>ENA-OZRZ01000187-OZRZ01000187.1-human-gut-metagenome-genome-assembly--contig:-NODE-187-length-15359-cov-8.256796_pt1 | contig 15359 bp, 10 predicted proteins | sample MGYA00244118_ERZ653958 | MGnify/ENA primary metagenome ERZ653958 (study PRJEB26926, sample SAMN06164727) | human gut metagenome | biome: ENVO:00009003; feature: ENVO:2100002; material: ENVO:00002003... | reverse complement strand
AGATTATAAAGCCTGAAACCCCTCAAATTTTTGCACTTCTATTGAGAACTTGCCCTCTGTAACTTTGCACCCAAAATCGAGAAAGAGCGCGGTGATGATTGCCACTCCCGAGCGGCAGAGCTGCGTAATTCCTTATCATGCCTCATGGCTTTAAGGAGATACTAGGCCTCTAAAGTATCGAGACCGCAAGCAGACATCCGCGCTCTTTCCTTTATATAAAATTATACGATAACAATAATTTCAAAATATTAAAGATGAACAGTTTAAGAATTGGATTGATGTCCGCTGCCCTCGTTGCCGGTTTGGCAACGGCAAGTGCACAAACAGTGGCTGCCGATAGTGTGATGCAGCATGTAAACGGCAAGCGCCTCAGCGTGGGTGGTTATGGCGAGGTTGCCATGAGCCGCAACTTCTATAGCGACGCAGGAAAACGCTACTCTAACGCCACCGCTTATAAAAACGCACCCGACCACGGACGCTTCGACATTCCTCATGCAGTAATCTACCTGGGTTACGACTTCGGAAAGGGATGGTCCATGGGTACTGAAATTGAGTTTGAACACGGAGGTACCGGACAGTCTATCGAATACGAGGCAGAGGAGGCCATCGAGTATGAACAAGAGGTAGAGAAAGGTGGCGAGGTGGAATTCGAACAGTTCTGGATTCAGAAATCATTCGGTCGATGGGCTAACATCAAGGCTGGACACATCGTTGTACCTGTAGGTCTTACCAATGCCTATCACGAACCATTGAATTTCTTTACTGTTTATCGTCCGGAAGGAGAAAACACCATTCTTCCTTGTACATGGCACCAGACTGGTATCAGTTTCTGGGGAAAGAGCGGTAAGTTCCGCTACGAGGCACAGTTTCTGGCAGGTTTGAACGCCTACCGTTTCAGTCGCAGCAACTGGATTCAAGGCGGTGCCAAGAGTCCATACGAGTTTGAGGTAGCCAACAAATATGCCGTTGCTGCCCGTGTAGATAACTACAGTATTCCTGGTCTGCGCATCGGACTGAGCGGTTACTACGGCAAGGCGATGGGCAACACCACCCCACAGGATACCCAACACAAAAACATCAAGGGAAACGTATATGTAGGTGCCTTCGACTTCACCTACAACAAGTACAACTGGAAGATTAGAGGCAACGTGGATTATGGCTATGTAAGCGATGCTACAGCCATTACCAGCATTGTATATCCTGGTACGGCTAACGTCAAGCCTAATGAATCAGGCAGCGGCAAATACTTCGGCAGTCATGCCATCGCTACCATGGTGGAAGCAGGCTATGATGTCTTCTCTCAGATTTCCAAGTTGCGTGAAAACAACCAGAAGCTGTATGTGTTCGGTCATTTCGAGTATTACGATTCATCCGTTCACAATACCACCGCCAAGTGGACCAACCGCAAAATTGTGGCAGCAGGTATCAACTACTTCCCTCTCCCACAAATCTGTGTGAAAGCTGAATACAACCAGCGCATCTTCCACTCTAAGTACAACAATGAGCCAGCCGTGAACATCGGCATCGCTTATCAGGGCTTCTTCCTCTAATCCAGGTGAAAAGAGCTGTTTCATAGAATAATAATTATCATATTCAAACATAAAAAACAAAGAAACATGAAAAAGATTTTCCAGAAGGCATTCTTGTTCGTAGCAACAATGACCTTATCTTTGGGTTTCGCTTCTTGTAGCGATGATGATGGCCCAGTAACAGAGGGTAACGTAGTTCCAGCAACAGAATTATCAGCAGTTGCCAACACTTATGTAAACGACATTATCAATCCTACCTACAAGGATTTGAGAGACAACGCTAAGGTTCTGAAGGATGCATGCGACAAGGCATACGCCAACGCCAAGGCTGGCAACTTGAGCGATGCAGATATCACCGATGCCTGCGAGGCTTTCAAGAACGCTCGTCGTGAATGGGAGCGCAGTGAGGCATTCCTCTATGGTGCAGCAGCCAACAACGAGATTGACCCACACATCGACTCATGGCCACTCGACCACGACCAGATGGTAGAGGCACTCAACAACCAGAACATCATCGCCGGAATCCAGGGTTCAAACCCAGCTCAGTTTATCTATACCGAGAACAAGAACTTCGACTCTGTAATCGGTTTCCACGGATTGGAGTTCGTACTCTTCCGTAATGGAGCCGCACGTACTGCAGCCATGCTGAACAACAACGAGACAGAAGAGGGCATGACCACCGTAAAGGGTATCGACGAGTTGGCATTTGCTGCCGCTGTAGCTGGCGACATCTACAACATGACTTCACTCCTCCAGTATGGTTGGAATGGTGATGCAACCCTCGGTTCTTGGTTGACAACCAATTGCAAGTGGGTGGTTGATGGTCTTGCTGGTCTGGAGGAGAGTGCTGGTGCCCTTTCTTCTGCAGGTATCGGTTACGGTCAGTTCTTCCTCAATGCCACAGGCGACAAGGCTTGGTTCCCTACATGGCAGGAGACCTTGGAGAATGTATTCGTAGGCGGCTGCTCAAGCATCTGCCAGGAGGTTTACACCCAGAAGCTGGGTCAGGCTTACCGTGTAGCTACCGGTCATGGCGGTACAACAGAGGATGGCGAAGCTGAATCTCGCGACTACATTGAGTCACCATACAGCAAGCGTTCATTCATCGACTATCAGGACAACATCTACTCTATCAAGAACTCTCTCTATGGTACACGTCATGTAACTGCTACAACTCCTGTTGCTAATTCATTGATGACTATCATGAAGAAGTACAACTACAGTGGCTACAACGCATTGAATACAGCTCTTGATGAGGCTATCGCAGCATTGGAGTCTGCCAAGAAGAGCGGTATCGCCTTCGTGGATGATCCAGCCAATGCTCAGGTAAAGACTTGCATCGACAAGATCAACACCCTGGACGACGAGTTGAACAATGCGGGTGCCTGGTTCCGCGCCTTGAAGGTTTCCAAGTAATTTATCCATTACAGCAGAAACAACAGGAATAAAGGATTACGTAGCTTTGCTTTCTTCAATAGAAGCGAAGCTACGTCATTTGGGTTAAATATAATATATCACAAAGAAAATACATTATGAATAAGAATTTTAAGAATTACGCCTACCTGTCGTTCGCCCTGGCTTTGGCTACGACAATGGCTAGCTGTTCTGACGATGACAACAAAGTTGAAATTCAGGAAACAGATGCCGCATACGTAGGTAAAGAAGTGGGTAACTTTACTGCAGATGAGTGGTATCCAGGTGGTAAGCTGGGTACAACAGAGAACACTGGTTCCAGCAGTTACTCTGATCAGACCCCTGCCGTAGATAACGATCCAGAACTCTTCAAGCAGTTCTTTATCGGCGAGCAGATATTCGAGCGCCAGTATTCATGGAACACCGGTGCCTTCAAGGGCTTGGGTCCTGCTTCTGTACGCTCATCTTGCTTTGACTGCCACCCAGAGTATGGTCATGGCAAGCGCAAGGCACAGTATGAAACCCGCTATGGTAACGGTAATGGTTATCTGCTCGTAGTTTATCATCCTGTAGATGGTGCCAACAGCAATGATGGTGGCTATGTAGCTGAGGTTACAGGTATGCCTCAGACACAAGCACAGTCTCCATTCTTGCCACCTATCGATGAGAGCAAAATCAATATGAGTTGGGAGCACGTCAACAAGATGGAAACAGAAGAGATACCATCCATGCAGTTCCCTGATGGCGAAAAGTTTGATTTGATTTATCCTGAGATTTCTATCCCTAAGAGTGCCTTCAACACCAGTCCTACTCCATACGAAACCGGCAATGGTGCAGTAGCTGTAAGATTGGAATCTACCATCGGTATTGGTGGTACAGGACTGGTAGATGCCATTCCTAACGAAGCTATCAAGGCACAGTATGCATCAGAGGCATCTTACTTCAAGAAAGCTGGACTTGACGTAAAAGAATACATCAATCCATCATTTTGGGATGCCGACAAGAATGACTTTACCGACGGAGCATACTATACAACATTTGGTAGAGATAGCAAATACGCTATTGGTGGCGTGCATGCAGATGGCAGCACATTCGATCCAAACACCTCTGAATTGAACAAAAAGATTGTCAAGCGCTTCACTTATGCCTTGACCCGTGGTAGTTTACAGGATGGTCCTGGTGCTAACGCTATCTGGAACATCACCAATGTTACCCGTCAGGATCGTCCTTGCCTCTATACCACGACCCCTTGGGCAAAGGCAATGTCAGAGAATACGGATGTGATTGCAGCCATCAAGAAGGACTCTACCTCTCCATATTATGCAGATGGTACTGACGAGGGAATCAAGGAAGCAGTAGTAAACCTGTTGGATCCAAAAACCAACCAGTTTGACAACCAATGGCACAACTTCAAGCCTGAGCAGAGCATGGACGATTTCTATGCCTTCATGGTATGGCATCGTGGACTTGCAGTACCTCGTGCCCGCAACTTGAATGATTCACAGGTACAGCAAGGTAAAAAACTCTTCATGGAATGGGGCTGCGCCAACTGTCACAAGCCATCATGGAAGACCGGTGACGATAACTACGTAACATCCAAGTACATCGCCGACAAGAAGTTGCCTCGTTATCAGAACCAGACCATTTATCCATATTCTGACTTCATTCAGCACAAGCTCTATATGATGAACGACATCCATGGATCATGGTGCCGCACCACTCCACTTTGGGGTCGTGGCTTGAGCTATCTGAACACAGGTGCAGAAGATCGCCTGCACGACTGTCGTGCCCGCAACGAGGTGGAAGCCATCATGTGGCACTGCTACAGCAAGAAGAGTCATGCCTATAGTTCAGCCATGAACTTCTACAAAGCATCGAAGAGCGATCGTGATGCAGTGGTTAAGTTCCTGCGTTCTATCTAATGATAAGATATTACAAGAAGAAACAAAAATAAGAAAAGCTGCCAGGCTATCAAAAGCATTTGGCAGCTTTTTTATCAGAACCTCTAAATATACGTATAAAATCTTGCTTGTCTCCGAATAATATCGTAATTTTGCAGCGGAAATTCTATCAAGATTCCAACTAAGTATGGTTAAAAAGATTATATTCATTCTTTACATTCTTGTGCTCGTATGCATGGCTGCCGCCACCATCGTGGAAAAAAGCCAGGGCACGGATTATGCCCATGCCCACTACTATGGGGCATGGTGGTTCATTCTTATCTGGGCAGTACTTGCTGCCCTCGGTGCGTTCTACATCATCAAAAGAAAAGTGAAGTGCGCTTCTACATTGGCACTCCATCTCTCCTTCATCATCATCCTTGCCGGGGCATTGCTCACACATATATCGGCTAAACGGGGCATGATTCATCTGCGCATCGGTCAGCCTACAGATACTTATATGGCTCAGGATGAAGAGCAGGGTATGCAGGAAGAGAAACTCCCTTTCTCGCTCTGCCTGCAGAAGTTTGAAGCGAAGATGCACGATGGAACCAACGCCGTGGCTGACTATTCTTCAAAATTCACCGTAATAGACGGAGATGATAAGAGCGAAGGCGAAGTTTCGATGAATAACATCTATTCCCACCGGTCTTACCGTCTTTATCAGTCATCTTACGATGAAGACGGCAAGGGAAGCGTGCTCGCTATCAATGCCGATCCATACGGCATACCAGTCACCTATACTGGCTATGCGCTGCTCTTCATCTCCCTCGTATGGATGCTCTTCGACCCTAAGGGCGGTTATCGCAAACTACTGAAGAGTCCTTTGCTCAAGAAGGGAGCCTTGATAACAGCACTCCTCCTCAGCATGGGCAATATACAGACACTGCATGCAGAATCTGCAACAGGCAATCTCCAAAATGCTGTATTGCCAAAGGAAACTGCAGAGAAGTTTGGCGAGCTTCATATTCTCTACAACGACCGCATCTGTCCGGTACAGACCTTTGCCCTCGATTTCTGCAAGAAGATATATGGAGCCAGGAGCTATCTGGGATTGACTGCAGAACAGGTACTCTCTGGTTGGGTATTCTATGGAAATACTTGGGCAAACGAGCCTTTCATCAAGATCAAGAGCGGAGAAATGAAAACAGCGATGAATCTGCCTAACTATGCTTCGCTCAATACTTTCTTCAATCGTGAGATGGGGGGCTATACCATCGGACAGTATGTTCAGGAATACTACAATGGGCAGCAGGACAAGTTCCATCAGCAAGCCGCCGATATCGATGGCAAGATACAAATCATCATGGAGTTGCGAGAAGGTATCTCATTGAAAGTTCTTCCTTACACCTTCACCAAGAATGTGAAGGCTACCAAGGATCATTCATTCATCAAGGCTGGCACTACCACGTGGTTTTCACCTGTAGATAAGTTGCCACAGGCCGTGGAGCACCAGCATGCGCTCTATATCAAGAATGTATTCTCTCTGCTGAATGGTGATGTAAAGGCAGGCAATACGAGCCGTGTAAACGAGTTCTTCGTCAAGATGAAGAAATATCAGGAGGTTAGTAGCGGTAATTCGCTGCCAACAGCTACACAGTATAAGGCAGAACGCATCAATAATGCCTTTCCTTTTGCAACCATTCTCTTCATGGCAAACCTCACACTGGGCTTCATTGCCCTCTTCTACACCATCTATCGCATGACGAAGAAGAGAGAAATCAAGGCATTGAACATCGCTTTGCCTATCTTGCTTGGCGTTTCCTTCTTTGCCTTAACCTTCGGATTGGCATTGAGATGGATTATCAGCGGCAACATACCTATGTCTAACGGATATGAAAGTATGCTGACTGTAGCCTGGTTCGTGATGCTTATCAGCATTCTGATGCAGTTGCGCATCCGCATCGTCATGGTATTCGGCTTCCTGATTTCAGGATTTTTCCTTCTTGTAAGCCATATCAACCAGATGGATCCTGCTATCGGACAGATGATGCCGGTATTGAACAGTCCATTACTCAGCATCCATGTCAGCATCATCATGATGAGCTATGCCCTCCTATCGCTCACCTTTATCTGTGGCATCATGGGTATCTGCCTTCGCTCTCATGGCGACGAACTGCGGGATTTAAGCCGTCTCTTCCTCTACCCGGCCCTCACCACGATGGGGTTCGGCATCTTCATCGGAGCCATCTGGGCTAACGTGAGCTGGGGTAATTACTGGAGTTGGGATAGCAAGGAGACGTGGGCGCTCATCACCTTTATGATTTATGCCGTAGTAGTGCATACGCAGAGTCTACCGGTCTTCCGCAAGCCACTGGTATATCACATTTACATCACCCTGGCATTCATGAGCATTGCCATGACATATTTCGGAGTAAATTACTTCCTCACGGGCATGCACTCTTATGCATAGCCCGTCAGAAGCCAGAATATATTTAGTCTTAAGGCAAAATTTATTTTCCCCTAAGGATAATTTTATTTTCCCTTAAGGATAAATATATGATGGTGTTGACATCAATCTAATCAAGAAGTATTCCGACTAACCCAGGAACAGATAGAAAAAAAATGAAATAAGAAGTTATCATAAGCCCCCAGCCTACTTTCGCAAGCCGGATGGGGGGAGGTAGCTTATGTGATAAGATAGCCCTGCTGAAAACGAAATCCGTTCCCCCACACTCTTTTTATGTTTTTTTAATATCCTACGGTAACAATTGTTACCGTAGGATTATTTTTAAAGCCGTAATTTTGCAGCCGGAAACCAGGAATGGCAGATTGCCGCCTGGAAGAAAACATTAAAATAACTCATTAATTTATAGCAATATGGCAGAAAACAAGATGTTCTGTTTCCAGTGTCAGGAAACAGCTAAGGGTACAGGCTGTACCATCAAGGGTGTTTGCGGTAAGGAGGCTACAACCTCCAAGTGGCAGGATCTGCTGCTCAGCGTGGTTCGTGGCATAGGAACCATACAGCATAGCATAGGCAAAGAGCCGACACCAGAGGTAACCCGTTTCCTCACGGATGCACTCTTCACCACCATTACCAACGCCAACTTCAACGACCAGGATATCCTACAAAAGGTAGATAAGGGCATCGTACTGAAGAAACAGCTGCTGCAAAAGGCAGCAAGCATGAATATCCACCTCCCTGCCTATCAGGAGGTAACCTGGGGTGGCGAGAAGACAGACTATGAGGCAGAGGGCGCCCGTGAATCCGTGCTCCGCCACGAGAATGCAGATATCCGCTCGCTCAAGGAACTCACCATGCTCGGTCTGAAGGGTATGGCAGCATACTACGAGCACGCAGCCCATCTGGGAGAAGAGAACAGCGAGATTATCAGCTTTATCTGCCGTGCTCTCGCCACCATCAGCAACCCTGATGCTGATATGAACACGCTACTGGGCGTGGTGCTCGAAACAGGAAAGTACGGCGTGGATGTGATGGCACTCCTCGACAAGGCCAACACCCAGGCATACGGTAATCCGGAACTCACCAGAGTGAACATCGGCACAGGCAGCAATCCGGGCATCCTCATCTCCGGTCACGACCTGAAGGATATCGAAGATCTCCTCATCCAGACCGAAGGTACGGGCATCGATGTCTATACCCATGGCGAGATGCTTCCTGCACACTACTATCCGCAGCTCAAGAAGTACAAGCATCTGGTGGGCAACTACGGCAATGCGTGGTGGAAACAGAAGGAGGAATTCGAGAGCTTCAACGGTCCTGTTGTCTTCACCACCAACTGCATCGTTCCGCCATCGCCATCGGCAGGCTACAGGAACCGCGTCTTCACCACCAACTCTACTGGTTTCCCTGGCTGGAAGCATATCCAGGCGGGTGCCGACGGCCACAAGGACTTCTCCGAGGTGATTGCACTTGCCAAGACCTGCCAGCCACCTAAGGAGATAGAGACAGGCGAGATCATCGGCGGTTTTGCGCATGCTCAGGTCTTTGCCCTGGCAGACAAGATAGTAGAAGCTGTAAAGAGCGGAGCCATCCGCAAGTTTGTGGTGATGAGTGGCTGCGATGGCAGAATGAAGAGCCGCAACTACTACGAGGAGTTTGCCAAGGCGCTGCCTCAGGATGTAGTGATACTCACCAGCGGCTGTGCCAAGTTCAAGTACAACAAGCTCAATCTGGGCGACATCAACGGCATTCCTCGTGTGCTGGATGCCGGTCAGTGCAACGACTCCTATTCCTGGGCGGTTGTGGCATTGAAGCTGAAGGAGATCTTTGGAGCCAGCGACATCAATGAACTTCCTATCTTCTTCAATATTGCCTGGTACGAGCAGAAGGCTGTCATCGTACTTCTTGCCCTGCTGCATCTAGGCGTAAAGAACATCCATCTGGGTCCTACGCTCCCAGCCTTCTGTTCACCAGCCGTACTGAAGGTTCTGGTAGATACCTTTGGCATTGCCGGAAACGGAACGGTAGAAGAGGACATCAAAAAATATATAGGATAAGAACAGCAGCTACTGAGTTAAGGGAGAATCTGTAAAACTCGAGTAAAAAATCAAAAGAAATGCAGCAAATCACCAACAGACTAAAGGCTGATTGCTGGGGATATGATGAATGCAATTCCAGCTATTAGGGCTTACTCGGGATTTGCAGCCGTTAGACAACGTCCATGCCGAGCATACAACAATAAAGGGAGATTTCTTGGCGAAATCTCCCTTTATCTATTGCTAAAAGCAGCTATAATTTCTTTATTTCATCTAATGACAACTGGGTTGCTGCTGCCACTTGCTCGGCAGACAAGCCCATTGCAAGAAGACGACGGGCTGTGGCCTTCTTCTCATCTTTGGCTCCTTCGGCACGACCTTCTTCTCGACCTTCTTCTCGACCTTCTTCTCGACCTTCTTCTCGACCTTCAGCTCGTCCTTCTTCTCGACCATCGGCAAGACCTTTCTGCCAGCCATCATCATAACCCGTCTTGATAACGCTGCGCTGATAGCGCAGATTCTCCATGTGACGGACATAATCATTCTTTTCCGCTACGGTCAACTTATCTATATCCAGGCATTTGCGGGCATCTGCCAAACCTGGAGCCTGGGCTGCCTCGCTGATCTCGCCGGTCTTGAGAAACTCGATCCATTCATCCAGATTGTTCACCGCCAGCTTATCAAAGTTGTTCACGCAGAGCAGATAATACTCCGGGAATATGTCTCCGGCTTCGCGATTAGTCTTGCGTCCCTGAGGGATTTCATCACCGAAGAAGAGTTCACTCTGTCGGTTGGAGAGTTTCAGGATATCATTCGGCTGATGCAGTCCCTGGAACATCGTCTTGCCATGATATACATAATCCTTAGCCTGTCCCAATGTGAAATACACGATATTGATGGAATATACCTTGCGCACTTTGTCGTAATCATCGCCCAGACTGATATTGTCTGTGATGACCTTGGAAACTCCATAGAGCATACGGTGGAAATAGGTATGTTCACGGGTATTCTGTATCTCGAAGATGATGAATTCTCCCTTCTCATTTTCTGCCAGGATATCCACTCTGTTGAATTTATCATTCTCGGTCTGCTGATTGCTCTCACTATCTAGGAATCGGTTGATCTTGAATTTCTCGTTCAGCAGCGAACACATAAAGCCCTCCAGCACGGCATAGTTTGCCTTGTTGCGAAGCAGGCGCTTCATCGCCCAGTCAAATCTGATATAATTTGCCATATTCTTCCTCCATTTATTAATATTCAGTTGCAAAGTTACGACTTTATTTTAAGATACCAAAGTTTTTTCGTATTTTTCTTGCTTATTACCAGAACTTTAGCTAGTAAGATTCCACTCTTATAGGGCGTGCGGAGATTCTGCCTTCAAGATTCTAAATGGAGCAAATAATAAATCGGGGGAAAATGCGTTATTGAATATAAAACTTAAATGTATGAAAGAATCAATATTCGTTACCTTGCAGAAATGCACGGTGTTTGAGGGGTTTACTCCAGAGGAAATCAGAGAGGCACTGTCGATGGTAAGCTACCGGATGGTGGAGCTTGCTGCCAGGGAAACCTATGTGCTGGCAGGAATGCCCTGCAGATATGCCGACATCATCGTCGAGGGGGAGATGATAGCCCGCATGTCGGGATTGTCGGGCAAGCAGGCCCAAATAGAGCGGCTGGGAGAATCGATGCTGATAGCCCCTGCCTATATCTTCGCACATCATAACGAGATGCCCGTAAGCGTGGAGACAAGCAAGAAGACTACCCTCCTGCGCATGAGGCCTTCGGAACTGAAACTGCTGATAGATACCGACGAACGCATACGCTGGAACTTCATCCAGCACCTGTCAAGGATAGATATCTTCCTTTCGCAGAAAATGCGCATGCTCTCCCTTTTCTCCGTCAAGGAGAAGGTGGCGCAATACCTCATCAAGATGGCTACCGAACAGCAGAGCAGAACCATCCGACTGGATGTCAGCCGCCAGGAAATGGCGGATATCTTCGGTATCCAGAAGTTCTCGCTCCTCCGCTGCCTGTCCGAATTCGAGGAGAAGGGCGCCATCAGGATTGATGGCAAGACCATCACCATACTCAACTCGGATGACATGAAATAAGAAGCAAGAATGAGAGGAAAGGAGAGAGAAAGAACCGATGAAGACGAAGTTCTCCACCTGCGCCTCCAGAGCCCATCTTCAGCACCACATCCGCTGCATCGGTTTGAAATCCCCCATTCCCATCACATTGCAGACTACATCCTGGTTGCTGGGGATAACATATCCCCAGAGCATAAAGAGGTTAGGACATTTATTAGCGGCGGATTGTAAATCCGCCGGAACACCTAACGGAGGAAAGGGCATATCCGACGCTACGAAATTACCTTAATATATATGTGAAACAAGACAATTATGAGAAAAAACTGCCTTAAAATTTGGAGGTTACAAATATTCAGCGTATCTTTGCATAAGATTTGCGGCACTCAGCAATTTGAAAACAAGCTTTCATTGCACTCGCTGGCAAAATCTTAGCATAAGATTTAAAAAGAATGACGTATGAAACAGGTAGAAGAAACATACATCAGCTTGCTGACCGACTTCAGTTTCAAGCGAATATTTGGAACGGCAATGAACAAGAATTTACTGATTTGCTTCCTCAACAGCTTTTTTAATGACCGACAGGTTGTGAAGGACGTGTCGTATCTGAATCCAGAGCACGTAGGAGGCAAGTAAGATGGCATATCGTGATATCAAAAACTCTATTGATACGGCGAAGCAAGAAGGTAAGAATGAGAAAGCCTTGGAAATTGCCAAGAACATGCTTGCCGATGGTGTTGACATCAATCTAATCAAGAAGTATTCCGGACTAACCCAGGAACAGATAGAAAAAATGAAATAACTAATAGAATAAAAAAATGAAGAAAAAAATCAAGTTGGTAGGCTGGAGCATCCTAGGAATCCTGCTCATAGCTGTAGCAACATTACTGTTGGCACGCTTTGTTTTCAATAAACAAGTGGAAGCTTATCTTTGCAATTCGCTGAAGAATGAAATGGTAGAAAAATTAAAAGACGCTGGCAAATATGTACCAGATACTACGTCCTATCATTTTGCATATCAGAAAGATTCTGTCCAATCACAAAAAATCCGTGAATATTTCAAACTCGATACAGTTTTATCTTCCACAATGCCAACATGGGACAAGGCCATTTCACTGGCACGTTTTGTAGCGGAAAACATTCCTCATGCCAATCAAAAGATTAATCCTAAGAGATGTAATGCTATAGATCTCTGGAAATACACTCGATCGATAGAGCCTGCATTCAACTGTCGATTACACTCCATCCTCTTACACGAACTATTGCAGTCTGAGGGTATTGTAAACCGCTTTGTAACTTGTCATCCCGCAGATTCCGAGGATTCCGACTGCCATGTTGTTAACCTGGTGTGGCTGCCAGAATTACAGAAATGGGCTATGCTAGACTCGGATATGAATGCTTGGGCAGAAGATGAAAAAGGCACTCCACTTTCTCTTGCAGAAATGCGTGAGCGATATATTGACGGCAGAGAAATTGTTTACCGTCCTCTCTTGAATTCAGATAATGATTTTGTTTATTACAGGGCATATTGGGCAAAAAACTTATACTGGTTTGATACTTGGGAGACAACAGGCTATGGTCGCGAAGATAATAATCCTGCTTATCGAAACAATAATCGCCATATCGTGCTTGTTCCTTCTGGATTCAAAGGTTTTGAACTTCCCGACCATTCAGTACTGACAACAGATGCTTCACGTTTCTGGGCAGCTCCCCAAAATTAGTAACTGCCATTTACTAGATCTACCCCAGGAACAAATACAATAGGCTTCGATGGCAAATGAAGCCTATTTCATTGTCCAACGAAAGTACTTTCATGTGCTCATGAAAGTACTTTCGTTTTTTATTGCTTTTTCTACTATATTTATTCCATAAAGACAGAGCGCCAAAGACTATAGCGCGCCTCTGGGTTCAACTGCTCCAAATGATGGAAGACGGCTTGCATATCCGAACGGCGGGTAGTCTCTTCGTAAGGACACAACGCCTTCTGCTTAGTGAAATGCAACTCTTCTGCTACCTGCCGGATATCCGCCTCATGTACGAGACAGAGCGGACGGATAATGGTAAGCGGATAATGTTTCAGAGGAAGACTGGGCTGCATGGTGGAATGCGAACCCTCGAAGGTGATGTTCATCAGCAGGGTAACGAGGATATCATCCATGTGATGTCCCAGAGCTATCTTATTGAACCCGTGGCTTACAGCAAACTCGAAGAGCGTCTTGCGTCGGTTCCAGGCACAGAGGAAGCAACGGGTCTTTCGGGGATCGGTGGATTCATCGAACGAACTATGAAGGATATGGAGCTTGATGCCATTCTCTGCACAGAAATCCTGCAGATAAGAGCGGTCGGTCTCGTAAGGAATATTATCCATGATGATATGAGCCGCCTCTACCTCAATATGCGGCTTATAGATGCGGGCACGCTGAGCCAGCAAACGGACCAGTTCCAGGGAATCCTTTCCACCACTCAAGGCTATAAGAATATGGTCACCATCTTCCAAAAGCCGGTAATCGACACATCCCTTATTGAATCGCTTTAATACTTTCTGTTCTGCTTTCATCATATTCTGAAAAGGGAAAAGAAAAGCCGCACCCTATAAACAGAGTACGGCTTTATCAAGATACATCTCTCTACCTTGCAGAAGAGAAACGACAATTTAAACTTCAAATATAATTCTATCTTACTTAGCGTAAGCTACACTACGAGTCTCACGAATCACAGTAATCTTAACCTGACCAGGATAAGTCATCTCATTCTGAATCTTGGTTGCGATTTCATCAGAAAGCTTGATGCTCTCTTCATCGTTCATCTTATCCGCACCAACGATGACACGGAGTTCACGACCTGCCTGGATAGCGTAAGTCTTGGTTACGCCAGGATAACTCATGGCGATAGCTTCAAGATCGTTCAAACGCTTGATATAAGCCTCTACAATCTCACGACGGGCACCAGGACGGGCACCAGAGATAGCATCACAAACCTGTACGATAGGAGCCAATAATGTGTTCATCTCCATCTCATCATGGTGAGCACCGATGGCATTGCAGATATCAGGTTTTTCCTTATACTTCTCTGCAATCTTGGCACCATACAATGCGTGTGGCAATTCACTCTCCTCATCAGGCACCTTACCAATATCGTGCAAAAGACCGGCACGCTTAGCCTTCTTAGGATTCAATCCCAATTCAGAAGCCATAACCGCACAGAGGTTAGCGGTTTCACGGGCATGCTGCAAGAGGTTCTGACCATAAGAAGAACGGTACTTCATCTTACCGATGATACGAATCAACTCTGGGTGCAGACCATGAATACCGAGGTCGATAGCTGTACGCTTACCAGTTTCGATAATTTCATTATCCAACTGCTTCTTCACCTTGGCTACCACCTCCTCAATACGGGCTGGGTGGATACGGCCGTCAGCAACCAACTGATGGAGAGCCAGACGGCAAACCTCACGACGAACAGGGTCGAAGGCTGAGATAACGATTGCCTCAGGAGTATCATCCACAACGATTTCTACACCAGTTGCTGCTTCCAGAGCACGGATATTGCGGCCTTCACGACCGATAATACGTCCCTTTACCTCATCATTATCGATATGGAAAACGCTAACAGAGTTCTCAATGGCTGTTTCTGTAGCAACACGCTGGATTGTCTGAATCACAATCTTCTTAGCCTGCTGGTTAGCATTGAGTTTGGCATCATCCATAATTTCGTTCACATAGCTTGCAGCATCGAGTTTAGCCTGATCTTTCAGACTCTCAATCAATCTCTGCTTAGCCTCCTCAGCGCTCAGACCAGAAAGTTCTTCCAGTTTAGCCTGCTCCTGTTTCTGCATCTTATCAAGTTCCTGCTGCTTGACAGACAAGAGTTTCTTCTCGTTGTCAACACGCTGCTGATACCTGTCTCTTATACACATCTCCGAGCCCACGAGACACTCGCTAATC
>ENA-OZRZ01000171-OZRZ01000171.1-human-gut-metagenome-genome-assembly--contig:-NODE-171-length-15979-cov-4.822532_pt1 | contig 15979 bp, 14 predicted proteins | sample MGYA00244118_ERZ653958 | MGnify/ENA primary metagenome ERZ653958 (study PRJEB26926, sample SAMN06164727) | human gut metagenome | biome: ENVO:00009003; feature: ENVO:2100002; material: ENVO:00002003... | reverse complement strand
CTCGCAAATGCCCATTTTACTAGGCTTTGCGAGCTTTTGAAAATTATTCAAACTCAATAGTTCCTGGTGGCTTACTGGTCAAATCATAGAATACTCTATTGACTCCCTTTACCTCATTTATAATTCTGCTCATCACTGTCTGAAGTACCTCAAACGGTATCTCGGCTGCTTCGGCTGTCATGAAGTCCACGGTGCGGACTGCACGGACTGCAACGGCATAATCATATGTTCTCTCATCACCCATGACACCTACTGAACGCATGTTGGTAAGGGCTGCAAAGTACTGGTTTGGCATCCATGATGGTTCCTCGCCGTGGGCCTCTTTGTACTCTTTTGCTGCCTTTTCCACTTCGCTTCTGTAAATCCAGTCTGCATCCTGGACAATGCGTACCTTTTCGGCTGTTACTTCGCCGATGATACGGATTCCAAGGCCTGGGCCTGGGAATGGCTGACGGAATACGAGATAGTCAGGTAATCCAAGCTCCAGTCCGACCTTGCGTACCTCATCCTTGAAGAGGTTTCTGAGTGGCTCCACGATATCCTTGAAATCGACATGCTCCGGGAGACCTCCTACGTTGTGGTGTGATTTGATGACTGCAGATTCTCCGCCGAGTCCACTCTCCACTACGTCCGGATAGATGGTTCCCTGCGCAAGGAAGTCAACCTTTCCGATTTTCTTAGCTTCTTCCTCGAATACACGGATGAATTCCTCACCGATGATTTTACGCTTGCGCTCAGGCTCTGTGACGCCTGCAAGCTTGCTGTAGTAGCGCTCCTGTGCGTTGACGCGGACAAAGTTGATGTCGAATGAACCGCCTTTGCCGAATACGCCCTCTACCTCATCGCCCTCGTTCTTGCGGAGAAGTCCGTGGTCTACGAATACGCAGGTGAGCTGCTTGCCGATTGCCTTGGCAAGGAGTGCTGCGAGCACTGATGAGTCTACTCCACCCGAAAGTGCAAGGAGCACTTTGCCATCACCGACCTGCTCTCTGATTTCTTCGATTGTGTTTTTGACGAATGAATCCATCTTCCATGTGCCTGCACATCCACATACGCCACGGACGAAATTGTAAATCATCTGTGTTCCGTTCTTGGTGTGAAGTACCTCCGGATGGAACTGTACTGCATATAATTTCTTCTCAACATTCTGTGTTGCGGCTATTGGACAGTCTGCAGTGTGCGCAACTACCTCAAAGCCCGGTGCAGCCTCTGCAATTCTGTCGAAATGACTCATCCAGCATACTGATTCTGATGGCAGATCCTTGAACATCACGCCGTTTGCAGAATATGTGATTTCTGTCTTTCCATACTCTCCAACCTCCGGTGTGATTACCTTTCCGCCTAATTTATGCATCATAAGCTGTGCACCATAGCAGATGCCAAGCACCGGTATTCCCAGCTCAAACAGCTCTTTCCGGTATGATGGAGAATCCTCTTCATAACAGCTGTTTGGACCTCCTGTAAGGATGATGCCCTTTGGATTCATTTCTTTGATTTTCTCAATGTCTATTTTGTATGAGTAAATCTCACAGTACACGTTGCACTCGCGGACACGGCGCGCAACAAGCTGATTGTACTGACCACCAAAGTCTATGACTATGACCTTTTCCTGATCCATGTTTTCCTCCTAATTGTTTATTCGCTATGCTGCTGTTTTACAATCTTTGAAACGTCACGTAATTGCTGTTTGCCACACTGTGGTGTAAACAATAACAAAAACATAACATATGTTATCTGCTGCCATCTCATTGATTACGTAAAAGCAACATGTATTCTTATGTCATTATAGATTACGGAGTGCTTATCTGCAAGCGATTTTGTTAAATTTCTGTTTTGATTTTATGTGCAATTACGTTATAATGAATAATAAACACTTTTATAGGCTGGGAGGTTTCATCATGAGTTTTAAAATAATCACTATAAGCCGAGAGTTTGGCAGTGGCGGTCGCTTTATCGGCGAGCAGATTGCTCAAAAATGCGGCATTGAGTTTTACGATAAAAAAATAATTGAGCATGTGGCAAAGGAGCTCGGTATCTCTGAGCAGATTGTCGCAAACCAGGGCGAATATGCACCTGCCGGAAGTATTTTTTCATATGCATTTGTGGGGCGCGACATCACAGGAGTTTCTCTTTCCGACCAGATTTTCAATATTCAGCAGAAGCTCATCAAGGATATTGCGCAAAAAGAGCCATGCGTTATTGTGGGACGTTGCGCAGACTACATTCTTTCTGACAGGGATGATGTGCTGAATGTTTTTATAGAGGGAAATAAGCCTGAGAAGGCTGCAAGAATAAAAAAGCTCTACCAAAAAAGCGATGACGAGGTCAAAAAGCTGCTAAAGGATGTCGATAAGAAGCGCTCGGTAAATTACCGATACTTCACCGATAAGGAGTGGGGCAACAGGAAAAATTATGACCTGGTGCTCAACAGCTCTGTGCTTGGGTATGACAAATGCATTGAGCTCATAACTGCTGCATACGCTTAACATACTTAATACACTTAATATATTTAATGAGCTTAATATGATCAGGCAACGCAACTTTTGCACCAATGCAATACGGAAAATTGATATTATTATTACTATTAAGAAACCGTTTTCTTATTTTATTACGAAAAACGTAAATAGAATTACAACCTGTGTGTAATATTAAAAATACTCCTGCATAAACTGTAACAACAGAATATGCAGGAGTATTTTTTGAAATCATATATTGAGACAAGGGCGGTGGAAATCGCCAACTACATAGTTGAAAACAATGCCACGGTGCGTCAGGCTGCAAAGCAGTTTGGCATCAGCAAATCCACTGTGCACAAGGATATCACGGATGCTGACAGGCTGCTTCGCATAGACCCGAAGCTTGCCGCAAAAGCGCGTCACATTCTCGATATCAACAAGTCCGAGCGCCATATCCGCGGCGGACTTGCCACCAGAGAGAAGTATCTGCATCTGCCTCATGTGCATGCCGGCTGAGCGCATGGATGCTTCTATCCCTGCATTGCCAGGTGCGCAACTTTTCGCGCATCTGAGGCTTTTCGTTAATTCAAGACCTGTGTCACATGACTTGTGAGCACACCGTACAGCCACTTGCCCTCATCGCTTAGATCCTCATAGGTAAAGCCGCTTGTCTTATCGCAGGCAGGTGTTAGAAGCGCTGATTTTTCGTCCTTATTGGACAGATTCCAGCACACATAGCTGATACCGTAGCTGTCGAGCAGGCTGATCCAGCTGTTTGCGGAATCTATGTCCACCTGACCGTTTCCGTCGGCGCTGCAGATGCCAAACTCTGATACAAATATCGGCAGTCCGGCGTCTGCCGCCGATTTTAGCTTGTTTTGCAAGTCCTCCTTGTGGGTTGCGGCATAGAAATGCAGTGTATACATGATATTATCATATCCTGTGACAGGGTCCTTGACTGCCTCATCCACATCCTGGCTCCAGTTAGGTGTGCCTATCAGTATGACTGCATCCTTGTCGTAGCTTCTGATTGACGGAATGACCTCGCTGGCATAAAACTTCACATCTCCCCAGGTCGCACCTTTGCACGGCTCATTGCAAATCTCGTAAATCACGTTGTTGTATGAGGCATACTGCTGTGCCATTTTGGCAAAAAATGTCTTTGCCACATCACTGTAGCGGTTTGGATTGCCCTCGTTTAGCACATGCCAGTCGATGATGACATACATGTCATTGTTTAGTGCGTACTGCACTCCGTTTTGCACAAGTGTCTCAAGCTGCTGCCTGTCACCATCTGTGCAGTAGCCACCGCTTTCGTAGGTGTACATGGCGAGCCTCACCACGTCTGCTCCAAAGCTTTTCAGCGTGGCAAAGCAATCATTGGTCACATACTGTGGATACCACGCAAGACCGTGTGTGCTGACTCCGCGAAGCTGCACCTCGTTGTTATTTTGATCAACGAGCTTGCTGCCCTCCACATGCAGCTTACCGTTTACTGACGGACAGGCAAGAACTGAGCTCTCCTGTCCGTTTTCTGTGGTGAGCTGCTCTGTATCAGCCACATTCTGATTTTCTGTACTGTTTTCTGTACTGTTTTGCGTACTGTCCTCAGTATTATTTTCTGCAGAATTCACCGACTCAGTGGCTTTCTCATCCGTCTGTGATTCTGTCTCCTTGTTGCCCTTGTTACCACATCCTGTAAAAATCCCAAGCACCAGCACTGCAGCCAATACCAATGCTATATATTTCTTCATATTGTTATGCTGTCTGACTGATTACTGAATGGATGTAACCTTGTAGTCCTCAGCCTCTACAGTCTCCTTTAATTTCTCATCGGAAATGTCAGAGCTTAATGTCACTACTGCAGTTCCGCTCTCATGACTTACTGCTGCCTCACTAACTGCATCAAGCGCCTCGAGTGCCTTCTTTACTCTTGCCTCGCAGTGGTCGCACATCATTCCTTCGATATTCATTGTCTTTGTCATTGATTTTTCCTCACTTTCATTTGGTTTATCTGTTTTGTTTTTTCTATCTGGTGTTGCTTTTCTGTCATGCTTAGGATCATACACCCTGCACAGATTCAGCCGCAGGGCATTGGTAACAACGCAGAAGCTCGACAGGCTCATCGCCGCCGCTCCAAACATCGGATTGAGCTTCCATCCTAATAAAGGATACCACAAACCGGCCGCAAGTGGAATACCTATTACATTATAGAAAAATGCCCAGAACAGATTTTCGTGTATATTTGTCAATGTAGCACGGCTTAACCGCACTGCTGCCGGTACATCTATCAGGCGGCTCTTCATCAGGACAACATCCGCTGCATCTATTGCCACATCACTTCCCGCGCCGATTGCAATTCCCATATCCGCACGTGTGAGCGCCGGTGCATCATTGATTCCGTCACCAACCATGGCTACCCTGCCCTGTTTTTTTAGCTTCCTTATGACAGCCTCCTTACCATCCGGAAGCACACCTGCGATGACTTCATCCACTCCCGCCTGCTTTCCAATGGCATTGGCAGTCTGCTCGTTGTCACCGGTGAGCATAACAACTCTGATACCCATATTTTTAAGCTGTCTGACAGCTTCCGGACTATCCTCCTTTATTGTATCTGCAACAGCTATGATACCGCAAAGCCTGTCATCCGCGGCAAAGAACAGAGGAGTTTTTCCTTCCTTTGAAAATTCGACAGCTTTCGCGCGCATATCATCTGACACTTTTACAAATTTGCTGACAAAAGCAAGATTTCCTGCTTTTATCATTTTGCCTGCAAGCGTTGCAGTCAGACCATTTCCTACAACAGCGCTAAAATCCGTCACCTCTGCAACAGCGATTTCATCCGTTTTAGCGCGCTCCATAATGGCTTTTGCAAGCGGATGCTCGCTCTTGGCCTCGACTGATGCAGCTATTGCAAGAAGCTTCCTTGACCACAGTGCTTTATCTGTTGATGAGTACGGGGGTAAATCGTCTGCCTTACGATGACACTCACCGGCATGCTTGCCGATTTCCTCAAAAAATGTCTCATCCGGCACGATATCCGTCACCTTCGGCTCACCGCTTGTTATGGTGCCTGTCTTATCAAGAGCCACAATCTGTGTGCGGCCTGTTGCCTCAAGGCTTGCCGCTGTCTTGAAAAGTATACCGCTCTTTGCGCCCTTGCCATTTCCTACCATTATCGCAACAGGAGTTGCCAGTCCAAGTGCACACGGACAGCTTATCACGAGCACCGAAATGCCTCTGGCAAGCGCAAAGCCCACTGTCTCACCGGCTATAAGCCATGCTATTATTGTAATGATTGCAATTGTAATAACCGCCGGCACAAATACTCCCGATACCCTGTCAGCGATTTTTGCAATAGGTGCCTTTGTCGCTGCGGCATCAGAAACCATCTGTATAATCTGTGAGAGTGTGGTGTCTTCGCCTACTCTCGTTGCGCGGCATTTTATAAAGCCTGACTGGTTCACTGTGGCAGCGCTTACTGCATCTTTCGGCTGCTTATCCACAGGGATGCTCTCTCCTGTGAGTGCCGATTCGTTGACAGCGGTTGTTCCATCTATTATTTCACCGTCCACAGGGATATTTTCCCCCGGTCTGACCACGAAAATATCGCCTTTTTTCACTGCATCCACAGAAATTTCCTGCTCCACGCCATCCCTTACAACGGTTGCTGTCTTTGGGGCTAGCTGCATCAGGCTCTTTAAAGCGTCTGTTGTTTTGCCCTTTGAGTGCGCTTCAAGCATTTTTCCGACAGTAATCAGTGCCAAAATCATGGCTGCGGATTCAAAATAAAACTCATGCATATATGACATGACCGCATCCATATCGCCATTCACCTGCGCAGCTGTCATGGCAAAAAGTGCATACACGCTGTATCCAAACGATGCTGCAGATCCAAGCGCAACAAGCGTATCCATGTTGGGAGCACCGTGAATCAAGCCCTTAAAGCCACTGATAAAAAACTTCTGGTTTATGACCATTACCGCCACTGTAAGCAGAAGCTGCAAAAGCCCCATAGCCACATGGTTTCCATTGAAAAACTCAGGCAACGGCCAGCCCCACATCATATGTCCCATGGAAAAATACATGAGAACAACTAAGAATATGAGCGATGCTATAAGCCTGTTGCGCAGCTTCGGTGTCTCCCTGTCTACAAGCGCATCCTGCGCTGCCTTTAGCTGCTCTAAGCTGTTATTCGCTTTGTCATTTTCTGATTCTGTTGCTGTGCCTTTGGGACTCGCTCCATAGCCCGCCTGCTCTACTGCCTCCACTATCTGCGCATCTGTCGCGCTTCCCTCGACTCCCATCGAGTTGGTCAAAAGACTGACAGAGCAGCTCGTCACACCATCAACCTTAGAGACCGCCTTTTCCACTCTGGCAGAGCATGCCGCGCAGCTCATTCCTGAAACTGTATATTGCTTCATACTGTCTGTATTTCCTTCTTTCTACTATTCGAATCTAACTATTCAGAAGCTTTTTCTAAAATCTCTCAATTCCTGTCACCTTGAAATCCAGTCTTTCGATGGCAAATGTGATTTCCTCATCGCTTAGCTCTCTGGTTGCCTCAACATGTGCCACGCCATGCTTTAAATCCACATCTGCCGATACTCCGCTCATCTTCTGAAGCGAGCGTGTGACTGAGTTCTTGCAGTTCATGCAGTGCATTCCGTCTATGTGCACATCTGCTCTCGTAACTATCTCGCCTGTAAGCTGTACTGTGGCTTCCTCGTCCTCCTTCATGGCTCCACCGCCACAGCAGGCGCCCTCGCCCTTTGAATGCTTTATTGTCTCCTTTAAGCCCACAATTACCAGTGCGGCAATTATTGCGATTATTAATATTGTGATTATTGTACTCATTTTTATACCTGCCTTCTTATTATGCTACTTCATGAGCTTCTGCAGTGTGTTCAAAAGCTCATCTATTGTCTCATCCTTGCCTGCTCTTATGTCATCTGCCACACACGTTTTTATATGATTGGCCAAAAGGACTTTATTGAAGCTGTTTAGTGCGGCATTTGCGGCCGCCACCTGTGTGATGATGTCAGGGCAGTAGCAATCCTCATCCAGCATACGCTTGATTCCACGGATCTGCCCCTCTATACGGCTAAGTCTGTTGATGAGATCCTTATATTCCTTCTCTGAGCGCTCTTTTTTGCGGTTGCAGCAACAGCATTTGGTTTCGTTTTCTGCCATGGGTGCCTCCCTTCTTTCTTCATTCCACATTTGTTGCATATGTCTAACCATACCCCTTATGGGTATCTGTCTTCAAGAGCATTATATACCCCAGCGGGGTATATTGCAAGGGCAGATTTCCTTATTGAGAAATTTTCATGTTATCTTCTGCTCCTCCCTCATGCTCTACAATAACCTGGTCTGTAATATTCTCCTTACTTTCTCCATCAAGAATATAATACTCCCCACTATACGGCACTTTGTAGCTCACCTTAACGTCTCTGCTTATAGCTCCCAGTTTTTCAGCTTCTTTTGCCCCCGCCGACAAAATATATACCTCCTCATACCCGGTATATGAGTATATGCTTACCGTTTCATCTTTTTCCAAATAAACAGTCGGACCGCTATATTTTCTATACACTAGATCACATGCCGAACCATTATTAACATCAATTAATGCCTGAATATGTTCAATCATATCGGCTGCAAATGACCTCACCGGCGTGATACACATACACAAGACAACCACAGTCACAACCGCTATCGCAACAAAATATGCAGGATATCGTTTTGAGCTGTGAGTGGTATGTAATTCCTCGATACATTCTTTTCTTACCTGCTCAATATCAGGCATTTCATGCTGCGCTGCCTGTCTAAAAATATCATTTTTTTTCATTCTGCATCAATCCTCCTTATCCAGATTTTGCCTAAGCTCCCTTAGGGTACGATATAATCTGTTTTTTATGGTTGATTCCTTTACAGAAAAAAGGAGCGCTATTTCTGAAATATTTTTATCCATATAATAATATAGATAAAATATTTTTTTAGTAAGTTCATCCTTCGCAGAAAGATATGTAAACACACTTTGTACTGTTTCTTTTGATATTGCTATATCGTCAAACGAAGTCTGTTGTACAGCTATATCATTTTCATCTGCCGACAAAATATTATAATCGTTCATTTCCTCAATGCCACGAAGCTTTTCTTTTAATTTATAATGACGAAAAATTTTTCTCTTTGCTATTTGCATTACAAGTGCATCCGGCTGCTTAAAATATGATATTCCATGTTTTCGTATTATTTTAACAACCTCTGTATAGGTTTCCTGAAATATATCTGCTACATCTTCAGTTTTTCCACATTTTACAATGATGTACGCTAAAACCTTCTGATTGGTTGAGGCATATAGCTCATTAAAAAAGTCATCCTGTGCCTTATTAATCAATCTGCATCCCTCCCTTCACTATATATGTGTCCCACACCATAGAAAAAGTTTCATGTTATACCATACTTTTATAATAAAAGCATGCAAGCTGTGTCCTGTCCCTCAGCTGCAGCTTTTCAAGTATGACACTGATATAGTTTCGTACGGTTCCCTCACTCAGATACAGCTCATCCGCTATTTCCTTGTTGTTTAGTCCTTCTGCAACCAGCTCTATGATTGAAAGCTCCTTGCCGCTTATATCATAGCTCTTCATTGCGTCAATGAACCGGGCCTGACCGGTGCCTGATGAAGCTTCACCATCAGCTCCGAACAGGTGTGGTATCCTGTCCATTATCTGTGTTCCAAACACTGTCTGTCCGTTGTTTACAGCTCTAAGTGCCGGGGCAATACTCTCAAAGGCCTGTTTTAGTATATAGCCCTTCGCCCCCAGCGAGATTGCTTTTACTATGTATTCATCATCCGAAAATGTGGTCAGAAGAAGTATTTTGGCATCGGGATATTTTCCGAGTATTTTTTCTGCTGCTTCAAGACCTGTCATGCCCTGCATCCTTATATCCATGAGCATCACATCGGGCATATGCTCCTCGTACAGCTTTACCGCCTGCTGCCCGCTGTCTCCAACCGCAGACACCTCTATGTCATCCTGTGCGCTCAGTATTGTATTCAGCGAAAGTGATACGAGATTATCATCATCTATTATTACTATTTTCATGTCCTGTTCCTTTCTTCTTCATGAGCGTCACAAATATCCTGAAACCATCGTCTGCCTTTATACGCATGATTCCTCCTATCGCTGCAACACGCTCCTTTATATTTTTTATGCCTATTCCATCTCCTGTTTCTCCCGAAAGGCTTCTTTCGTCAACCGATGTGCCGTTGTCCATTATCTCAAGCTGGTAAAAGGCGGGATGCTCTCTGACTATTATCCTGATTTCATCGCCGTTACTGTGCTTAACTGCGTTGTTTACCGCTTCCTTTGCAATTGCAATAAAAGCATACTTGACATCTCTGGGCACATCATCCGCACAGTCGTATTCGAGTGAAAATGCAAATGCACTGTCTGTAGGCTTAAGCTTCGCAAGCGCCTGACGCAAATCGACCGATTCATCGTACAAATCATGAACGCTTTTTCTCATGCTGTCCATTGCCGTATCGAGTGTACTCTTCAGGTCTGCGATAGGCGCTTTAAGCTTTTCATCGGTATTTATCACACCGATTGCTCCCACCTGCAAAATAGAGCGCGTAATCATGTGCCCCACGTTGTCGTGTATCTCTCTTGCGATACGGTTTCTCTCCTTTAGCGTGGCATTGTATATCTGCGCATTCTGCTTCTCGATAAGCTGGTGATTCATCTGCTCCATAAGCATGTCGTGCTCCATGGACGCATCTCTCATGCTGTGCAGCTTCATCTGATACCCCAAAAGCTGCTCTGTGAAATACGAAAGCATTATCGCAAAAGCCATGAGAAGTACAACCTCCAGGATAAAAAAAATCCCGGGTACTATATGTTTTAGCTTTAAAATACAGTCCACCGATACAACTATCCCCACTAAGGCTGCAGCCATCCTCGATGCCGTGTATTTTCTCTTTCTGAATACCATCGCTGCATACGGCAGCATAAAAAATGATGGTGCAAAAAATACTCCGGACAGAATATAAACCGCCAGAATCAAATCAAAAGCCCGGTCTGCCGTTTTGCTCTCCTTAGCATGACTCATCTGCGGCACACCCTGCATGTCTATAAATGTGCACACAATTATTCCTGTAAGTATGCACGCTATCATGACGTAATCGACCTGAAGGGATACCACCATAAGCATCACGCATGATAGAACTATTAAGAACTGACTACATATCTTATACATTAAAAGCCTCCATTTCCGTAAAATAAGCTTACAACAAATTCCATCAAACGTCACTATGACAAATGTCATTTTTTACACAACAATGCCTCATCCAAACATAAATACGAATGTGACATTTGACACTTACTTTCCGGCACGCCATATAGTAATCTGTTATTGAGCCGGATATCAGGCTTGCAAACGAAAATACAACATTATGGAGGCAATTCAATGGATACAACCAAAAATGCGATAGAAGTAACAAACCTTGTAAAACGCTACAAGGAGCTTGTGGCACTCGACCATTTCAATCTGACCGTTAAAACCGGCGAGATTTTCGGATTGCTCGGACCAAACGGCTCCGGAAAGACCACCACTATAAACTGCATACTTTCCCTGCTCACATACGATAAGGGAGATATAAAGGTATTCGGGCAGGAAATGTACTCAAACAGCTACGATATCAAACGCGAAATCGGCGTAGTCATGCAGAATGTGGCCGTGTACGACGAGCTGACTGTATATGAAAATATCGACTATTTCTGCGGTCTTTACGTAAGTGACAAAAAGCTCCGCGAAAAATATGTAAAGGAAGCAATGGATTTCGTGGACATAGCGGATTACAGCAAATTTCTGCCAAAGAAGCTCTCAGGCGGACTTTTGAGACGACTCAACATCGCGTGTGGCATAGCACACAAACCAAAGCTCATCTTCTTCGATGAACCGACCGTGGCTGTCGACCCTCAAAGCAGAAACAAGATTCTGGAGGGCATCAAAAAACTAAACCGTGATGGTGCGACAATCATCTACACCTCACACTACATGGAGGAGGTTGAACAGCTCTGCGACCGCATACTCATCATGGACAAGGGCAAGGCTCTCGCACTCGGCACAAAGGACGAGCTAAAGCGCATGATCAAAAATACAGAGACCATAAACGTAGAAATCGCAGACCTGTCAGAAGCACAGCTTGACGCATTAAAGCAGCTGCACAATGCATATCAGGTCAGCTTTGAAAACGGACAGCTTCGGATTTATTTCAGTGGCGGACGCCACAATATAATCCATGTGCTTGATTATCTAGAGCAGAATAATCTGTCCTTCGGTCAGGTGTACACGCAGCTTCCGACTCTTAACGACGTATTCTTAGAGATTACCGGAAAGGAGCTAAGGGATTAATGAATAGACTAAAATTATTTTTTCACAACTCAAAATACACCATGCTAAGCATGTTCCGCCTGAAAGTCACGTTGTTCTGGACACTTGCATTTCCACTGCTGCTCGCCACCTTTATGTATATGGCATTCGGAAATCTGTTTGAAAAGGATGAAATGTTTAAGACAATAAATGTAGCAGTGGTTGAATCTGAAAATGATGATACTCTGATGAGCGTGCTTGAGTCTCTCGATGTAAACCATACTGATTCAGCCAGTAAATCCGACGACAAGGTCGACAGTTCAAATTCATTTTCAGACCTCATAAACATGAAGCTGATGGATAGCTCAGCAGCCAAAAAAGCTCTAAATGACAAAAAAGTGACCGGCATTATTTACACAAAGGATGCTTCACTTGTAGTGGATGAAAACTCATACAATGCCACAATACTTGAATCCATCCTGACACTGTACAAACAGCAAAAGGATGTATTTACAAACATAGCAAAGACAAATCCGGCTGCACTTGAAACTGCAATTGCCGGGCTTTCTGACACCACATCAGAGTATAAAGAGATTTCTCTTTCATCGGGAAATCAGGATGAATACACCAATTACTTTTACGCTGTATTTGCGATGAGCTGCCTATTCGCCTCATTTTCAGCTGTGACAGCCACAAATCGTCTGCTTGCAAACACAAGTCCTCTCGGCATGCGAAAAAGCCTTGCAGCTCTAAGCAAAAACATACTGATTTTTTCAGAGTATATCTCACTCTTAATCATCCATTTTGTTGTCGAGCTAGTTGCATTAGTCTACCTGACACTACTCGGTGTGGACTTCGGAAACAAATATCCGGCAATCATCCTGACACTGTTTTTCGGCTGCATGATAGGTCTTTCAATCGGCGTGATAATAGGTGCCATTCCTAAGCTTACAGAGGGCAGCAAAATCGGTATCTCTGTCGGAATCGGCATGGTGCTTTCCGTGCTTGCGGATTTATGTGCCAACGGTATAAAGGATATGGTCGAGCACAAGCTTCCTATTGCCAACCGCCTCAACCCAGCCTGTCTCATATCCGACTGCTTTTACTCGCTCAACGTATATGACAGCTACGACAGATTTTTCAGAAACATATCAATCATGGCAGTAGAATCAGTGATTCTTTTAATCATTGCCTTTGTACTGCTTCGGAGGGAAAAATATGCAAGTATTTAAATCATATTTCAAAATACTCAACAGACATATGGGCCAGATGATTATGTACCTGTCCATATTCATAGGTGTCATGGTCGTTCTCACTGCGACACGCACAAACAAAGCTGAAGATGATTATGAAGCCACCAAGCCCAAATTTGCGGTGTTTGACTATGACAAATCATCAGAAAGCAAAGCTCTGACAGCCTATCTTAAAAAGACATGCACACAAAAAAATATTAAAAATGACAAAAAGGAAACTATGCAGGATGAGTTGTTTGCCAGAAACGTAAACTGTGTTCTCATCATAAAAGAAGGCTTCAAGCTTGATGTTGTGACCATACCGGGTACGCAGGCAGCGACCACCTTTGAGTCTGCCATAAACAGCTTTACGAAAACGTACAATACTTACATTGCTTCCGGCTACTCTGAAGCTGATGCTCTAGCCGCAGTAAATACCTCGCTAAGCCAGAAGGCTTCTGTCTCACTGCTCAGTGGCAAAAATGTCACCTCGCACTCAGGGATATACTACTGCTTCAGTTATCTGGGATGGGTGCTCCTTGTCATGATGATTGCAGGTATAGCTCCTGTTCTTCAGGTTTTCTCCAAAAAAGAAATCAAGGAGAGAATATCCTGCTCATCCTATAAATTTGCAAACTACAACCGCGAGCTGCTTTTGGGTGTGATTTTAACCGGACTTGTGGTATGCGCTGTAATTTTTGCCTCAGCTACAATCATGTTTAAAGGCAGCACATTCTCGTTTTCAGGTTTCCTGTTTACACTCAACATGCTCTGCTACATGCTTGTTTCACTGGCATTTGCCTTTTTAATCAGCAAAATCACCTCAAACAGTGAGATACTGAACATGTTTGCGAACACTGTGTCACTCGGTATGGCATTCCTGTGCGGTATATTTGTGCCGGAGGAATTTCTAAGCGATGGCATCATAAAGGCCGCTCACTTTTTGCCTGCCTACTGGTACAACCAGGCTGTAAAAAGTATTGACTTTCATCCGGTCAGGGAGCTTGGCTTTATTTCAATATGCATGGGAATACAGCTTCTGTTTGCTGCCGCAATAATTGTCGTTGCCCTTCGCATCACAAAAGCGCCTGACGGCTTCAAAAAGCATACAGCAGCTGTAGCTGCTCATAAATAGCTCTGCCTCATATAAATATATACAACGAAAAAGCCGGTACATCATGCTTCCATGAATGTACCGGCTTTAAATACTTAGCAGTCCGTACGGGAATCGAACCCGTGTTTCCGCCGTGAGAGGGCGGCGTCTTAACCGCTTGACCAACGAACCGTATATTATAATACCATGGTCAATCGGATAATGCAAGCTTTTTTTGAAATTTTTTTAAAAATTTTTATTTGTTATTTATCTGCCTTTTTCCTTCTTTACTTTCTTTATACGTTCTCTTTTAAAGCGTTCCTTCAGACTCTCTGTAAATGTCTCGAGATACCTGTTCTCCACCTTTGGATTTCTGAAGCCCTGTGCCCTGTTAAGCGCAGATTTCTTTAAAGCACCCATTGAATCAATAACTCGGTCTGCACTGGCTCTGATACGTTTTCTCTTTCTGCGCTCCTCGACTGCCTCCGCAAGCTCCTGTGACCTCTCCTGCGACCTTTCATCTACCGCCTTCTTACGCTCTTTAACCTCTTCCACAACCTCATCCATATAGGTGTTGAAATTGTTCTGCAGATTGACTATTGTCCTACTGAAATCTGTAAGCGCTGACACGGTGATTGCAGTGTCTACAGCTAAAAAGCCCATAAGAAGCAGTGAGAAAAACTCATACCATATAGGTGACATCCAGCCTGTGATGAACTTCGTAAATGGTGCAATGAAATATACCACTATAAGTCCTGCCACCCCAAAGCCTACAGAATATGGAAAACACACCCTGCCGTTTATATTAAGCGGCATGCTGCTGTAATCCCACCAGTATGCATGAAACAGCTTCTCAAGCGCCCATGATGTGCCATATTCTAAGACAATGCTTCCCAAAAATGCCACCAGAAATATCTGCCACCATGTAAATGTCGCATCCGTGTGAGCAGAAATAAGATCTGCTATCGCAGTGATCGCGACACCTCCGGCTCCGTAAATAGGACAGAGCGGACCATAGAGAAAGCCTCTGTTTTCCCATTTTTTTGCCCTGATGGTACAGTAGATACTCTCATATATCCAGCCCATACAGCTAAATATAATAAAATACACAAAATATCTTGATAACCACATATATAATCCTTTCTCCCCGGATAATTTATGATATACAGCAAATGACATTGATTCCCTTATGTCTGCAAATTAAAAATCACTCTCCGGATACATCTCATCTAAGTATATATCATACCATTTTGTACACTCATTTGTCCATGAGTCAGCAACTTTTTCATATTGCAGTCGCAGCTTATCGACATTTTCTTCGTTAAGCTCGCTTTCTGCTTCACATAGCTCTTCATAAACATTTTCTGCTTCTTTAGCTGCCTTCATCATCGGCTCTGCCGCAAGCGTAAGCTTCCACTCAAGGTACGCCTCTTCTGTTGAAAGCTGTCTGGTCTCATGCCTCTCCCTCTTTGGGACAGCCGCAAGTGCCTCGACCATCGCAGCATCCTTTGCCTGCATGAGCGCCGGCAGATTGCCGTCCTGTGATGCCTTAAGCCTTGAAATATAATGGTCATAGCCAAACGGATAGTACATCACCTTGTCCTTTTCAAAGACCAGTATGGCATCGGCCACCTGCTTTATGAAATACCTGTCATGCGATACAAAGAGCATGGTGCCGGTATATGCCTTAAATGCCGATTCGAGTGTCTCCTTCGCCGGAATATCCATATGATTGGTCGGCTCATCGAGTATCATAAGGTTTGGACGGCCTGTCAGAAGCTCTGCTGTCTCTTATACACATCTCCGAGCCCACGAGACAC
>ENA-OZRZ01000165-OZRZ01000165.1-human-gut-metagenome-genome-assembly--contig:-NODE-165-length-16467-cov-8.869973_pt1 | contig 16467 bp, 7 predicted proteins | sample MGYA00244118_ERZ653958 | MGnify/ENA primary metagenome ERZ653958 (study PRJEB26926, sample SAMN06164727) | human gut metagenome | biome: ENVO:00009003; feature: ENVO:2100002; material: ENVO:00002003... | reverse complement strand
ACTTACTTCCTGACCGATGGAAAAAGCAGCAACAGCATTAATTTAATCAGCTGTTACTGCTTTTTTTTGAATTATGCAAGGTATAAACGCGGAGCCGCTTACCGGGGCGTGGTAACAGGTGGCAATAAGGTGACAATAAAAACACCCCTTATTGCCACGCGTTATTCGCTTATAATCAGATTGTTAAGTCTAAGTGTGATATTAGTGGCATTAGATTTGAGAAAAAAAAACTTCTGCAGAAGTCTTTCACCACAAGAAAACAAGTTAGAAATAGCATAAAGAGGATTGACTAATCAGTTATTTGTAAAAAGTCAGAGGCTTCAGCTGGCTTGTAGATTCGACTGCGCTGGCTTGTAGATTCGACTGCGCTGGCTTGAAGATTCGATTGCGCTGGCTTGAAGATATGACTTCGTTGTCTCGAAGATTCGAATTCGTAAGCAGAATGAGACGGATTTGTTTGCAGAATGAAGTGGCTGAATTAACTGACTGAAGTAGCGAAAAAAAGGCATGTCATCGCACTTATGATACACTCTTCCTTATGTACTCACGCTGCAAAGATACGCTTTTCTTTCATAACTTCCAAGAAATTAACAAAAAAAGTTTTTCTGAGTGGTGGGGGAGAGGGAGAGAAACAAAAAAGTGCAACGCTCGGTGTAGGCATTGCACTTTTATATGATTGATAATAGGATTACTTCCACTTAGAAGCACCTGCTTCACTGTCAAGATTTGCGTTGAACTTGAATTCACCATTTACTGGATTTGTCCAAAGATCTGTCTCTGAACCCTTGAAGTCGATGAGACCTTCTATGCCGTATGTTTTAGCGTCTGCACCGATTGGTGTGTAAGCAAAGTTAGTCTTGTATGAACCTGCAACAGAAAGCACTGTGCTTGCACCATTCAGAAGAACACTTCCCTTGACACCAGGTGTGTAAAGCTGAAGCTTTGAACCTGCACTTCCATCTGTAGCCATAGAAGGACCAAAGATGCTGTTGGTGATGTTCAAGTTTGCTGCATTTGTAGCAAAACGGAACAATGGTGTGTTAGCATTTGCTGTAGTCTCCATTGGAGCATAGCAGAATGTACAGTTGTTTACATTTACAGTAGGAGCCTGGGCAGTCTTACGTAAGTCGCAAAGCATAATAATGTTTGTAATAGTACAATCATCGAATGTTACGTTGCGGAAATCTCCACCCTTATCTGCGATGGTTACAACGCCCTGATCACCGACACCATCAATTGTACAACCCTTGAAGGTAATGTTCAGGAAGTTGTCGCTGTTCTTCTGACCTCTTACTACACCACGGAAACCGCGGATGTAGCAATCGTTGAAGATGAGTTCACTGATGGTAGAGCCAGTACCGCTGACATTGATAACCTGACGGCCACCGAAGCCCTTGTCTGTACCTGCGAGGAACGCATCCTTATCAGCTTGCTTATCGCTAATCATATCGATGCTTTCGAACTTCACCTTATCGATATTAACACCCTTCTTGACGTTCATACCGCCGGAGAAGGTGAACTGAGCGTTACCACCCAATGTCATACCGGTAATGAAGGTTACATTGCGGTCGAGATTGATAGCGTTGCTAATCTTGTATTCCTGTTCACCACGGAGGATGACAGTCATACCGTCTTTAACCATATTCCAGAACTCAGCAGTCTTCAATGTATCCTTAGCTTCCTTAGCATCCCAGTTGCGGGTATCCAGCCACATGCCTTCTCCATACTCCTCGTCGAAGTTGACGCTAGCCTTGGTTGTAGCTGTTGTTTTACCTGCATAGGTAGTATTATTGAAGTCAGAAGAACTGTCGTATGTCTTGAATGTGTATGATGTTTCTGGCTGCAAGCCGTAAATATCTACATATCCCTGAGCATAGTCCGCATCGCTTACTTTAACTGAGATAGTATTATGGTTTTCTGCGTCTTCAGCAGGGCAAGCCATTACATACTTGATTTTCTGACCACCTTCAGCCCAGGATACACGAGCAGCGTTATCAATAGCCTTGGCACCAGAAACCTTTGTTGGGTAGTTGATGCTCTGAGCCTTTACCTGATAATACTCAGATTCCTTGTTGTTGCCAATACACTTGATTCTTACACCATACTTCTCGTCCCATCCTAAGTCATCGAAAGTATAGGTATCATCCTCTGTTGTGGCTTTCTTGATTACTTTCAGGTGATTTGTGCCATCCTCATCTGTAGATGTCACAAGACCCAATTCCAACTCATAACTGGTGGCACCCTGGATTTTATCCCATTCTACCTTCAAGTTATTTGAGTTGACCGTTGCGCTTGCAATTGGACGGAACAAACGAGGTGCATCGCCCAAGTTGTCATCGTCGCTACAGCTTACCATTGTGGTACCAATTGTAGCAGCGAAAAGCATAGACAATATATATTTATTGTATTTCATAATTACTTACTTTTATTTGTTATGGACTACATAACTCGATTTACTTGTTGCGAATAGCATAACCTTCGTTAGACAATACACCGTTTGAAGAAGCAATGTTGTCCTTAGGGATAGGCAAGATATATGGAGTTACCTTTTTGCGGAGAGGCTCCATGTCTTCTGCACCTGTTGTCACAACTCCGTCTGTCAGACCAAACCATGAGTATAAGAAAGCCTCATTCATGACACCCTTCTTGATAGTGTTGCCATCTGCGTCGGTTCCATACTTTGTGTTTGTTGTTGGATCAGTATCACTGACTGACATGTATGTATCCAAGAACTTGATGTATTTCAAACCGTCGAAAGAAGCTCCCGCAGTCTTGATGTCATCATCTGCAAGTGTTGTAGCCTCTTTGTATGGGCTTGCGCTGTTATCACGATAAGTGAAATAGTTGTTCTCGAACTGAATCTCGCCATTTACATAGTTGTAGTAGAGGCGTGGTGCGATGCCCATATCAACAATTTCTTTAGTCTGGTCGTAGATGAATTCTCCATTCTCCAGACGGAGCTGGTTATAGTTCATAGTTACGTCACGAACCCACTCCAAAGTATTAACGATGGCATCTGAGTAGTAGTTCCAACGAACGAGGTCGAACTTACGGATGCACTCGCCACCAAACTCCCAAGCACGTTCGTTGATGATAGCTTTCTTGAAAGAGTCGTGATCGTTGAGATTATCAACATATTCATTCACCATCTCGTTCTTGTTGGTTGCATTTGCAAAGGCACGGTTACGAACTCGCTTCAACATCTCCTTTGCCTCAGCAGTAGGTCCATTGTTGATTTCGTTATCAGCTTCAGCGAGGAGTAACAATACGTCAGCATATCGTAGGATAGGGAAGTTGATACCTGTACCCTTAGACTCAACGTTGTTGACACTCAAATCCATGCGGCACCATTTAGCTGGCTGGATGTTGACGCCATCCACTACTGCCTGCTTGTTGTCGTACAACCAACGGTAGTTAGCACATGTAGCCTTCAGACGCTGGTCTTGTGCATTGAATGAGCATGCATAGCTTGGAGTCAGGTTGGTATAAGTTGTACCAGCACCCTTAGAACTTGAAACTACGCTCAAGCCAAGACACCAACCGATGTCACCACCTGAGTTTGGAACATAACCCATCTCGAACAATACATCACCATTAGCTGGGTTGCAGCCGTTGATTTCATTATCAAAAATCTGCTTGAAGTTGTTGTTGAGCTGACGGTCCTTCAAGGAAATCAACTTCTTGGCATAAGCCTTAGCAACCTTGTAGTAATCGTCTGCAGAAGTAGCTGTAGCCTCGTTACCATTTTCATCAACATAATGTACAGTATATTCATCGCCTGTACCTGTGCTGCGGGCCATTGTACCATCAGCCTGCATAGAGTAACCGGCACGGAACATAGCCAACTTGGTGATGAAACCGAGAGCGAATTCACGGTTCATGCGCTCTACTGTAGCTTTGCTGCTCCACTGCATCTCACCCTCGTTGTTGATGAGGTCTTGAATCAAGTGGGTATAGATGATGTTCTTATCTGTACGTGGATCATTGTGCATATCGTCCTTTGATGTAGGAGTTGTAGCAAATGGCACGTCACCCCAGAAGTTACACATCAGGAAATACCAGTATGCACGAAGACAAATAGCCTCACCATGAAGTTGCTTCATATCTGCATCTCCATTCTTATATGCATCGCTTGCCTCAATTCCCTGAATACACTGGTTGGCGAAATCAATGGCTTTCTGGGTGTTGTTCCAGCAGTTCTTGATATCACCGAAGTATGATGGGTTAAGGGCCCAGATACCGCGACGTGTTGTCTCTGTAGCTTGAGCCTTCTTTACGTAACCGATCTCTACGTCAGTATTCTGCATCCAGTTTGTACCCATACGTGATGTATAAGTGTCCTCGCAGAAGTAGGCATATACGTGGTCTACCATCTTGCGGGCATCAGTTGCGTTTGAACACAGGTAGTTCAAATTGTCTGTAGACAAAGTCTCTGTGTCCAATAAGTCACTACAAGAGTTAAAACTTGCTCCTGCAATGAACATTGATATATATAGAAATATACGTTTCATAATTTGTATCTTGTTTTCTATTAGAATGAAATGTTTACACCTGCTGTCCAAGAGAATGACTTAGGATATGATGAGAAGTCGGCACCTGGAGTCAAACCGCTGGTCTTGCTGCCACGGATTGATGAGTTAACCTCTGGGTCATAACCTGAGTAGTTGGTCAAGCAGAACAAGTTTGTCAATGTGCAGTACATGCGCAGTGAGTTGCAAGCGAACTTCTTGGTCCACTCCTTAGGGAATGTGAAACCTACTGTCAAGTTCTGCAAACGGAGGAATGAACCATCCTCAACAGCCCATGATGACGGTACAGGGTTGTTATCTGACAAAGTTGCTGCGCTCCAAATAGAAGCATTTGCATTCATATTCTTCAATGTCTCGTAATCTGTTACGATTTCACCTGTAGCCTGATCCATGTAAGTCCATGCCTTACCGCCCAAAGTTACAGGAGTCATTTCCTGACGGAGACTTGCGTATGTATTACGGTATGACTGTGATGTAACCATCTTGTCGAGGTTGTAAACGTCATTACCTACTACGAAGTTGAAGTTGGCAGTCAGGTCAAACCACTTGTATGTGGCGTTGAGGCCGAAACCACCCTGGAATTTAGGCTGAGTCTTACCGATGATGGTGCGGTCTGACTCTGAAATCTTCTTGTCACCATCAAGGTCTCTTACCTTCATTGCACCTGGACGGAGACCTGCCTTAGAACCTGCAGTAATGAATGAACCATCTACTACACCTTCCTTCAGGATATAGTTACCGCTCTTGTCAAATACGAACTGAGTCTTGCCGTTCTCATCGATTGTGGTCTGGAAGTCGTCAACAGTATAGAAACCGTCGCAAACGAAACCATATACCAATCCGAGAGGCTGACCTACAACAACTCGGTAGTCGTCGTAACCGCGCATGTCGGTAGAGAAGGCACCAGAGTTGTAAGACTGGTAAGTCTGACCACCAGCCAACTTGTCAACCTTGTTCTTATTGAAACCAACGTTGAAGTTGAAGTTCAAAGAGTAATCCTTCTTGCGGAGGATAGCTGCATTCAAGTTCAACTCAACACCACGGTTAGATGTCTGACCGATGTTCTGCTGCATAGAAGTATAGCCGATTGCTGTTACAGGAGCATCGAGGAGCAGGTCCTTTGTGGTGTTCCAGTAGTAATCCAAGCTACCTGAGATGCGCTCATCGAAGAAACCAAAGTCCAAACCAACGTTACGTGTAATGGTGGTTTCCCACTTCAATTCTGGGTTAGCCAACTGAGAATTGTTCAATGTATAGTGAGGGTTTTGCTGGTTACCTGCACCATAATATTTTCCGCTACCATAAGCCTTGTAAGTTGTCTCATACATGGAAGAGCTGATACGGTTGTTACCGGCTGTTCCATAAGAGAAACGGAGTTTCAGGTTAGACAACCAGTCCTTTGTATTTATCATCCAAGGCTCCTCTGCGATACGCCAACCCAATGCGGCAGCAGGGAAGTAGCCCCAACGGTTGTCCTTCACGAACTTAGAAGAACCATCGGCACGCATAGTGAATGTCAGCAAATAGCGGTCTGCATAAGAGTAGTTCAAACGGCCGAAGAAAGAAAGAGTACGATCTTCCTGACCCAATGAAGAGTTGATGGTACGGGAACCTGTTGCACCTGAGTTTGAAGCAAGACTTGCAAACATCTTCTCTGGAGCAATATCCTTCTGGAAGTATTTAGCGATAACACTGAGGCTCTCATTGTTTGTTGCTACATACTCCTGGCCAATCATGGCGTTCAGATTGTGTACCTTGTTAAATGTCTTGTTGTAAGTCAAGGTATGGGTCAAACGGAGCTTCCAAGTATCTTTCTTGGTCCATTCACCCATAGGAAGGCTACCGCCATCCTTTACAGCCTTGTCACTCAAAGCAGCATAATAATCTTTCTGCTGGAAGAAGGTGTAGTCGTAACCAGCCTCTGCACGATATGTAAAGTTCTTGAGGAAATTCCATGTAATGGCACCATTATAGTTGTAACGGCGTTCATTCTTTCTTCTCCAGTAGTCATTTACCTTATCCTGCAAACTGCGGGTAATAGAGATGTACTCATCATACTCATCGTCTGGAAGAGTTGAAGGATCGATGTCGAGCTGATCGTAGAGACCATTAACAGGCCCCTTGGTAATTGCCTCATAAGAACGGATCTTGTAAGTACCACCACCTGTACCAACACCCTTGGTTGTAACATCAGCCAGACGCATACCGAAGTCGAGCTTCAAGTTCTTGCAAATCTCATGATTCAACTTGAAGTTTACATTGAAACGGTCGTAACCGTTGGTCTTCATCAAACTGTTGTCGTTGGTGTAAGTACCGCTGAGGTTGAACTTAGTCTTTTCAGAACCACCGCTAACACTTACGTTGTGAGACTGTGACAGGTCGTGATTGCCGAACATCTCGTTCTGCCAGTCATGCCCCTGCTGATACTGATACAAGTCGAGGTCTCCGAAAGAACCGAAACGCTTTTCGAAGCTACTGATATCAGATGTACCGCGGAGAGCAGCACGCTCATAGTTGTACATAACGTACTGATAAGGAGTCATGGTGTCAAGAGTCTTAGCGATGCTCTTGCCCTGAACGTAGCCATTGTAAGAAACAACTGTCTTACCAGACTTAGCGCCCTTGGTAGTAACCAGGATTACACCATTTGCACCCTGAGAACCATAGATAGCTGTAGAAGCAGCATCCTTCAATACGGTAATGTCCTCAATGTCAGAAGGAGCAATGTCACCGATGCTGGATACAGGGAATCCGTCTACGATGTAGAGAGGAGAGTTGTCGCCAGTGATAGAACCACCACCACGTACCTTGATGATCATTTCTGCATCAGGTGAACCGTCGGTAGTTGTAATCTGCACACCAGGCAACTTACCTGTCAAAGCTTCTGCTGCATTTGTAACAGGAACCTTGGTCAGGTCTTCACCCTTTACGGTAGCAACGGCACCAGTCAGATCCTTCTTTTTAACTGTACCGTAACCGATGACAACGACATCGTTGAGGGAGTTAGCTTCGTCCTCGAGCTTTACTGAAATGGTTGTTTTACCTGCAACATTAATTTCCTTTGCTTTCATACCAATGTATGAAATCTTCAGTTTCTTACTGCTGCCTTTCAAATTAACGGTGAAGTTACCATCAATATCAGTGATACCACCATTACCTGCTTGACCAACCTCCATGACAGATGCGCCGATGATTGGCTCGCCCGTATTGTCAGTAACAACGCCTTTTACTGTTTGTGCAGATACACTTGTTACTACGAACATCAGTGCGCCTGCCAAAGCAATTTTCTTTTTTCTAAAATTACCAGACATACACTTTAGGTTTAGATAAAACTTATTCTAAATTACTAATTTTCTAATGTTTTTTCTTAATGTTTTTAAGTAGAATCCCAGTCCTGAGCAGTTGCTTTATCATGGCTGTTCCTCTTGGCTCCCGAAGGCTCCGATGAGGGTAACCTGAATGCGTAGCGTCAGCTAAGTCTTGGTTTTCTTGATGCAAAAGTATATAAAAAATATGAGATTATGGGTATATTTGAGATAAAAATATACGTAAACGTTTACAGGTTCTTGCGTAAATACTCTGCTTTTTACATTTCGACGGTCCGTTTTTCTCTGTTTTCATTTCTGCTGTTTCGGGTGTTGAGGGAACAAAAAAGTGCAATATCCGGCACCCTTCTGAATGAGGATGGGGATATTGCACTCCGAATGTTATCTGTCAATCAATTTACTTAAAGTCTCTGTTTCTTTACTTTACGATGACCTTGCTTGTCTTCTTACTGCCATCTGCCAGGGTCTTCACAATGATGTTGATACCTTTCTGAAGATTTGAGAGCTGGGTGCCGTCGGCTGCGAAGATGATGGTCTTGATGACTGCTGCATCTGTAGCTGAGGCGATGTTGTGGATGCCTGTGCCCAGAACTGCTGCTGTTGCTTCGCTCAGTCCTCCCATCTCGTTGGCTGCACGAACACTCCATGTTGCTGATGCATCATCTACGAGGTAGGTTGGTTTGATGGTGAAGTCAACTACCTTGCCGTTCTTGCATACTGCCCATAGAAGAGCGTAGTCGTTGTTGTCCCAAGCGAGGGTTGTACCGTTCAGCTTAACGTTGCTAGGTGCTGATGCCTGCTCGGTAGCTGCAGTTGGATCCCAGTCATCATCCTGACCCATTACTGTTTCAATGGTATAGGTTGCAGCTTCCTCTGCTGTGAGGATAGGGTCTCCTGCTGTTTCATTACGACGGTTTACATAATTGTCACCATCCTTTGAATCATAGGCATCGTAAACTTTCTTTCTGTCCTTGAGGTCTACTACGCTACCTGTTGTTGTGTATGAGTTGTATTCTGCGAAACGCTTAGGGTAACCGCCACTCATCTCGTTCCATCCAGCTGCTGAAGGGATGGCTTCCATCTTGGTGTTGATGTAGAGCGCAATAGGTGTGCCCTTACCCCATGGACGGCCCAGAGTGTAATTTCCGTTCAGATCTTTTGCTGCAGTAGCATCCTTGATGGTACAGTCTTTGAAGATGTAGCCATACTTCTTAGGCTGAGAAGGAACAGCGAGATAGCCTCCCTTTTCACAGATCCAGAGTTCTACATTATTATAATATACATCACCCTTACCGCAGAGGTAGTCGGTACGACCACGAAGGATTCCGTCTTCGAAGTAGAATTTACCATTCTGGTTGTTTGATACGTAGGTGTCCTGGTAAGCCCAGAGGTTTACGTTCTTACAGATGGTCTTGTTGCTCTGGTCGTTGAGTATGATGTCGCGACCCTTGGCATCGCCCATACTGCTGTACATCTTCAGATCCTGGAAATAGGTGTTTGTTGCTCCCTTCTGCAAGCAGAGTACGTCACCCTTGCCGATACCTTCCAATACGTTGGCTGATTGACCAGAGTTTGGAACGGTGTTAGTCAGTGAGGTGTTGTCCATGCTCTCACCAATGATTGATACGTTTGGCGTATTCATATAGGTGGTAGGATTAGCGTAACTCTTGCCGTCGCTACCTGTTACCTTGCTCTTTTCGTCAGCAGGAATCTTGTAGTCGCCCTGCTTGATGAAGATGCGGAATCGCTTGCTGGTATCTGTACGCTTGGCTGCTGCTGCAAGTGCTGCCTTGAAGTCACCGTCGGTTGGTACGATGAAGTCGTAGAGTGCTTTGGTTACAGCTGGCTTGGTCTTGGTAGTGAAGTTCAGAACAATTGCCTGGTCTGTTGCATTGTCTGTCAGGTCGGCTACAGAACCGGCAGCGAGCGTGAATGTGTAAGCTGTAGCGTAGTTCAAACCTTTGTATGCGAAGGTGATGGTCTTGCCTGACACAACTCCTTCTATCTTTTGTGTGCCGAGTGTAGCGTTTGCCTTGTCGGTGAGTTTTACCTTCTCATCAAAAGTCAGTACAATCTTGCCGTTGGCAGATGCGTTGGTTGCGCCTTCTGCTGGTACGGTGCTTACGAGTACTGGAGCCTTGCCGTCGTTAACGAGCTGAGCGGTACCTGTGATGTAGATATCTGTGATAGAGATTCCGTCGTTGTTGCCTGTTGCTCCCTTGATAGAAGAAGTCTTGTCGGCAATCCAGCGGATGTATACTTCTGCCTTGTTGTTTGCATCGGCTGGGAGAGTGAACTCTCCATCGGTCCAGGCTTTGGTTCCAGGCATTTCAATGGCGCCAACTTTGGTCCAGTCGGTTCCGTTGAGAGAGTATTCCACATTATATGTTTGGTATGCATTATAATTGTAGAGCATGCTGCTCTTTACCTTGATGTCGGTGAAGGCTGTTGCGTTGACCTTGGTCTGCCAGTAGGTTTCGCCCAGTGGCTTGGTATTAATCGTGGTCCAGTTTACGGCTGCATTTTTTCCTTCGTAGCCGCCAGCACTATTGCTCTTGTCGAGCCATGGGTATGTATTTCCGTCGGCATCGCGCAGGATGAGCTGGTCTACATCGTTGTCTTCTGCAGCGAAGTCTGCTGTACGACCTTCTCTCGCTGACTTATAGAAGTCCCAGCCTGCGATGAAATCTTTTGCAGAATATGCAGCTGTATATGCCTGGTCGGCATTCATCTTTATTTTGCGTTCTGCTCCTGTTTCACCATCATTCCAGTTGGTGAAGGTGAGGATGTAGTTACTGTTGGCGGTAAGGCTTACTTCTGTTCCTTCTTCATACATGTTCTTTCCGTCAACAACGGTTGGGGCAGGAGTTGCGCTTACCATATAATCGTTGGCACCACCTTCTACCTTGTAATCCAAAGCGTAGGTGTTTATTTTCTCAAAGTTTGCTTTCAATGCAGTGTTGGCAGAGATAGAGAAGGTATATTCTTCATCTGTAGATACTACCTTATTATTGGCATCTGTCCAGTTGACAAACTTGTAGCCGAAATTCTTTGTTGCAGTTACGGTGATTGGTGTTTCTGCATCAAATACTGTACCTGCAGGAGATACCTTGACGGTTCCTGCTCCTACAGTTGATACAACAGCTGACAGTGTATACTGTTCTACCTGCTGAATGGTTCCGTTCAAGAGACCGTTGATGTGTACATCGGCAAAGCCTTGCTGCTTAGAAGAGCCAACGCCGACGGTGCAACTCAGCGTGAAGCCTTCAGCTGATGTCAGTTTGGCTTGCTGGTCGGCAGTGAGCTGGATGACGATGTGGTTGGTCAGGTTTTCATTTTTCGAAAACTTGTCAGTCTCTGTTGTCTTGTTTTCTCTTAATGCAGTGAAATTACCCAAGTCTACAGAAGTTCCGTCGCTAAGTTTGGCGGTTACGGTTACTCCATTTTCTGCATCTGTACCGAATCGGTTTACGTAGGTACTGATAGAGGTTGGGGTGAATGTAAGTCCCTTGCTAGGTTTAACGGTCCATTCTACGGCTTTTGTTGTGCCAACGGGACCGAAACCAGCCATGACCATCTTGTTTCCGTCTTTGTCTTTTGTAGTCTGTGATGTCTTGAGAGAATACTTCAAGTCACCGGTGTTTACGGAAACCAGACTGAAACCATTTTCTGGTGATTTTGTGTACTGCGTAGCGTAGTTGTCGTCATTAAATGGCCATGAAACGCTAGCTTCTTTGTTCTGGTAGGTTTGCGCATTTGCCACTACCATAACAAACAGGGCTATGAGTGAAAGCCCAAATCTGAGTAGATCCTTTTTCATTTGTTTGCCTTTTTAGGTTGTTGTACTTATTATTTTTATTCACTACCGTCCCGTTAAAGTGGACTAATCGTTCTTTGAAATCGTTGAAAATAAGTCTTTTATGAGCAGTTTCTAGAGTCAACGGACTTGAATTCGTAACTTTGCAGCCAAATACACGGCTGCGTATGTTCAAAGATAAGTTCGTTTTCTCCCAATTGATAGCATTCCTTGACAGAAATCACTTCAATTACCTTGCTCGCAAGTACGATGGTGACAAGTATGTCAAGCATCTCACCTGCTGGAATCAACTCCTTGCGCTGATGTTCGGTCAACTCAGTAACCGTGAGAGTCTGCGAGACCTGATTGTGGCATTGGAAGCCCATCAGTCAAAGTGTTTTCATCTCGGCTTAGGACGCAAGCCCATTGCCAAAACTACACTGGCGACTGCCAATCAGAACCGCGACTACCGCATCTTTGAGGAGTTTGCCTTCTACATGATGGAGCAGGCGAGACGGAATCGGGCAGCAGACATCTTCAAACTCGGTGGCAAGGTCTATGCGTTTGATTCAACGACGATACCGCTCTGTCTGTCGGTGTTCTGGTGGGCTAAGTTCCGCAAGAAGAAAGGTGGTGTCAAGGTTCATGTTCTATATGACCTAGAGGTACAAGTACCAGCCTTCTATCACATCACCACTGCCTCAGTCCATGATTCCAAGGCCATGCCAGAAATTCCTTATGAGACAGGTGCTTACTACATCTTCGACCGTGGTTACAACAACTTCAAGGAGCTTTTCCGCATACAGCGGATGGAGTCTTTCTTCGTTGTCAGAGCCAAGACGAACTTGCAGAACAAATGTGTCAAGTGGAAGCGGCGGATGCCCAAGAACATACTCTCTGACGCTGAGATTGAACTGACTGTCTATAACAGCCGCAAGGACTATCCCGATAATCTCCGACTCGTCAGATACTACGATGAGGAGCAAGACCGTGAGTTCATGTTCCTGACTAATGCGATGGACTTGACAGCCCAGCAGATAGCCGACCTCTACAAGAACCGTTGGCAGATAGAGCTGTTCTTCAAGTGGCTCAAGCAGCACCTCAAGATCAAAAAGTTCTGGGGAACTACCGAGAACGCAGTCAGAATACAGATAGCGGCTGCTATTACTGCCTACTGCCTTGTGGCGATTGTCCAGCACGATATGAAGTTGAAACGCTCGACCTACGAGGTCTTGCAAATCCTCAGCATATCATTGACGGACAAAACACCGCTCAGGGAACTGTTCGATAAGACTTATTCCAATGATGTCAAAGAGCAATTTGGTCCCCTCATTCCGGGGCTATTTGATTAATATTAAACTCGTCCCAATTTTAACGGGACACTAATGATTTAACATATTTCTTTCCCTTAACGACAACTACGCCATGATAACCTTCTCCAACACGCTGACCGTTAAGATTATATATAGCATTATCTTTTTCAGACTCTTTGGAAAGACCTAATACAGGAACACTAGTAGCAAGCCCTCCAACAAGCGTTATCTCCTCACCTGCATTAGTTGGAATATCATAGAGATAAGTATCCGGAAGCGTAGTGGCAGGAATCTTACTTGCATCCTTGACTATAGGCTCCGGCATGCCGTAAGGCTGCATCAAAGAATTGGTATTATTGCCTTCTGCTACAGAAAGAGCTGTACCATCGGCATTTGTCAATGGTGTTGCAGTACGCAGACGTAAGTTTCCGCCGACAGTAGACTTCACTGCAAGCTTCTCTATCTTGCCGTCAACCCATTTCATATCTGTCACCACAAATCCGCCACGGGCACGCAGTCCTTTCACTTCGCCACCCGCTTTCCATTCCGTAGGCAATGCAGGAAGAACATGCAAGAAGCCGGCATGTGACTGCACAAGCATCTCTGCTATAGCTGCAGTAGCTCCGAAGTTTCCGTCAATCTGGAATGGAGGATGGGCATCAAACATATTTGCATACGAGCCGCCGTCGGAAGAAGCGATTGTCACATTAGGGTCGAGCAGGACAAGCTGGTTCTTAAGAATCTTCATGGCATGGTCTCCATCAAGCATACGTGCCCACATGGCTTCCTTCCATCCCATCGACCATCCGCGGGCAGCATCGCCACGTCCGACAAGACTCTTGTGTACTGCCTGATAAAGTGTAGCGTTTTCGTATGGAGAAACCTGATTGCCAGGATAAGCGCCCCAGAGATGAGACAGATGACGATGAGACGAATTCTCTTTATCCCAGTCTTCCTGCCATTCCTGTACCTGTCCGTATTTACCAATCTTCCATGGAGTAATCTGTGCCTTCAGAGCATCAAGAGCATCTGCGAAATCCGCATCCTTACCAAGAGCACGAGCTGCAAGAGCTGTATTCTTCAACAAGTCATAGACCATCTCGTTATCCATGGCAACTCCTCCGAAAAGGGCAATGTTTGCAGTATTACCGTCAGACTTGGTATAAGAGCCTATACCAGGATGATTCTCCGGTGAGTTGCTCGGACAAACAACCATATACCCTGTATTCGGATCCTTCACAAGAAAATCCTGGAAGAATTCTGCCGCTCCCTTCATTATAGGATAGACCTCTGCAAGATATGTCTTGTCGCCAGAGAAGAGATAACGCTCCCAAAGGTGAGAGCAGAACCATGCGTTACATGTAGGCCATACTCCTACGGTGCCATTGTCTACCGCACCTGTCGTACGCCAAATATCTGTATTATGATGTAAAGCCCATCCACGTGCGCCATACATCTTCTGAGCTGTTTCCGCACCTGTAACACTTACATCCTTGACCATCTCGATAAACGGCTCATGGCATTCTGCAAGATTTGTGACTTCTGCAGGCCAGTAGTTCATCTCAACATTGATATTTGATGTGTATTTCGAATCCCAAGCCGGATACTGACGCGCATCAGGATTCCAGATGCCCTGCAGATTAGCTGGCTGTGTGCCTGGTTGTGAAGAAGATATGAGCAGGTAACGTCCAAACTGGAAGTAGTTGGCTGCCAACTGAGGATCAGAAGTCTTATGGAACTCCTTTATACGCTGTTCCGTGTTCTTGGACTCCTGTGTAGCATTACCTGCAAGAGTCAGGTCCACACGGTCAAACTGTGCCCTGTAGACAGATTCATGATCCGAAAGCGTTGTAACATAATCTTTCTTGCTGTTCTCGTAAGCTTCCAGATAGGCAAGAGCTGATGCACTTGCATCACCGCTTACATCATCATATTTCTTGAAATTAGTGGCTTGCGAAATAATGATTGTAGCGTATGTAGCACCTGTCACATTAAGACGCGGAGCATTTGTAGCGGCTCCCACTGTTCCCTGAGCATAGATATTGACATTGTCGTTTGTAATAGCGCCGTCAGTGTCCACAATACGCAGATAAGTACAAAGGTTGAGCTTGTTTTCCACATTCTCACACTTGTCACGTGCCGGTCCCATCGTTGCCTTGACAGTATGCTCGTCATAGAGGACGTTAGACGTGAGCTTCTCTATATTTGACTTATTACAACCGGCATAAGCCACATTGAAGTCGAGTTTACCTGTCTGGTCCGCTTCAAGACGCACCACTGTGACATTATCCTTGAAAGAAGTGAATACTGTACGCTTATACCCTACACCTTTCACATGATACTCCACATTGCTTGTTGCAGTATTCATATCAAGATAGCGAACATAGCCTTGTGCATCAACAGCATCCGAAGTCTGTGCACTTTCCATATCATCGAAACGCTGTCCCGGGAAGCCAAGCAAGACAACACCTGCTGCACGATAACTTGCTCCATGCGAGCCTTGCGACATCCAGTTCGTAACTGCAAGATTCTGTACCGAAGCATAATCTTTATTGAAGATGCCTTGCTGTACTTCTCTGAGTACTCCAAAAACATTTGCATTATAGTTCGTGTTCGGTCCCTGGTCCCAGAATGTATCTTCGTTGAGCTGGAGCGTATCGCATGCGACACTACCGGAGTGCATAACACCAAGACGACCGTTTCCCAACGGTAGAGCTTCTTCCCAATAGCCTGCTGGCTTGTTGTACCACAAATGATTCTTGCTTTCTATTGTAGGAGCAGGTATCGGATCGGTATCGGCGGTGATGAAACTGAACGTCAAGGCTTTCTCAAGCACATTTCCAGAAAGGTCACTTACTGTATTTGCCGGTAGCTCAAAGTTATACATCGCACTTTTGTCAAGAGCAGAATAGCTGAAACGAATTACATTGCCGTTTACTGTTGGAGCAAGCTTGACAACACTGTTTGTATTTGCATTCGTAAGCGTTGCCTCTGCCCCATCCGCCACATGCACACTCTCGTCAAAGTTCAAAGCAATGGTTCCTGTTGTCACGACATTATCCTCATTATCCTTTGGACGGCTTGATACGAATGCCGGTGCTTCATGGTCGTCAGCAAGCACCTTTACATATTTCAGATTGTAATTGCTATTCTTCGTGGCACTGACAATAAAGAGTCTCACTATGACATTCTCCTTATTGTCGGCATCAAGAGAGTAAACAGCATCATTATATGTATTCCAATGACTGCCGCTGACATAGTCATCAAGTGTTGTCCATGTCGTCCCTCCATCAACGGAATACGCCACACCAAAATGTGTGGAGCTGCTTGAGCCGTCGCCTATAGCGAAATTAAGTTTCACGTTGTTCAGGTTTACAGTAGGGAAATTCACTTCGAAATATTGGTCATGTGTTGAGGCATCACCATAGTTTTCCTTTTGTGTAAATTTATAGGGTGTCCAGTTCCATGTTCTCGTTTTTGATTATGTTTTAGCAACTTAGCAC
>ENA-OZRZ01000160-OZRZ01000160.1-human-gut-metagenome-genome-assembly--contig:-NODE-160-length-16622-cov-4.646828_pt1 | contig 16622 bp, 17 predicted proteins | sample MGYA00244118_ERZ653958 | MGnify/ENA primary metagenome ERZ653958 (study PRJEB26926, sample SAMN06164727) | human gut metagenome | biome: ENVO:00009003; feature: ENVO:2100002; material: ENVO:00002003... | reverse complement strand
ATCCAGTTTGTCGTGCAGAGGGTCGGGTGCAGCACAGCTTCCTTGTCTGGCATCCACGAATCGATCCACTTGTGATCCATCGCGTTTACCTTAATAGAAAGGCTGTCACTCGAATCCGAACCGCTATCGGTGTATGTGAAGTTTTCCACATCTTTGCGGATGTCGCTTGAAATGTCCTTTCCGTCATATTCAAGCGTCAGGAACGCTTGACGTGGCGTAATCATCCCTCACACCTCACCTTTTCCAAGGCGGCAGACTTTCGTCTGTTTTTGCCTTAACTTTCACTTCCGGCGTGGCAAGCACCACCCCGGAATCAAACTTGTACACCTCGATATACTCCCGGTTGGCAGTCATCAGCACATCGGCTTTCAACTCGTCACCGTAGACAGTTTTTGCAATACCATCCCAAGTGTCACCGCTCTTTGTCGTGTAAGACATCAGGCCACCTCCTTATGCATACCGGGTTCGATTGTTTTCTCGGTTGTATTTGTCCATAAAGGCTTTGAACTTTTCGTACTCGTCCTCCATAATCGAAGCAATCTGCTGGCGGTCTGCATCACCAGTGATTGTGATGTTCGGAGCAAATACAAACTGCGGAGAGCTTCCGCCGTTGCCGCCGGGTACAGGTGTATTCTGATATGCGCTCACCGGGATTTCGGACAGCGTGCGCCCGGTATCCCTCGGCGGCAGCACATAAAGCGGCGTTCCTGTGTCTGTAAGGACACCGTCCTGCCAGCTTGAAAGCACCGTGCCGCCGTTGTAGTTTTTGGCTGCTTTGGTCAGTGCAGTGGTTACAGGGCTGTCACTTCCGAGGTACTTGTTCAGCAGAAGCGGAGCAACATCAGCTGCAAGGCTGGTCGCCGCCAGTGCAAGCGAAGCGTCACCAGACATTGAGTTGTTGGCGACCGTCCATAGCATCGACAAAGCGTCGCCGGTGGTTCGGATGCCATTGGAACGCAGTGCGTACTTACCGTATGCTTTGGAGAAATCAATCAGGTTGTCCAGTTTTTCCTTGCTTCCGTCGGTGAAACCGCCGTTTGCAAAATACCGTACACCCGCCGCACGAGTTGCATCCTCGCCAGACACTCCCAGCATCCGGCCTGCACGCACCCAGTTTTCGACGTTGCTATCGTGAACACTAGGCTTGAAGCTGATAACCGCCTCTGTTCCAGCTTCGCCTGCAATGCTGACACCGTGAGTAAAACCGCCGTTCGCAAAGGCAGGCATTGCAACTTCTTTCAGGTTGAAGCCGAATTGTTTTCCACCGAGGGCGGGCACCCAATCAGGCACCGTAAAAGACAATTTGTTCAACGTGCCGATGATTGCATTCGCAACCGTAATCGTCACCGATACAATGCCCTTTATCAACCCGACGATGCCCTGAATAACCGGTTCAATCACCGGCAGTAGTCCGTGGATCACATCGACGACGAGCTTTATTGCGTTTATCAGGGTTGTGCCAACCAGACTGATAATCATGCTTATCAGCGGCGACACTGCGGGGAACAATTCGTTTACAGCGAAGCTCATAATATCAGCCAGCAGCGGCTTAATATGATTCACTCCGAGGTCTACGATCTGTCCAATCAGCCCTTTCACCGATTCGATAATCGGTATCACTGCCCCGAAGGTGGTTCCCAAGTCGTCGATACCGAAAATACTCTTTCCGCTCAAGCTCTGCTGGATGTTTTGCAGGTTTTCCAAAGAGAATGCATTGCTCACCGAATCTCGGACGTTGCCTGCAATATCGTGGATTTTACTCGTAAATCCATCAAACATTGCCAGTCCCTTTTCGCCGAACACGTTCCCGACGATCTGGCGGATGTCCTCAAAGTGATCTCCCAGCAGACTGACCACTGCGATGATTCCACCGATTCCGGTAATCACCGGGCCGAAGGTGCCGAGCAATCCCATAAATGCACCGCCCAATTTACCGGCTATCGGGCCTACCGCCGTGTTGGCTAGGCTCAGTCCAGAACCAAGGAACTTGAACGTGTCCCCTGTTCCTTTCGCAATTCCCCCGCCAACCTTTAAGGCAAATTGTCCAGCTTTAGTAGATGCCGCGCGGCCTGCCAGATTTTTTACGCCGCCAATTGCCGTTCCTGCAATGTTTTTTGCTCCGCCCAGCAATCCTTGTCCAAAGCCCATAGCCTTTTGGCCCATGTTCCCTACAAAGCCGCCAAGTTGTGTACCGGCAACTTTTTGGCCGATCCACTTTCCAACGCCGACCGTGTTCTGAATAAAGTCTGTCCCCGCCAGATTTTTTGCAGACCTTGCAACTCTGGCTCCGTATTGCCCTATCGAACTGCCTTTCAACAGTCCGATTATTCCGCCGGAAGCCTGTGCCTGCTGAATGCTGCCAAACAGCGCACTCGTTGCCTTTGCCATCCCAGCAGGTGTCTTTGCTCCAAACAGCTTTTTGCTGCTTTGCATTCCAAGGACGCTACCAAGTATGGTGTTCTGCACTCTCTGCCCGAAGCTAGGATTGCTGCCCGCCGGAACAGCGCTGTTTGCCAGCTGTGTTCCAAGTTTTGCAGCCTGCCACAGATTGCCAGCTTTTCCTGCACCAGACACGCCCTTCTGTACAAGCCCCACAGGGCTTGCCGCCCCGCTTGCAAACTTCGTCGCGCTGGATACCACCTGCAGGATTTGCGGTGCAAACCGCATTCCTGCCCATGCCGTGCCGATACCCGCGATGGTCGCAGCTACCTTATCGCCATTATTCAGCAGATACTCAATTACCTGCCTTACACGTTCTGCAATATCCGGCAGAGCGGCGCGGAGGTCATTCAGCTTTTCGATGCCAAACCCGGCTACATCTTTCAGCACCGGAAGGAAATTATTTCCAACCTCAATGCGGACGGCCCGCCATGCGCTCCCAAGCATCGTCAATACAGATTCAGAGGTTTCGCATTTCAGCATAAACTCTTTATACATACTGCCGTTATACTTAGAAGCATCGCCTACGTCGTCCAGCGTTTTCACAAACAAGTCAAGATTGCCGGTTAGTTTTGCGCCACTCTCAATGGCCCACTGACCGAGCAGAGTTTTCAGATAGCCCACTTGCTTGTCTTTCGGCTGAGTACCGATAGCGGTAAACAAACTTTTCAATGCTGCCGGGGCGTCTTTTTGCATATCCTTTGCAAACTGTTCCGCGGTAAATCCCAGCTGTTCAAAAGCCGCAGACTGTGCATCTGTAGCTTTTGAACCCATAGAAAGGTTCGTATACATCCGGCGGATGGATGTTGCCACTTTACCAGAATCAACGCCCATTGCCAGCAGTGCTGTAGAAAGCGCTGCCGTGCTCTGAACATCCATGCCAGCGATTTGACCCAGAGAGCCGGTGTCGTTTACGGTCTGGGCAATTTCAGCGGCGGTCGTTGCGTAGTGGGCACCCAGATAGTTAATCTGGTCTGCCAGCTCCATGACCTGATCGTGGTTCATGTTGAATGCAACTTCCCACTTTGCTGCCCAGTCGCCTGCCTGATCCGCAGAAATATCCATGGCCGTGCCCATTTCGGCAACGTCCTTTAGAAACCCGCCGCTTATTAGGTCATCCATGCTCTTTCCGGACTGACCAGCCGCAGCTGCCAGACGTGTCAGCTCTTTGGCGGTGTACGGAATTTGTGTGCTCAAGTCAAGAATGTCTTTCGACATTTCCGCATAAGCGTCCGTTTTGACCTTTCCGTTCGCGTCCGTCAGACCGCCAACGTACTTCGTCACATCAAGCATTTCGCTTTCAAATGCAACTGCTTCTTTTGTTGCATCTACCAGCCCCGCTGTAATGCCGCTGGCTATGCCCACCGTTACTTTTGCGATATTCGCTGCCAGTTTCGATGCGCCGTTCGCCATACTGCTGAGCTGAGTATTCGCAGACTTTACAGCCTGCGTCAGCGAGTTATCAACGTGACCGCCGATCAAAATAGAAAGCTCTAGGGTTTGATTTTTTGCCACTCCTCCGCCACCTCCTCGTTGATTTCCACCAGCTCACGCACGGGCAGATTCAGGTAGAAATCTGCACTCGTGTGTGTAGCCGTGGCGAGGGCTATCGCCGCCTTTCTGATGGTTTTGTATCCGCCCTTTAGGCGAAAAAATCCTTGTGGTTCACCCCTGCGCGAAGCTGTACAGCCTCCGCCAGCGGCAGGCCGAGGAAGAATGCCACATCCTTACCGGTGGCCATAGATGCGATCAGGCAGCAGTAATAGTAGTTCAGGGTCTTTTCCGCTGCGCGAATATCTTCTTCCTCCATGCGGTTTTCCGCCTGACGGACGTTCATGCCGGTAAGGTTCGCCACGCCTGACAGGTCAACTTCGGTGTATTTTTCGCCCTTGTAGGTGTAGGGCTTGCCGAACTTCATGATGTGGCTGTGCTCGTCCTCGTCGCCATCTTCCTCTGCGGCGGCGCTACGGAGCGACGCCTGAACAGTCTGGCGAACCTTCTTGCTTGCGCCGATGGGAAGCAGCTGGAAAAACTCGATGGGGAGCTTCGTTGCGGCAGCGGCCAGAGCGTCGGTGTATGCAGTCGCAGTTTCAGGGGTAATCATCACGGCCATTTCGCCCTCGTTGTACAGTTTCTTGATGATGAGCACCGCATCCTTGATGGTCAGATCATCCAGACCGGACAGGTCGATCTCGGTATACTCCTTATCATCAAACTTGTACGGGCGGGCCAACTCGATCAGCTTCGGGTTCTTCTTAACCTCAGCGGTCTTGTCCTGTTCTGCGACGGAAGAAACATTCTTTTCCATGGTGGTTTTCCTTTCTGTTCAGATATAAAAATTGACCGCCCCGGTCTTTCGGGGCGGTCGCTTCATTTCTTTGGCGTTAGATCAGCGCGGTAACGTCTGCCAGCATATCCTCGCCCTGAACGCGGTATACGCCGTTCAGCTTGTCGATGGCAATGATTTCCTCGCCGTCGTTCTCGATCATGATGTAGGTCAGTTCCAGCTTAACCTTGGCTTCCATGCCCTCGCCCGCCTTGATCTTGCCGGGAGTAAACTCCTTGACGCGGCCAACCTCAACGATGCGCAGGCCCTTATAGGCATAGCCGAGGCTCTTATCCACCGCCTGCTGTGCAACGCGGAAGGTAAGGTTCACCTGACGCTTCGGAGAAAGGACGTTGACAAAGCTCGAATATACGAGGTTGAAGGAAACTTCCTGCTCGATGGATTCAAACTGGCCGATGTTCGGTGCGGAAATCTTACCGAGGATACCAGCGCCGGAAACGTCGATAGTCTCCGAGGTGATCTGCGGCAGAGTGATTTCCGGTGCAGTGCCAATTGCTTTCACGCCGTCAATGTAAACGTTGAAGCTGTTGACGATTTCCGGGGTCAGATTCGTGTCCAGTGCCATTGTTTATTCCTCCTTTCTGGGTTAGCCCGCCAGCGCGGTAGAAATCGCGTTGGGATCAAACTCCACAATTTCCTCGATGTCCTCCGCCGGATTAAACGGAGACATATACTTGTGGAACTTCACCGTGCCATTCAGCAGATCGGTCGTGGGGTTTTCGGATTCGATGTACTGCAGCTCATAGCGGGCGCAAATGCCACGGCTGACAAAGCTGTTGCCGCGCACGTTCTCGCTGTCAACCAGAGCCTCGATCAGGCGCTTGTTCAGCGGGTCGCTGACCTTCTGGAAATATGTCTGGATGAAGGTGTTATCATCCCAGCAGAAGAACCTGCGGACGCTGAACCAGCGATCCTTCGGGTCAGTGTTGCCGGGATAACAGGCAGTGTTGTTGCCCCACAGACGGAAGCCGTTCATGTTCAGCCACGTTGCAACGCCGAAGGAGTTGACCACATTGGCCTGCTCCTGATCCAGCAGAACTTCCGTTCCATCTTTCAGGCAGGCAGCAGAAATAGAGATAGGCTTGTTATCCGGGCTTACGTTGGGAATATCGCCGTTGTTCGCATCGGTCGCCACGGTCGCCGCAGCAGCCATTGCCGAACCCGCATAGATCACGTCGCCAACCTTTGCGTACAGCCACACAGCGTAGCAATTCGCACTGGTCACAGCCTGCTTTTCCTTCTGACGCTTCACGTCGTCATACTTGGTTGCACCGGCAGTAGAGCTGTCGATGTCCACGATGCACACGCAGTTGAAAACACCGTTGATGTGGCTTGTCTTTGCCTGCAGGCCAGCCGACACCAGTGCATTCTCCGACCAGCCCGGAGCAAGCAGAATGCCGGGGGTCATGTTCAGCTTCGGGAAAATCTGGCGAATGACTTCCATGCCGCTCTCAACACCATCTGCAGTAACCGCACCAACGATGTCTGCCGGGGTAACAGCAGTCGGGTCGATCTGGACACCGCTCACAGTCAGGCTCGTTGCGCTGTCGCCAGCACCGCCGGGGATCACCACGATGTTCACATAACCGTTATCGTCAAATGCTGCGGTGTAGTCCGTACCAGCCGCCAGCGGAGTTTCCTCTGCCTTAACGGTCAGCTTGTCCAGCAGGATGTCCTTTTCCTCCACCACTGCAACGCCGTCATTGACCTGCACAGTTTTTTCCGGCAGATTTTTCTTGTGCTTGTTGGGATCAAGCACGTTAATCAGGATCATCGGCGACACGCCGACGACCTTGAAACTTGCGCCCATGCTCTGGCAGACGGTGTACTTCTCATAATCATCGTCGTAACCCACTGCGGCAGTTGCGCCTGCCAGCGTATTTGCCAGCATGGGGGTATTCGTGCAGTGATACGGATCACTTGCGCGGTTGATCGGCGCAGTGCCGATAACGACCTGCAGGCCAGCAGTTGCCGTCACGGGTGCCACGATACTGGTTCCCTGCTCGGCAACATAAACGCCATGCTTGTATGCCATGTTCTCTCCCTCCTTAGTTCAGTGCCGCTTTCACTGCGGCAAAAAGAATACCCGCGCTGCTCTTGGGGTTCTCAAGAGCCACGCGAGTATCTTTGAATTTATCAAGAGGCACCAGCAGGCCCCTTGCCATCGGTACGGCATCAAGGAAACGGTTCACCGCATCCGGCACCGCCTTACTGTCATGGTACACCGTGTACTGCTTCACCGTGTTTTTTACCGTCGGGCCGCAGTAAACCATCGGCCCATCCTTCTTGACCGGAGTTTCGGTCGCAGCCGCCTTTTCGGTCTGAGTATTTTTTGCATTGCTCATATAAGTTCCTCGATTTCCGGGTTGTTTTCGCTGCTCATGCTCGGACAAGTAACATCCATCTGCACCGTAGCGAAGTAATACGGGCTTGTATCGTCCTGTTGAATTGCGCAGTCAATGGGAAGCAACACGTTGAAATAATCGCCAAAGATGTTGTAGACGCGGAAATGCTGTCCAATATCCTGCATGATGTTGTACAAATCCAGAACGGCGGGAGCTTTTTTATCCCGCACACCTTCCTCTTTGTTGCGAATAGGTGTCTGATATGTGCAAATAATCAGGCTCATGTCCACCATTTCAGGTTCTTCCATCTTATCAATGCTCCAACCTGCTGCCTTGACCAGAATAAACGGAGCCGCTGCAGCCACCGTATCCACATCCTCGTCATTGCCGAAGTCGGTCGGAAATTCAAAATCGAAAATGTTGAGCGGCTTATTTTTGCCTTGACCACTGAATGTCTTTCCTGCAAAGAGCTTGTCCAGTTCTTCATGCAGCTTTTTCACAGCGTCAACCGGTGTGTAATTACTCGCTCTCACTTTGTTTTCCTCCCGGCCTGCGTCAGAATTTTGGATACTTCATGCTGCAGCCGTTCCTGCAAGATAATCTCGCTGTCCGGCTCGACTTCCTCTCTCCATACGGTGCTATGCATCGCACTGGCAGACGGGCTGGACATGGTGTAGAGTTTTTCTACGACGCCATTCTTACTGCGCCATCTGGTCGATTTCGGATTTGCCGCCGGACGACCGATCAACCTCTGCACCATGCCGACGTGCCCACTGTCAAACTTCACAAGAAAGCCCTTGCTTGCCTGTCCCAGCGCCGTATGTCCGCCGGTCAATGCTTCCATCGGCGATTTTTTCAAAACACGCGATGTGTGGAACTCCGGCGACAACACCCAGTCCCTTCCCATATGCGGAACAGACGGGTTCGACTGGAAGTCGCCCAGATCATTTCTCCGGCTGGAAATAAAAATCTCCGCCGTCGGGTTCTGCGTTGTCGCCCTGTTGCGAACTTTCAGCGCATTCAGGTGACGACGGCCAGCAGAATTGACAGCATACCGAAGCCGCGCTTGCCGGATCATCATGTTTTTGGCTCTCGTCGCAGTCTGGTTGACAGCGTTTTTCATGGCCCGCGGGGCCTTATCCCGCATATCTCCCAGTGCACGTTCCACTTCACCGATGTTCGGCACCTGCACGTCATAGATTGCCTTTGCCATTACTGCCGCACCCTCTCCAACGTGACCAGATACAGTCCATGCTCATTTTGACAGCTTTTTATCGTGTAGCTGATTCGGTCGTACTCCATCGGCTTTCCAATCTTTGGAGCAGGGCCATAGTCAGCCGCCCGGATAAAGAACTGCTTTTGCGAGATGTACAAGCCTTGGTCAAAGTTTTGCTTGGCACCGGCTTCCCAGTGTGACTTGCGCTCTTTCAGTCCGGTTTCATACGGCACCACATCAAACGTTTCTCCGTCGATGGTATGCTGTTCTACAAACTCCTGAAAAAACACATCGTCAATATCAGCCATTGCCATTTCCAAAAAGTCGGTCATGGTAATACCTGCTTACTCTGCTGCAGTCTTGCGGCCTTTTCTGCCGGGCTTTTCCTCGGCTTTGGATGCTTCTTCCTGCGTTTCCACATCGTTGCTGTCGGCGTCAGCCTGCTCCACAATGGCCTTAGTTTCCGCATCCAGTTCCGCTTCAGCGGCAACGCCCAATTTCACAAGGCGTTCCGCCTCTGCATCATCAACGCAAACGACCTCGCCCGCCAGAATCAGCTTCGTGGGTGCACCAGCTTTCGCCCGGAAGCCATAGCCGCCGGAAATGATCTGAACGACCTTCATATTCCCGCTCCTTTCTCTTAGCCCACAACGTCAGCTGCATAGATGTAGGGGCAGTAGGTCTTGGGTGCGGCCAGAGGACGGCAGCCCAGACGGAGCTTGCGGGTATCCTTGTCCTGATCCACAACCAGCTTTGCAACACGCTTTGCGGCATAGGTCGTGTAGTCGGTCTTGCCGTAGTCCATCTGAGTAATGGAGCCGTACATCATATGGCCGCAGTCCGGCGCAGTCACCATAGCTGCCGTAGCCGGGAAGTATCTGGCGCTCTTGCCGGTCTCGTCCTCATAGGTTTCGTCCACGCTGAACACGTTCAGCATGAAACCGCCGAAGTTTAGCGTACCCATAAACACAACGCCGTCGTACTGGGTGAGCTGCTGGCGAATCTCGCCTACGATGATGCTGCTGTTCTTATCGAGCAGCTGGCGGGTTCTTTCGTCAGTCAGGATGTAGTCGGCCACATCAGTGCCGAGAATCAGGTCTTTTGCAGGCAGACCACGAGCAGACAGCATACGGCACATGGCCTTAACGTCGCCCCAGAAGTCACCACCGTTCTCGTTCCACTTCTTGGAAGCGGTATAGGTATGATCGCTGGTGCCGTCGTAGAACTTCACAACCAGAGAATCGCCCTTGGTTGCACCGTCGATGTACTCCTGCATAACGCAGCCGTTGCCGATCATGGTTTCCGCCGCCATCCATTCCTCGCGGCGGGCAATGCGGTTTTCCATGTCGTTCATGTCGTCTGCCAGCAGGCGGGCGGCACGCTGTGCTTCATCCATGCCCGGATACAGAGCCTCACCGAAGCCACGCTTAGTCAGCTCGTCGAGGGTCAGCAGACGAGACGGGGCGATGTAGGCGGGCTTATAGGAATGCACCTCATAGCTCCGGCGACCAATGGGAATGTCGCCCGCTTTCTGATCCACGAATGCCGCCAGCTTACGGTCGCCGCTACGGTACTCGGTCAGAACTTCGTTCGCCTTGAAGATGTCACCTGCCCCGGTGGGGAAATAGCGATCCTTGAAAAAGCTGACCTTCGGGACAATTTCCTCGGAAATTGCCTGAAGGATAACATTATCAAAGAAGTTAATCAGAATTGCCATTGAAACGTCCTCCTGTTACATTTCGACCACAGGCAGCAGAACGATGTCCCGCATCCGCAGTGCGTCTTTGTCTGCCTCGGTCATGGTGTAGCTGTCCTTGACGGTCAGCTTGTCCGGGTTGAAACAGCCTGCCAGATAGACTGCAACGGTTTCATCCATGCTGGCCTTCATAGTCACATCCTCAATCAGGATGCAGTCAGCGGTCAGAGTATCGCCGCCGGACGCCTCGGTTCCCAGAATGTGCAGCTTTCCATCCTTTGCGCTCTTGGCAAACACCGTGCCACGCACAAAGGTGGTTTCTGCTTCCGGGCCAGCAATCACGCCGGGGCCGACGCGCTTTTTCGGGTTCACGCCTGCGATCAGGCCGTCGTACTCAACCTCGCCCAGCTTTTCACTCAGCATTTTTTCAGCCATCGTTTAGCCCTCCTTCTTCGGGTGGAACAGGTTCTTGACCATCGCACGCTTTTCGGCGTCGGTCTGGTTCTTGTTCTTCGTGCCAGTGCCAGAGACACCGTCCGGGGCAGCACCGCCAACGCTGTTTGCGCCGCTGGTATCTGCATCATCTTCGGTATCATCCAGCAGTTTGTGGCCCTTCTTCTTTGCATCCAGCGCCGCACGGTAAGCAAGCTGCTCCGCAGAACAAGCCTTGTCACCATACTTTGCCTCGGCCACCAGATCGGACGGGACTGCATCCGCGATCTCGTCAATGGCAGCCAAACGATCACGCTCCTGCTTCTGTGCCTCCGCATGGGCTTCGTCCACAATCTCTTTCACCAGATCAGGACAGCCGTTGCGCAGTTCATCTGCGTTCTTGAACTCCATGTCGTTACCTCCATCGTTCTTGTCCGGCTTTCCTGCCGGGTCAGTGTTATTTACAAAACCCTCAGTCGTGGCAGGGGCCACCACGGCGCGGTTTCGTACAAATTCAGGGGCATCATCAAATGTGCCCGGAACGGCAATGCTGTTGACAAACAGCGCACCATTCCTGTTTTCGATTTTTGCAGTCTGGTTGCTTTCCGTGATTTCGTCGATGAAGCCATTTTCTTTTGCTTCTGCCGCCGTCCACCACGATGTAGCGTCCATCCACGCCGCCACTTCTTCGACGGTGTGTCCTGTCTTTTTCGCATACTGGTTCAAGACATTGGTGCGCATCACGGTCAGTGCATCCATGAGCTGCTTCAAGCCCTCCATGTCCACAAACCCGTTCGGGTTTACCTTGATGGGGTGGATCATGTAGGTTGCATCCTCTGCCGCCTTGACCACTTTGCAATGGCTGGCGACGATGGTCGCCGCGCTGGCACAGATACCTTCGATTTGCGCTGTCACCGTGCCAAGCCTGTTTTCCAACATTGCGCCAATGGCTTGTGCGGCCCAGACATCCCCGCCGCCGCTGCAAATACGGACAGTCAGGTCATCCATAGCCGGAATCGTCGCAAGGTCTGCGGCGAACGCCTGCGGGGTCACTTCATCACCCCACCAGCTCGTACGGCTAATATCACCGTAAAGCAGAAGTTCCGCCGTGCCGCCGGTCTCGGCTGCATTGCGGAACTCCCAAAACTTCTTGTTACTCGGACTTGCCGGGGTCGCCGCCGCTCCGTTGAGGAACAGCGGTTTGCTGTTGCACTTGTGCTCCCGCAATTTCGTCCACCTCCCGTTTCAGTGCGGCTTCGGCTTTCCGCTGCCGCATATTTGCCTCATAGCTTCCGCCCGTCATCTGAGCGGTTTCCTGTGCCGCCGTGGAGAATCCGCTGTTCACCCGCATCTGGGCTGCTTCGGCTTCATCCTTGGGGTTCAGGTTTGTTCTTGCCGGGCCATTCCAGTTGCAGTTCATGTAGGCCGCTGCAACCGCCGGGTTTGTCAGGAAGCCCGGCGCTTTGATCCGTCCCTTGCACACGGCTTCCCGGAACCATGCCTCATAGACCGGCTGGCAGAAAGAATCCGCGAACCAGTCTCGGTGCATTCCCGTGGTTCTCCAAAATTCATTCAAAGCGCCGCGGGCTGCAGAATAGCTGGTGCTGAACTGCTTGTACAGCACCTCAGACGGAATTTCCAACGCCGCCGCCATCTGCTTTACAATGGCGTTCATGAACGCTTCAAACCCGGTCGTTGGGTGCTTCGGGTCTGCGAACTGCACTTCCTCTCCGGGGTTCAGGTCGATAAACGCGCCCGGTGCCAGCTCCACACTGGTCTTATCAGGCGTATCTACCTGCACATCCGGTGGAAGCATTTCGCCAAACGGCACCTCGTCAGATTGATCCGACTTCTTGATAAACACTGTGAACATCGCGGAGATCACCGCGGCTGTCAGCTCTGCGTCCGTAAAACGCCCAAGCTGTTTCAGGCTTTCCAGCACCGGTGCCAGCAGTGGTACGCCGCGCAGCTGACCGGCACGTTCGCGCTGCATCAGACAGAGAACATTCTGCCGCCCGGTCTTTTTGCCGTAGGCTTCCACTCTTGTCCAGTGCGAGGCCGTCAATCCCGTCACGCTGGTAGACGCCAGCGGGTGCCGGTCGCAAACCCAGTACGCAATGACCATGCCGTCTGCATCGGTTTCAACACCTTGCACGATCTTTTCAACATGATGCTCGTTAATGTCCGTCGGCGAAAGGATGTCCATAAACGCAGGAGAACAAATGCGGTCGGCTTCGATGATCCGCACACGCAGGTCATACGGTACACCGGGCGTCTTTTTGTTCTGCAGGACTGCCCATGAATCACCATTCAGCAGAAATCCCGTAAATGCCAACTGCTGCAACATATAGAAATTGTCGATGCGGTCTGCATCACAGGTCGGCTTATTGGCCCACAGAGCAAATTCTCTTGCGATTTGTTCATTGATTTTCTGGGCTTCCTCGTCTGAAATACCCAAAAATGCGTTGTCGATCTGCGGTGTCGGTGTCAGACCGCCGCACACTACATTGGTGCGCATGGTCTTGATGGCACCGGTTGCCAGCGGGACGCCCATATAAGCGTCCCTGCTCCGCTCTCTCAGGACGCGAAGATTATCTTCGATGTCCTCTTTCGGGCTTCCACCGTGCCACATCCAGCCCCGCATAGATTTCTTGTGCAGACTTGCGCCATAGTTGGAATATCCCGAATTGATTGCCCGTATTGCCGTCTGTGCGGCAACACGTTTTACTGCCCGCTCCGGGGCAATCGCCGTGAGCAGGGTATCGAAGAATCCCATCTTCTACTCTCCTTACAGGTCACGCGGCACAAAATGCCCCATCCGGTTCCGTCCCTTTCTCTGCTGAGAAAGTTCCGTCACCTTGTTCGACCAATAATCAATCCGCTTTCCAATCTGCGTCAGGTCTGCGTAGGTCAATGACCTATTGCCGATCTGGTAGCTTTGCCCGTGTGTCACCTTTTCCTCGGCGGCAATCCAAAGGTCAAGCTGTTTCTGTGCCGTTTCCAGCGTAATTCCTGCCATTTAGATACCTCCCGAAAGCTGACGACGGCCCCGTGATTTCTTGACCGGCTGGGCAGGCGTTCCGTCTGCATCCGGTTTTTTCAGCACAGGGCGAGAAATAGCAAGAGCCGCGGTTGCGTAATTGCGCAAATCCAGCGGCTCGTTTCGTTTATGCTCTTTATCTTTGATTTCCCAGTATTCTTTCAAATGACCCTTGACGAACCGCACCACTTTCTTCTCAGCTGTTAGGCCCTTGAAGTATTCTTCGGTGTAGCCTGCTTCCTCATTTGACGGGAAGTGGCAGTAGTTCGGGCCGGGCGTCTTGACTTCCAAACGCTGATAGATGGTCGTTTTGCCCGCATCAACGCCCAGAATGAACAGGTCTGCCCGAACACGATTGTTCTTGGACGGGTTGCGGATAAACGGCACTCCTGCGCCGCCCATGCCCTTAATGGCAAAGATGCGCCGGTTGAGCCGTTCCTTTGCAAACCGGTAAACTTCATCGGTGTGGTGTCCACCGGAATCAATGCAGGTCGCCAACAGCGGGTATGCCGTTCCGTCTGCCTTGTGCCATGTCCGAAGTAGAAAGTTGTCCAGATCGTCCCATACCTGATCCGAAAGCATATCGCCGAAGATTTTCTGGTAGCGAACGCCCCAGCTCTCTGTGCCCTCGCCCCAGCCGACCACTTCAACTTCAAAGCGATCATCCTGCACGTCAACACCAGCAGTGAGGTACAGAACATCATCCGGCACCTCTGCGGCGTAGATTTCGCGGCGGTTGAACAGCTCGATGTCCTCCAACTGAATGCCGCGTTCCTCCCACGTCTCGCCCAACTCTGTGTTCACCCAGACCTTCATTTGTTCCGGGTTGCCATGATCGAGGGCAATTTTCGCTTCGATGAACTTCGTCACGATCTCTTTCCAGCCAACAAAGGTTGAAGCCAGCGTGTTCAGGTGGAAGCCTCTGGATTCTGCACCGGGATTGGCGGCAACATACTTACCGTATTTCCCCTGCTCTTTCCAGCGGTATTCATTTGATACACAGCCGCATTCCCTGCAGACATATCCAATTCCCTTGTCGAGGTCGTCTTTGTCGAACTTGACATTCTCCCAAAGGAACGGCTGGTATGCCCCACATTCCGGGCAAGGCACGTTCCATTCTTCTTGTGTAGAAAGTAGGTAGGCGTCCTCAATGCGGCTGTCTCCCTTGATGGTGGGCGTGCTGACCATGACGGTCTTGTAATCCCAAAAGGTCGTCTGGCGTTTCTTTGCCAGATCAAGAGGGTCGCCCTCTGTTCCTGCGCTCTTGGGGTAGCGGTCGATCTCGTCCGCCAGCAGCACTTTGATGGGGCGGCTGGCAAGGCTCGACGGGCTGTTTGCGCCAACAATGGTGATGTGCCCGCCGGGGAAGTTCTTCTTCATGACGGTATTTCCAGCGTACCGGCTTTTGGTATCCACCAGACCGGTAAGCCGGGGCGTGTCCCGGATCATGGGAGCGATACGGTCTTTTGAGAGCGTCTGCCCCATGTCAAGGGTAGGCTGCATACACATCACCGGGCAGGGTGCATAGTCCATGTAGTAGCCCAGCGGGTTCAGAATGAAAGCATCCGTCTTTCCGATCTGCGCCGCCGACATGACGACGACAGAACGGACGTGAGGATCACCGATGGCATCCATGATAGCCCGCTGATACGGGGCTTTCTCGGTGTGCCACCGCCCCGGTTCTGCGCTGGATTCTGCGGACAACACCCGGTATCTGTCCGCCCACTGGCTGACTGTCAGGGGCGGCGGCGGGCGTAGTTTGCTTAGAACCTCGGCGAACAGTTCCACGGTCTGCGGTTCAAGTTTCACGATCCGTTTTTTCTTCACGTTTCGGTTCACCTCTTACGCAAGCTGGGAACATACACAGGATCAGCCTTTGGTGGATGCGTTTGCCCCACGGGCAGTGCTTGCAAGCGCCGCCGGGCTTATCCGGTTTCTTCTCCGTCTTGTTCATCTTCTTCATCATCCTTTGGCGGCTGCAACGCCACCTGATAATTAGAAAATTCCTCCATGATCTCATAGAGGGAACTTTGCAATAAGTCCATGATCTTGCCCTCATCACCGTCCAGCTTGGCAATGTTTGCAGCCAACTTGTTGGGCAGGGCAAGGAGCCTTGAGCGCAGGTTCATAACAACGGTGGTCATGCCAACCGTGATGTCAGATTTCCGGTACAGTTCCCCATTGCGAACTTTATTCTCGGTTTCGGCGGCGATCCGTTTTTCCTTGGTCAGCTTCGCCCGTTCCTCGTTGAGGTCAGCTTTGCCGCCCTCGTCGCCCCGCAGGTAGTTGATGTACCGTCGGACGCTGGAACGCAGGTCGTAAAGGCCGGGGGCCTTTTCTTCCAGCACGCCCTCGTCTCGGAGCTGCCGCACCCGGCGTTCGGACAGGTCGAGATACTGTGCAACGATCTTAGTCGTGTACAGTTTCATCCTCTGTCCCTCCCTCCGGGTCTACATCCACCTCACCGGTCGCCCGCGTCTTTGCAATGTCAAGGCGTTCCAGTTCCAGAGCGTACCGTTTTTCAAATTCTTCCTGCTGACGGATTTGTGTGGTCAGGGAAATAATTCTGCCGGAGACCTTGTTCAGGGCCTCCCGCAGCTGGGTCACTCGAACAAAGGCACTGTCCTTGTTATCCATGACCATCTTCTGCACAGCTCCGTCCGCCTGCTTCCCGTCTTTGTCCTTTCCCGGTTTTCGCATATCGGTGATGGATGCAGTGAACAGCTTTTCCGGGTCGCAGCTTTCATACTCTGCGATCCGTTCCATGATGTGCCGCTGCTGAATCCGAAGCAGCTTCAACTCATAAATGTTGTTCTCGTTTGCACCGGTCGGCATTTGATCCAGCCAGTCCCGTTCCTCTTGGCTCAAACGTTCAAGGTGAACCGTGCTATATGCACCGTCCTTCTCTGCGTTGGTGTTTCCGTTCGGCGCACCGCCGCCGGGATTGCCCTTGGCATTCCTCTTGCCCCGGCTGTTTTTGTTTCCGGGCTGTCCCCCGCGCTTGCGCTCCATCGCATCGTCCCATTGGTCAATGCGTTTCCAGTTGCGGACGGTTCCGTATCTGTCTCTTATACACATCTCCGAGCCCACGAGACACTCGCTAATCT
>ENA-OZRZ01000154-OZRZ01000154.1-human-gut-metagenome-genome-assembly--contig:-NODE-154-length-16947-cov-5.007163_pt1 | contig 16947 bp, 16 predicted proteins | sample MGYA00244118_ERZ653958 | MGnify/ENA primary metagenome ERZ653958 (study PRJEB26926, sample SAMN06164727) | human gut metagenome | biome: ENVO:00009003; feature: ENVO:2100002; material: ENVO:00002003... | reverse complement strand
GGCAGCGTCAGATGTGTATAAGAGACAGCTTGAATATCGACAACCGATTGGAACAGAATGCTTGTGCGCCTTCATTTGAATTCCATAAACAAGGATTCACGCATAAAAATGAAGAAGTGCAGCAAAGCGTTTCCCATTCCGACAATGGTTCAAGCATCGGTCTTGGTCTGTTGAACGGCAGTTCATCCTACGATGCTACTGTCGCAGAAGAAGCTGAGTTCAATCGCCTGATGAAAAAGAAAAAGGCTAAGCGCAAGCGAGGCTTTCGTTTATAATCCACTATTTATTAACTTTTTAAATTCAATTATTTATGGAACAGAAAGATTTGATTCTTGATTTCAATCTCTACTTGTGTGAGAAGTTCGGCTACAGAAACAGTTGTAGCGTGATGCAAAATGCCAACGGCTTTTGCGTGGACATCCGTGAGCGTGATTTAGACTGCTACATCCGCTTCTGGGAGTACAGTTGTGGAAGAGGCAACTTTCCTGACTGGAGCATCATCATCGTGCGCAGCAACTTTAAGAAGAACCAAGCCGAAAGCCTGAAAGACTTGGCTCGTTTCTTCAAGGAGTACATGCCACGCTACGGCTACAGATACCTCTGTACCGAAGGTGATGACTACAAGTATTATCAGACGCTCGGTTTGAAGCTCATCCATAAAGACCTGTTCGGACAAGAAAACTATGGATTGGCGATGAAAGATTTGAATGTCTGATACGTACTCTAAGGTTAAGGAGGGGATTTTTCCTCTCCTTAACTATTTCCGATACGCCCCATTATCCCTACTTGTTGCCGAAGGGGTGGGAATGGTGTAAGTTGGAAGATATTGTTTCTTTTGGTGGAGGTAAAACTCCTTCAATGGATAATAAAGAATATTGGGATAATGGGAAGCATCTATGGGTAACTTCTAAGGACATGAAGTATAGCCATATTACAAACTCTCTGATGAAAATAACAGATAAGGCTTTGGAAGGAATGACATTATATGAGAAAGGTACGTTACTTGTGGTAACACGCAGTGGCATATTAAGACATACTCTTCCTCTTTCTATATTAGAAAAGCCAGCTACAGTAAACCAAGATTTAAAGACTATTTCACCCCACATACAGGAGCTTTCTGAATATCTGTACGTTATTATTAAAGCTAACGAACACATTATCTTAAAAGAATATCATAAAGATGGAACAACTGTAGATAGCATTGATTTTGATAAGTTTAGATGCTTGCCAATTCCTTTAGCTCCTATCGCAGAGCAAAAACGTATAATTGCTGAGACAAAGCATTGGTTTTCTTTAATTGACCAAATTGAGCAAGGTAAAGCTGACTTCCAGACCACAATTAAACAAACCAAGAACAAAATTCTTGACCTCGCTATTCATGGTAAACTTGTACCGCAAGACCCGAACGATGAACCTGCTATCGAATTGCTCAAACGCATCAATCCAAAGGCAGAAATCACTTGTGATAACGGGCATTATCAGAACTTACCAGCAGGATGGGCTATGTGCAAGTTATCTGATTTGTGTAGAATTGAAAATGGTTTTGCTTTCAGCAGCAATGATTATAAGCCACAAGGAATACCATTAGTTCGTATATCAAATATCATTCATAATACGATAGATATAACTGACTGTGTTTATATTGAGGGTATTACGGACAATAAATTGAAGATTTCAAAAGGAGATTTGCTTATTGCCATGTCTGGCGCAACAACTGGAAAAATGGGGGTATATCCGTTTGATGAAACAGCATACCTAAATCAACGTGTAGGAAATATCAAAATCTTAAACAAGTCCTCATTGTCTCCTGTTTATCGAAATACTTATATGCAATCAAAAGTTGATGAAATACTAAAAATTGCATATGGAGGAGCACAACCTAATATCAGTGCTTCTATTATTGGTAATTTTGATTTTCCCTTACCACCATATAAAGAGCAGATACGGATTGTAGAAACTGTTCAAAGAATTTTTGATCAATTAGATGTAATCACGAAGAGTTTATAGGCTTTCCGTGATTACATCCAGTTGCTTAAAGGCAAGATTTACTGCCTCCACAATTCTTTTCTGCTCATCATAAGGAGGTATTGGCACTTCTATTGCTTTGAATAGTTTTTTATTCAAGTGGGGAATAGCAGAGCCAACCTTATTTTCTCGTAATATCTTTCTGTGCAAGTTGATAACTTGTAACACATATTCCGCATTTATATTTTTATTGATAAACAACTGCTTAAAAGTACTACCTTGATAGCCATCAATCGGAGTTCTGAATACTTCACCTGAATTCTCTCCATCAACTAGAATTAAAAGAGATTTTGCAGCTACATATTTGCCGGAAGTTAAAGTTTTGGCATCACGTTCACCACGCAAATATTTAACATCAAGATTTATCCTTTCTATACCATTTTGCTTATCACCATCAATCAACGAACATAGTATTTGCATGGGTGCAACTGTCCATCCATCAGGTAACTGCGTATAATGCCCGATACGTTTTGCTATATTGTTACTGTATTCATCATAAATCAATGTAATATGGTAACAAAATTCAAAAATCATTTGGCAAAGACTAATCTTGCCAGGAACACCGTCACTTCCTATGTGTGGACGGTGCAGTATTTCCTCAATCATTATGGAGAAGTAAACAAAAAGAACCTTTTGGCATACAAGGGGTATTTGGTGGAGAACTTCAAACCGCAGACGGTTAACCTGCGATTGCAAGGAATTAACAAGTATCTGGAGTTTACGAAACAAGAAAAACTAAAAGTGAAGTTCGTAAAAGTACAGCAAAAGAACTTCTTGGAAAATGTAATCAGCGATGCCGATTATAAATTTCTCAAAGCTCAACTTAAAGCTGATGGTTACGATGAGTGGTATTTCATCGTATGGTTTATGGCTGCTACCGGAGCGCGTGTCAGTGAACTGCTCCATATCAAAGCAGAGCATGTACAAATCGGGCATCTTGACCTATACAGCAAGGGTGGAAAAATACGCCGTTTGTATATCCCGAAGAACTTGCGCACGGAAGCTGCGAAATGGCTCAAAGAAATAGGACTTACTTCTGGCTACATCTTTCTGAATCGGTTTGGACAGCGCATTACCACTCGTGGAATAGCTTCTCAACTCAAACATTTTGCCGAGAAATACGGAATGAACAAGGAGGTTGTTTATCCTCATTCATTCCGTCACCGTTTCGCCAAAAACTTTCTGGATCGTTTTAATGACCTTGCTCTACTAGCCGACCTAATGGGGCATGAAAGCATAGAAACTACACGCATCTATCTACGTCGCACTGCCAGCGAACAGCAGAAGATTGTGGATAAAGTGGTTAATTGGTAAAGTCGCATCAGCCTTTAGAAGTGTATTCGTTTACACTTCTAAGGCATTTTGAATGTTATTAAGAACAGAAAACAGTGCTTCTATCTTTTGAACTATGCGTTGTTGTTCGGCAAGTGGAGGTAACGGCATTTCAATTTTATGCAAAGCATTAGAAGATAGTCCAAGTAATCCAATACCTTTCCCTCCTATCAAATTGTTCTCTTTCAAATACGCCAATGTGTAGTAATAAAATGGCACACATAAATCAATCTTTGGACGAAGTCTATGAATATGATTTTGAATACAAATATCGTAATCATAGTTCCAAATTGCAGAGCGTCCAATATCTCCACCTTCACACACAAGTAAATCTCCCTTTGTTACAGTGCACTTATCCAATTCACATTCTTTGAATGGCATTTGCTTTATCACTGTAAAATCAAACTTATTCCAATACACATTTGAAGTAGTCAAATAATCTTTCATTACACCTTCCTTGTTGGACGAATTAAGAGCTTTACCTGTATTATGATTAAAAAGTTTACCTAAAATAGTTTCTAGCCATCCAAAGGGATAATGCCCGTTATCACAAGGAGTGAAGTCGGGATTTATACGTTGCAACAGTTCGATGGATGGCTCATCATTTGGGTCTTGTGGTACGAGTTTGCCGTGAATAGCAAGGTCAAGGATTTTGCTCTTGGTTTGCTTGATTGTTGTCTGTAAATCGACCTTACCCTGTTCTATCTGGTCAATCAAGGCAAACCATTTCTCAATCTCTGTTACAATACGTTGTTGTTCGACAAGAGGTGGTAATGGGATATGCAAATCAGTAAAAATACCTTTGTGAACCCTCTGTTGTCCTACTACTCCTTTAAAATATTTTGTACCTTCATCTATATACCATTGTGATTTAAAAAGATATAGATAAAATTTTGCATAGATATTTATTGGGCGTAAAATAACCAATTCGGTAGTTCCTGCGCCACAATTATTGGGAAGTCCTTGAAAGATTGTTGATTTGAGATTTTCAAAGCATGGAGATATTTTTGCAATACCTATATCGCCATTCTGAAAATGGCAATATCCTTTTTTTACTTCTTTCCATATACGTTTTTCAAAATAGTGATTTCCAGAAAATCCATCATCAACACACGCCATCGGAATAAATCCAATGTGTATATTATCTGCTATTTCTGATTTGGGATTAAGATAAAATAGTTCCGATACAGGAACAGATACCCAATTGTCTGGTATTTCAAACGGTACGTTCTGATAATGGGGCGTATCGGAAGTTTTTGCCGACTTCTTGCTCTTCTTGATTTTCCCCTCTTTTATCAATCGTTCTTTTTCAGCCTTGATTCGTTCAAGGAGAACAGATGCAGGCTCATCGTTTGGGTCTTGCGGAACGAGTTTGCCACGAATGGCAAGGTCGAGTATCTTTTGACGTAATTTCTTTGTATCCATACCGATCAGTCTTTATCTAAGAAAAGGTTGCAAAATTCATTTAGTTGCTGTTGCATACGTTCCTGCGGAATAAGGATGCGTTTGTATTCTGCTATCATCGTAGGACTCATGCTTCTGCTCATGGCATATTCCACTACCACCTTATCTGCTTCCGGACAAAGGATAATGCCAATAGAGGGGTTCTCATTGGAACGCTTTACATCCCTATCGAGTGCTTCCAAATAAAATTCCAACTGACCGAGGTCGCGCGGATGAAATTTTGTCTTTTTCAGTTCCACAGCTACCAATGCCTGTAATCCACGATGGAAGAACAGTAAATCAGCCTTGAATGTAGATGCACCGATATTGAGACGGTATTCTTGATCCATGAATATGAAATCCTTGCCAAGTTCAAGAATAAACTGCTTCATGTGTTCTACCAAGCCTTTTCTTAGTTTGGATTCGCTATGTTTTTTGGGCAAGTTCAGGAAATCGACAAACAATGTGTCTTTGAACATTATAGGGGCATTGGGGTAAGCATTGAGTAATCCTTTTGACATATTGTCCTTGCTGCTCAACAGAGCTGTATATGTTTGATTGGAAATGCAACGCTGCATTTCCTTAAAAGACAGATGCTCTTTATTGGCATAGAGAATATAGAACATCCGTTCTTCTGTACTTTTGCATCGGCAAAGAATCTCAATATGATTAGACAACGTTGTCAGTTCTAATATCTGAGGCATTTGTCCAGATGTCGGCTGGACTAATTGTGCAGATGCCGTCTGCACAATTACAGCCGTTTCTTGTGTTGGTTGGCTCGCTTCTATTTGTGCAGTTGTTGGCCGCACAAATTCAAGATTCAGATACTTCTCCACTGTAGCACAGAATGTTTCCGATGAATATTCATCATAGAACATCACCATATTGTAAATGCTTCTCCGGCTATATCCTTTAATATCTGGACGTTGAGAGCGGATATATTCGGACAACTGCGTTACCACCTTGCTTCCCCATTCCTCACTTTTTAATTTGGCTGATACATACCCACCTACATACCAAGCCGTGAACAACAGTTCATTGTTTACAGCTCTTGATGCACGACCTTTATGTTGGAGAATGATGTCTATGACTTCTCCAAACTGTTGCTCCATTGATATGGCTACCTTATTGTTCTCCATACGCTCAATCTTCATTTATGTTTGCGAGCAATTTTTCAAGTTCAGCTACAGCCGAACTTATCGTTTGGCTTTTATCCTTGATGTCTGCCATCAGTTCCGCCAGTGAACGGTTGTCCGCTTCACCACCTTGTTTTATCCAAGTGATGTCAAGACTTGTCTTGTCACGTACCAGTATATCTTCTATCGGGTACTTTCGCCAACGCCCTTGTGGATTATTTTCGGCATCGTAGGTCTCAACTCGATTATTATAACAAGAAATAAAATCATCCAAATGATGGCGTTCCAGCTTATTGGTGGCAAGGGTGTGCTTTACATCAGTACGGTAATCGTAAAACCATATTTCTTTAGTTGGTTGTCCTTTACTGAAAAACAACACGTTAGCTTTTACGCCTTGCGCATAGAAAATACCTGTAGGCAAGCGCAAGATAGTATGCAGATTGAAATCTTGCAACAGGCGTTTGCGGATAGTCTCACCAGCTCCGGCTTCAAAAAGGACATTGTCAGGAAGTACCACAGCAGCACGTCCTCCGGTTTTGAGCATAAGCATCATGTGCTGGAGGAAGTTCAACTGGTTATTCTTGGTCTCGACATAGAAATCTGGGCGGTTGATGTCCACAGAACCAGCCGGGCGAGTACCGAAAGGAGGATTGGCAAGTATTACATCCACAAGCGTAGAAGGCTCTTTTTCCAAAGAATCCTCACACACAATAGGACTGCGGTCTGTGCCAATGCCATGCAAATAAAGATTCATGGAAGCAAGTGTTACGACCAAAGGCGTATTGTCCACACCATGCAAAGCTTTGTCACGCAAAAAATCACGTTTTTCTTTACTTGCAGACTGCCCTTTCATATAATCGTAAGCAGCAAGCAGGAAACCGCCTGTACCACAAGCAGGGTCGCAAACGGTTTCGCCCATTTGCGGATTGATGCAATCCACCATTGCCTGAATCAGTGGGCGAGGTGTGAAATATTGTCCGGCACCGCTTTTCTTATCTTGTCCGTTCTTTTCAAGAATGCTTTCGTAGATAGCACCTTTCACATCACCGTCCATGATGAGCCATTGCTCTTCATCAATCATGGTGATAACCTTTTTCAGATAAACAGGCTTGTCTATCTTATTCTGCGCCTTCGTATAAATCGTTCCTATCAGATTATCCTGCTCACTAAGCAGTTTAAGAGTTTCTTCATATTGCTTCACCAAATCCAAACCATCAAGAGCAATCAAATCATTCCATTGATAGCCTGTAGGGATAGCCGATTCCTCTCCGAACATTTCTACATTCTCTGCATCCATCTTCAAGAATAAGAGATAGGTCAGCTGGGTGATATAATCGGTGAATCCGATACCTTGCCCGGCAAGAGTTGTTGCCAGACTCCATACTTTTTTAGTGAGCGATTGCTCCGTTGTATTATTTGTTGCCATTTTCTTATGCTGCGTTTCTTAAAACTACAAATTTATAAAGTGAATGAAGTGCTTCGTCTGCTTTTTGCATATTACCAAACGCTCGAATCATTTGGGCTGCATGGGTTGCATCATCTTCACGAATATCTCTGACTGTACAAGCCCCGTTAGAAGCGATATAATCCACAATACGACTGACAACTTCACGTTGCTTATCGGTTATTTCACGCTGGGTTTGCCCCAACCACAAGTTGAAATATTGTTTGGATGTGGTGACTACACTGTCCAGTCTCTCGATTTGGCGGAAAGCAAAGCGTACCAGTTGTATGATATTGGTCAAAGCATCGCTCTCTTCTTTAGTAGTAGAATGCTTTACCTTGTTTGGAGAAAGAATGGCATACGAGTTCCAAATTTGTTTAGGGCTAAAATGGTTGTTTGCCATTTTAAGTTTATTCTCCAAATCTTTCAACATTGAATAAGTTATCGGTTCACCCGTGTTGCTGTGGATAATGCGCAATGCCTCTATCTCATCGTAATACTTTTTGCAAAAATCTTCAAACGCCTCTGTTGTGTCTTTAGCCTCTTCAACGGAGAATCCTTTTGAGATAAGCGCATCTTCGCCAGGCATCAACGTATTGACAAACCCGGCAGCAAGAATGAGTAAATATCTTCGTGCGTCGGCATGGTTGGCAAGAGGGGATACCAATCCCTTACGCTCGTTATTAGAATCGTCTGTACTAACAAACGGAGGGAGGGTACCTTTTTCCAACACAGCGTATATTTTCGCTGAAAGCTCCTTCATGTCATGATGAGACAAACGGGCAAATTCTTTCTTTTGCGATTCATCAGCCTTATAGTATATTCGGGCAAGCGTGGCTGCAAGCCGTTTGAGATATTCATCAGGAATATAACCGTGGCTGATACGTTCCAACAGTTCCTTTAGAGTGATAGTCTTTGTTGTGGGACTGCCATCTATAGGCTTCACCGTCTTCATGCTTTCCGTCACACCTACCGCATCCACTAAGTAGAAACAATCTTTACTGAATGCATTGGGCGTAACATTTCGCAATTGCTCATCACCAATGGTGCGCACACCACGCCCTTTCATCTGAATATACAAAGGCAATGATTCTACATCGCGCATGAACATGACCACTTCCAGCGGTTTGACATCTGTACCTGTGGCAACCAACGTACAAGTCACGGCTATACGGAAATCTTTGTCATTTCGGAATTGCCGTATCAGTTCGTTGCTGTCGCCAGCCGAATAGGTGATTTTCTGAACAAAGCGGTCGTCTGTGCGCCCGAATACCTCTTTGGCTATCTGTACGATATTGGTGGCGTGAGTTTCATTGAGAGCGAATATCAATGTTTTGGGCAAATAATCTATATTCGGTTCTCGCTGTGGATCGTTGAACAATTCGGTATAAACCACATCACGATAAGTCGAAAGGATTAACTTTATCTGTGCCGGGTTGATGATACTTCGATTAAGCTCTTTATTGGTATAGAATTTTGTTTCTTTACTATTTTTAGTCTTAACCTCTCCGGTATATTTTGTTTCTTCTTTGAATTTCTCGCCTTCTAATATAGCTCCTCCTGATTCCGTGACTTGCGTTTTTATTCTATATACCCTGCAATCCACATTCACACCATCAACAATACTCTTTTCCAAGGTATAGTTGACAATGATATTGTAGTTGAAGAATTTCTCAGTTTCTTCAATCGGGGTTGCAGTCAAACCAACCAATCTTGCCGTATCAAAATATTCCAATACCTTACGCCAGTTTCCATAAATAGAGCGGTGGCACTCGTCTATGATAATCATATCAAAGTAGTCGTGGGGCAAGTTGGGATTGGGTGGCAAGATTACTTCTTCCATCGGCTCGTTGCCGTCATCCTCCTCATTATCTTCAATAACGTCTCCTTTCAAGAATGAGAACAAACGCTGTATAGTAGAAATAACCACATTACTATCAGATGGAATAGAAGAAGAGCGAAGCCGATTAACCGTAAAGATTGTATTGAACGCATCTCCATTCTCCGTCAGGCGGAAGGTTCCAAATTCTCCCTCTGCCTGTTTCCCAAGATTATTCCGGTCAACGAGAAACAGCACTCTGCGCATAGGAGTATAAGAAAGCATCCTATAAGTTGCGAGACAAGCCGTATATGTTTTACCTGCACCAGTAGCAAGAACCATCAATGCCCGATTTCGCCCACTGCGGAAACTCTTTTCAAGTTCTGTTACCGCTTCGTATTGACAATCACGAAGCCCTTTCTTTTTCAATGTAGGTAGTCCGGCAAATGTATCTTCAATTCCCAATTTCTTGACCAACTCATGTGGCGTAGGGATTGCCATTATTTGTCTGAAATATGAATCTTGTTCACGAAAATCACAGAAGTATAGTTCTTTACCATTTGAAGTAAAGATAAAAGGCAATGGCTTTTGATACGCCTGATAGATATTAGGGACACTTCTTGCATATAAAGTTGCTTGGTCGCAAACTTTTGAAGCAAAAGCATCTGTTTCTTCTCGTTTTGCTTCAAGTATTCCCACTGCTTTCCCGTTAATAAATAGGAAATAGTCAGCTTCAAGATTCCCTTTCAACAAGCCTTCTCTTATGGCGACAGCAGTACAAGTCGGCTCGTAGTCTTCCCTATCAACCACTTCCCAACCTGCATCAGCAAACCACTGGTCTATCTTTATTCTTGCTTTTTCTTCAGGAGTCATGTTCTTAATATTGTATATTATCGGAAGTTTATCAGCACATTTGCAATAAGGTACAAATGAACTATAACCTCCTAACCTAATTAAGTTCTATTTCAACCGTTCTTTTTTATCGGTTATTAAATCTTTCAAATCCACTTGCAATATCTCTGCAATCTGTTGTAAGGTCTCTAAATTAGGCTGAATCCTATTACAAGCATAGGCATTTACCATACTGAAACTCTTATCCAGTTGTTTAGCTAACCATGTCTGAGAGATACCTTTTTCGGACAATACAGTCTTTATTCTATTCAGTTTCATTCTTTGATATAATTTTATAGTGCAAATATAGCGAATTATATTCGATAATCAGAATTATTTTGTATTTTTGTATCCTATATAAGACAAACATTAAAAAGAGCCATGATTCTAACAGAAAATAAGCTAAAGGAACTTACTCTTGCTGCTGATGTCCTCTCCGAAGCTCATCGGCAAACTAGATTTTTTTCAACTGGTCAACAAGCATCCGTATTTCTTTCCCACAAACACGATGAAATTAGCCAACTCAAACGAGTTGCCTACATTTTAGAAGAATTACATGCCAGTATCTATGTTGATTGGCTTGATAATTCTATGCCCCAAAAAACATCTGGAACCACAGCAGCCATAATCAAACAGCAAATCCAAAAATACGATAAATTTATACTAGTCGCCACAAACGGTGCTATTGATTCAAAATGGTGTAATTGGGAGTTAGGTTACGGAGATGCGCAAAAATTTGATTTAGGGAAAATAGCTTTATTCCCTATAGCTCAGGACGATAATAACTGGAAAGGTTCTGAATATATGCAAATATATCCAACTATTCAATATTATTCTGGAACAGAAAGATATTCAAACGGGAATCTAATACCTAGAGGATACTACTATTGCTACAATGATAAAGACGGGAATTATTGTATCAAAAATTTGTACGATTGGATTGTATCATAGCTACTTATAACTAACAATAATTATTATGACATATAAATACCAACTTATCTTTCTAGGAGATATTAATAATAATGTTTGCAATACAATAAAAGTTCGTTTTTTTGACAAGATTCATAGTATAGGTTTGAGAGACAATATGTTTGAGGTAATCTATAATGAAACTTTTGAGAGAAAATATTCGAATAAACAGCCATCTTTCGTATTCTATTTTGGCAATTTAAATCATTCAGAAAAAGATATCGATATATTAAAAGTTCTCCTTGATAATGGGGATGCTATTTTGCCAATATATTTTGGCGATAATTTTGAAGCAGAAGTTCCTAAAATCATTCATGTAATGAATGGAAGACAATACATTGCTGATCATATTGAAAAATATATTAATTATGCATTTGAATCAATGAGGTTATTGAGAGAAAACCGGAAGCTATTTATTAGTTATCGCCGGACGGACTCTTCTGCTGTAGCCAACCAATTATTTGATGCTTTTGTCCGCAATAATTACGATGTATTTCTGGATACATATTCTATCAATCCTGCTAAAAATTTTCAAGAAGAATTACATCATCGAATGACGGATTGCGATGTATTAATCCAACTATACACCAATGATTTTAAGAACAGCAAGTGGTGCAATGAGGAAATTATATCAGCAAATCAGAAACAAATTGGAGTAGTTGAAATTATCTGGCCTGATTGCACCCCAGACATACACAATTTATTATGCGAACCTATTCAATTAACACAAAAAATGTTTATGAATGAGGACTTCCATAATGGATCTTGTTGCATTACTGAAGAATGTATTGAGAATATCGTAAATGCAGTAGAATCCGTTAGAGCTAGAAACCTTGCTGCTAGACAAGACAATCTTGTGGGAGAATTTGTTGAAGAAGCTCGCAAACAAGGGAGACAACTTATACAAGAGTATCGCTATCTTGTAGAGACTTTGAAAGATGATATAATTAGATTGTTTATTCCGGCGATAGGAATTCCACAATCTTATGACTGTTTCGATTCTCTACGCTTTAGAAAATTGCTTGATAACGAGAAAATCGAATTATTCCTTATATATGATGATTTGCGTATTCGTAAGAAATGGGTAGAACATCTAGAATGGTTAAATGAATCATTAGAGGTTAAAACTATCAAGAAAAAAGATTTTGAATTATGGCTCAAAAACAATTAAACATATTCTTGTCAGCAAGTATTCCTATGTTAGGAAGAGATGAAAGATATTTCAAAACAGCGGATACAATCGCAATACGTGATTCCGTATTAGCCTTAGCTAGTGTGGCATTGCCTAAGTATAAACTGATTTGGGGAGGCCATCCTTCAATAACGCCACTTATAGCTAGTGTTTTGCAGCATTCGGGATTAGATATACAGAGCAGTGTAACTTTGTATCAATCTACGTATTTTGAACAGTTCTTTCCTTTAGAGAATGAAAGTGTTGCTCATATTATAAAGACCAATGATATGGGTGATAAAGATTTGAGTATAGAAGAGATGAGAAAACATATGCTTGGCGATAATGAATTTTATGCTGGAATCTTTATTGGAGGTATGGAAGGTATAGAAAATGAATATGCAATGTTTACTCAGTTACATCCAGAAGCAAAAGCATTTCCTTTAGCTAGCACTGGAGGTGCCGCCAAAATCATTTATGACAAATATTTTGATGGTAAAGAACCTGAATTATGTATAAACTTGGCATATTCTTCATTATTTAAAGATTTACTTAATTTATAAATAGCTATGGGACATAAGATTTTTATATCATATAAATATGGTGATACTTCTGTAAAGCATCTTGAAAGGACTCCTTGGTACGAATCAACTAAAGTTCGTCACTATGTTGATGAATTACAGGATAAGCTTGAAGAAGATGATCATATTAATAAAGGAGAACTAGATGGTGAAGACCTATCCAATTTTAAAGACTCCACTGTGGAGTCAAAATTAAGAAATAAAATTTTTGATAGTAGCATTACCATTGTACTCATCTCTCCTAATATGAAAGAGTTAAATAAAAGCGAAGATGAACAATGGATTCCTTGGGAAGTGTCTTATTCTCTAAGAGAGACTACTCGAAATGACAGAACTAGCAGAAGAAATGGTATACTGGCTGTTGTTCTTCCTGATATTAATGGTGGGTATGATTATATGCTCGAACCGAAGATGTGTTGTCAGTCAGGATGTACGTTATGGCATACAAATAAACTATTCAAAGTCTTACGTGCGAATATGTTTAATCAAATAGAGAAAACATATTCAAATTGTAATATTGGTGATAATGTTTACCGTGGCTATGTCAGTTATATACATATGGTTAGATGGGATAGTTTCATTAATAATATTAGCTTTTGGATTAATGAAGTTAAAAAGATTCAAGATAAAAAAGACGAATACGATATTCACATTAATGTTTAATATTGCAGAATAAAATATTTTTACTCCTATTTTTAGACAATGATTATTCCTATGAACAACCTTAATTGTATTTGAACTGACAATAACAGGAACATTATGACACCTATTTGCGCTCAATTAATATCATGCTTAATTCGAGTATCAGGTTTATATACAATCAGTTTCGGTTCAACCGTAAAGAAAACACTTTGGATTCTGTTTACAAAAGCAATTAGGATAATCATATATCATTGAACTACGGACAAATATGGAAATTATCAATCTACAGGACTTCACAGACCGCATTGAGCTGAGAGATTGGCTGGAGGCTAACCACAACCAAGCGAAATCGTGTTGGGTTATCACTTCTCGCTCTAAACAGCCTACATACAAATGTATTCCATACATTGAGGTCGTTGAAGAAGCGTTGTGTTTTGGGTGGATTGATTCAACAATAAAGAAATTACCGGACGGACGCCTTGCACAACGGATTTCACCTCGTTGCAAAAGAAGTCATTGGACTGAGTTAAACAAAGAACGCTGTATAAATCTTGAAGACCGAGGGCTTATGACAGATGCCGGACGACAAGCATTTGAAAGAGCCTATTCCTATGAAATAGTTCCGAAAGGCGCTCTTATGGAAGAAATTGTCAAGAAGCATGATAAGGAATTGAGACCGGATTTATATAAGTAAGTTTTCGCAATTCTAAAATGTAATAAGGATGATGAAAGAAAGTAGTATATCCCCTATCCGCTCCGATTTTGAGCAGATAAAAAAGCAGGACGAAAGCGGTTCTGAGTATTGGACTTCTCGTGATTTGTGCGTTGCGTTAGGTTATAGTACCTATCAAAAATTCACACGCACAATAAACAAAGCCATTGCGATAGTCAACCATAAAGGACTTAATACAGCAGAGCTTTTTAACCATACGGTTGAAATGGTCAGATTAGGTTCTGGCTCTTTTCGGAAAGTGGAGAATATACATCTATCACGTATAGCTTGTCTGATAATTGCGGAAAATGCTGATGGGAAGAAACCACAAGTGCAAATGGCAAGAGAATATTTCAGACAGGAAGCCCCTACTTCTGAATTTCTAAACAACAGTCTATCATCCAATATTTTACTCTATAAAACAAAGCAAGGAGAAACACGAATTGAGGTCATCTTCAACAATGAAACATTTTGGATGTCACAAAAACGTATGGCTGATTTGTTTGGAGTAGATGTGCGCACCATCAACTATCATCTTGGGCAGATTTACGAATCAGGAGAGCTTACCAAAGAGGCAACTATCCGAAAAATTGGGATGGTTCAATCAGAAGGGGAACGAGATGTAGAACGTACACCATTGTTCTATAATATGGATGCAATTATTGCCGTAGGCTATCGTGTGAACAGTTACCAAGCCACTCAATTTAGAATTTGGGCTACATCTGTTCTGAAAGAAATGATAGTCAAAGGATTCGTGTTAGATGATGAACGATTGAAACAGGGCAAGCATTTTGGCAAAGATTATTTTGATGATTTATTAGAACGCATCCGAGAAATACGGACTTCGGAACGCCGATATTATCAGAAAATCACTGATGTATATGCCGAATGTAGTGCCGATTATGACCCCAAATCCGAAACAACTCAACTGTTTTTCAAGATGGTACAGAATATGATGCATTGGGCTGTCACCCATCAAACGGCAGCCGAAATCGTATTTTCAAGAGCAGATGCCGAAATGCCCCACATGGGACTTACCACTTGGAAAAATGCACCTGATGGCAGAGTTCAAAAGTCAGACACAATTGTTGCTAAAAACTACTTGTCCGACAAGGAAGTCTCAGCCTTAAATCGTCTATCAACTGCATTCCTTGATTTTGCAGAACTTCGTGCAGAACGGCAGATTATTACTACGATGGCAGATTGGAAAAAACAATTAGACGAGTTCTTGGCTTTATACAAATATGACACCTTGAATGATGCCGGAACTATTTCCGCAGAACAAGCGAAAGAAAAAGCATACGCTGAATACGACAAATTCCGCTTGATTCAAGACACAGAGTATCTTTCTGATTTTGATAAGGAAATCAAATTGTGGAAAGAGAAGGGTTTGTTTGGTAAGGATTAATTCTATCAACAGAAACATAAAATGAACCATAGCAACACGTTCTCACTATCTTTTCCCGAAGCCAAGACAATTATTGTTTCCGGTGATATTCATGGAGACTTAAATCAATTGGTGTTCAAACTCTGCATTCAATACAAGTTGAAGGACACTCTATTGATTGTAGCTGGGGATTGTGGCTTTGGCTTTGAAAAGAAAGAATACTATGAGCAAATGGTTAGACGAAATGCCAAGCGAATGAACCAAGCCAACAATTGGATTGTATTTGTGCGTGGCAATCATGATAATCCAGCTTATTTCGATGGAACAACATTCAATTACAAACGCTTCATCGCTGTTCCTGATTATACTATTCTCCAAGCCTGTAATCATACCATCCTTTGTGTAGGCGGAGCTATTTCTATTGACCGTATTTATCGCATAAATGAATGGAACAAACGGAAATATCGTGTTCACTCCAATGAGTCGCAAGAAAATGATATTCCTCGCAATTTATATTGGAAGAATGAAGCTCCTGCTTATGACGCTGATAAGATGAATACCATCTGTGTAGATTTCTTGATTGATACAGTTGTCACACATACTGCGCCATCACATTGTGAGCTATTCTCAAAAAGCAACCTTAACCAATGGGCTGAGAACGATTCATTACTTCTTGGGGATGTACAACTTGAAAGAGAAGTAATGGATATGCTTCTTCACCATCTTAAAATCAACAACCACCCGGTGAGCCATTGGTATTATGGTCATTTCCATCAAAGCTGGCATTCCGACATTGACGGAATACTATATCAGATGCTCGACATTATGGAGTTCAGTCAAGTCTATTAATTTATACCATTTCAGGTATAATATTTCTGTAAAACACAGAATTATACCCGATAGGATATAATGGTTTTCCTCGAATAGAAGTGTACCATTTATGGCATACAAACACTTTTTCAAGCGAATAACTCGGTTTTGCTACACTTTTTCCAACGAATCGAGTACCCTAAATAATCGGAACGCAAAAATTCCACCATAAACCGCAGAAATTCCAAGAAAAGCACTACCTTTGTATTCAGCAAGCGTTCTGTAACATCCATGCGGAAATGCCCTATCGTTCAACACATTGAATCTGATAGCGAACATTTCACAAAAAGGCTGAAAGAAAGCGGTACAACACGTATATGCAAAACAATGAAATACAACAATTTGCATTTGTCCCCACATTCTGTGTACTTGTAAAAACGGAGGTTGTACCGATTAAAATGAATAGTCACTGATAATCAGTGATGTAAATATGCTGCATCGAAATAATGGCATTGTAAAATATTTTTCTCTCGACAGCACCATTTCACGAAAAATAACTATATTTGCGACATCAATACGATAACA
>ENA-OZRZ01000144-OZRZ01000144.1-human-gut-metagenome-genome-assembly--contig:-NODE-144-length-17437-cov-6.908584_pt1 | contig 17437 bp, 29 predicted proteins | sample MGYA00244118_ERZ653958 | MGnify/ENA primary metagenome ERZ653958 (study PRJEB26926, sample SAMN06164727) | human gut metagenome | biome: ENVO:00009003; feature: ENVO:2100002; material: ENVO:00002003... | reverse complement strand
TAGATTATAAAGCCTGAAACCCCTCAAATTTTTGCACTTCTATTGAGAACTTGCCATAATCTTCTTCGTCACATTCTTTCCAAAGATAATGCTTACCTTTAAATCTTGTGTAGGTATCATCCTCAAACTTTTCAAAGATAATATGCACATTATCTTCACTAACCAAGACATCGCCCTTCTTCCATGCGAACTTAGACCAATCTCGCATTTCTTTGGAAGGGAATAATAACGGCTCTGCTCCATCGTAATCATAGAATTTGCCACTACTAAAGAATAGTGATGTACCTCCATTATGTTCCACAGCTATACCACCGCTACTTACATGTGAAAAAAATACTTCACTAAACAAAGGGGAATATAGCTTCGTATTTACTGGCTTATCCCTTAGTATCTCTGCTATGTTAATTTTTTCTTTCATATATTACTTCACTCTTTTGAATTGAACATTCTTTCCGTCTTTTCGATTGGTTGCGCCACACTTAAAATTTTTGCAAATAACATTATAAATATCGCCACACAACTCATCGAAGAAACAGCCATTACATTCTTCTTTCTCTGTCTTTACCACCTTCAAGATGATTTCTGACCCAATAGGTAAATCTTCCATAACTTTAATTTCTCATAATGTGACACTTGACAACCTTGTTGACTAGATGAGGTTGCGAATTATTGAAATTCTCTATGAACTGACGTTCCATCTGCTCAGGGAATATGGGCTTGGTCGGCTTTGGAATGGTGATGGTAGCTTGGATTTTGCTACCATCACTCAACGTCATTAAGCATCTTCTTGAAATTTCTTCTATTCCAAACATATTGCTATCCTCCTAATATAAGCATCCGTGAAGGTACGGACGAGATTCGTTATACTGCATTTTTAACCTGATGTGCTCTACGAGGTCTATGCCTTCTATATGGACTAGGGCGAAGACCATAACCAGAATCTCCTGCAAGCGCAAAGTGTTCATCCATGCTGGTGAGCAGGAGAAAGGGAAGTAGGTCATGCGAGTGATGATGAGATACATGGCATCAGGAAGGGAGTAGTTTCCGTGCTCAAACTCTACCTTGTGATATTCTTCTGTCTTTCTGATTTCTGTGTCGTTCATAAGGCAGATTACTTTCTGAGAGTCATACCATCCCAAAAGTGACATGATGCGGATAGCGATGTCTGCAAACTCGGACTCTACGGTTCCTTCCAAGGATTCCTCGTAGGCAGTATGCTCATCAGATACTTCTAGATACGTATTGTAGCCTTCAATGCTTCCGTGGCGGCTGGCTTGAATGGCTTCGCCCATTTCTGTAATGATGAGCATTAACGCTTTGTTGATGTCTAAATCTGGCTCATAAAAGCCTTTGGCTTTGGCATTTTCGTATGCCTTGGTCATTAACTGCTTTAGCAGTTGCTGTGTGAGTGGTGTTTGTTCCATATTGTTCTTGATTTATTATTTTCTGATAGTGAATGCCACATCGTTGAGGGTGCGGCACCATTTTATCTTTCCTTCTTCACATAACTCGTTGAGGGGTTGATAAGGCTGGTGGCATCCTCGTTTGATGATTTCGGCTGTGAGGACGTGAGGCGGCACGATGTGGTCAGCTTCACGCTCTGCCTGAATCTCAGCGATGATGGCTAGGATTTTTTCTTTCTCTGTCTTCATTTGGCGAAGGTAAAAATGAGACGTGGGTGACTTCGGACTGAAACATAAGAATTTCCTTATTTCCGTTTAGGTCCATGCAGCACCATTTCCCATTTATCATGGTTCCGATGATAGGCTTGTCTCTGTACCACATGATAAGGGTCTTGCCTTCAAAGAGAAGGCGGTGGTCTTTGCTTACTCGCTTGCCTACCTTGATATATCCGAATATGTTCATACTAGAAGAGTGATAGCTGACCAGTCTTGTCGTGGTAGTGATTTCCTGAGGGGAATATCAGTTCCTCGAACATGGCGGTCAGGCAGTTGGTTACTATTGAATTTCCTGCTAGGGCATAGAGTTTGCTCTTGCTGATAATGAGTTGACCAGACTTCTCCTTGCTCAGGAGTTTGTCTATATCAGCTTCGTGAACTCCCATCAGTCGGAAACAATCTCTTGGAGTGTACTTTCTGATTTGGATGGAGTATTTCTTTCCGTTTGGTGCGGTGTGAATGATTTCTTTGTTCATGATGGTTACGAATGTCATATCTCTTTGACGATTAAGAATAGTGGAATGCAATTACCTCCGTGACCCATAGCTGAATTGAGAGTAGGAGAGATTCCCTTGGTGGAGTAGACTCTGGTCTGCTGCTCTATTCTGCCTTTGATTTGGAGGTTTGCTAGTTTTATAATTTTGTCGCACATTATAATTTCTTGATGAATAAAACTGCGTTGGCTGCTCTGCCATCGTTATGTATATAGTTAGCAAAACCAGCCTTATAATAACTTGTACGGATGGTTCTACTTAAACCATCTACGTCTGAGTTGATGAGGAGTTTTCTGCTTGTAACTTTTTGATTATCAGTACCCACCCCCCTAGGGAAATGGTCAACACCAAGAAGATTGGCTATGCTGATTCCTGCGCTAAACGATGATGTGATGGTTGGTGAGCATCCATCAGCAGTTTTCGGTATTGCTATCTTCGGGGTAGAGTTTTTCGATTGATTCATTGATGTCTGCTTTGGTGAGATACTTTTCGAGAAGGGGCTGGGATAGGAAATATTCGGGAGATACGTTGTCTTCCAAGATGTCCTCAACCGAAGTCTCTAACTTGATAGGCGAAGGGAAGTGATACTCTGGGTTCGGCTCGTCCTCTGTTCTGAGTATGGAGATAACGAAGATACGCTCACGATTCTGTGGGATTCCATAATCTTTGGCATTCAGCACCTTGTAGAAGGAGGTGTAACCGAAGGAGTCGAGGTCTTTGAGGTACTGGAAGAAGTACTTTCTCATTGGCTTTGAGAGAAGACCTTTCACATTCTCTAGCATCACATACTTCGGTTTCTTGACTGCCAGCATTCTTTTCTCCTGAAAGATAAGGGATGAGCGTGTGCCGCTGCCTTCCTCTGCTCCTTGGCGAAGTCCTGCATTGGAGAAGTCTTGGCATGGTGAAGACCATGATATAAAGTCGAAGTCGGGAACCTCATTCCAGTCTATCCTTGTCACGTCTCCGAAGTTAGGTATGTCTCTTCCGTGCAGTAGTCCGTATGCTTGGATGGCTGATGGTTCTATCTCTGAGTAGCCCACTACCTTGAAGTCGAACTCAGGATGCTTATCTTTGAGGTACTTGAAGGCTAGGCTCTGACTGCCATAGCCAGCGAATGCCTCAAAGACTCTGAGAGGATGCTGCTTGTTGTACTTACTGATTGCTATCATTTTGGTAAACAGATTTGTGGTTTATGGATTCCATTGGATGCCCAAGCGTTCCAAGGTTCCGTTATCACGATATATCTCCAACTGCTTTTTGCATAGGCTATGAGGATTCTTTTGCAGAAGCTCTATCATACCTATGATGCGTGTCTTGAAAACGTTGTCCTTATCCGCATTTGTTACGTTCTGTTCAGCCTTCGTCTTTGCGATAAGTTGGCTGATTTCAGAAGGCTGCTCGTTAACGGCTGCTGGCGGTGGTGTTGCTCCGATGAGTTCGTCTTCCCATCCTCGCTGGTTGAGAAAGGTTTGGAAGTTCTTGCGATATTTTTTATCCTCGGTTGCAATCACATATAATGGAATATACTCTATAGCTGCCTTGCGGTCTTTCTGGCTCATGGAGTTCCACTTCTTTTCGAGTTTTGCTTTGCAGCCTACCTTCTTTTCGTAGAGGTTCCATGCTCGCTCAAAGGTATATTCGTCTTTAACTTCCTTGGGTGGAGCGGTAATCTTGTAGCCATTCTCTTCTAGAAGCTGGATGGCTTGTTTGATTTCATCTGTCATAGTTCACCATTTAAATAATTGTCGATTGCTTGTATAAATTCATCTATAGAGCGGACTATGATGTACTTACCACCATGTCGTTCTACTTCATACTGGAATACTTTCTGTTCGGGTTCCTGCCTACCTTTCGGTGTCTTGTTTTCGATACAGAGGAAACCGTACTGAGAGGTGCGCTTCAGGAGCAGCATGTCAGATACTCCTGCCTTCATGCCTTCTTCTTTCAGCCATGCGGCTTGTCGGGAAGTTCGTTTGCCACCATTAGGAACGGCAAAGAAGACTCCTTCAAGGTCAGGATATACCCCACGGATATACCTGACCTCTGCGGCTTGCAAGTTGTGCTCATCATAGGATGAACGCTTGCGTATCTTCTTGCCTTCCTGCTCTAGCTTAGCTTTGATTTCAGCGTAGCTTGCCATTACCAGTCGGTTGAGAAAAGGTCGTTGAGATAATCTTCACCCATCAGACGGATGGCTTCATTTACAAGGCATTCACTCTTAAAGAAAACAACTCCAAAATTATCTGAGTAGCTGAACATAGCTTTATATTCTCCATTTCGTTTTTTGGAGATATACCAATTTTGTCTAGCATCTGTGAAGTTAGGTTGCCACCCATTATTGAGATACTTGGCGATGTTCTGCAACTTGTTGAATGCAGCCATTCGTCTTGCCTGAGCAGAGCTAGTACTGTTATCAACATCATCATAGTTCTCATCGTGTGCTTTTGTGAACTCTATACCTTTACCATTAATAAAGAATATACGCTTCCCCAAGAACATTTTCTTGCAAATATCATCGTAAGTGAAAGGCTCGTCTTCTACTGCACCAGTAGCTTTATTATCTCCTTCAATCTTCTGACGAACCATCAACTTACCTTCCTCATCGAAGAAGAACTGGAGATTATCAGGGATAGGGTACTCAACTGCCGAACCATCAGCAGGAATGCGCAACTTAGATAACGTTGCCTTTCCAATGTTGATGTTGTTAATGTCCTGATTACTGATGCCTTCTATATGAATGCCTGATGAATCTCCATCATCCTTCTTACCGAAGACTTCATCAAAAGCCTTGCCCATAATAGCACCCGTCAACATGGATGCAAACTTACTAGCTTCGTTGTTACCATTGTTGCGCTGACGGTTACGTCTGTTATTGCGCTTGTCGTTTCTACGTGTCATATCAACTATAATTTTGTAAAATGTTATTAAACTCGTCTTCTGTAACACCATCTGCATAGAGTATCGTGAGGATGGTGTCTAAGACTCTACTATATACTTCATTGAAGGCTGGCTCATCCATCTTGGCGAAGGAGATAGACTTGGCTCTCTCCAAGAACTTCTGTCCGTTGAGGTCGTAAAGCGGTTCGCTAAATCCTGATGTTATCAGTAGTTGCTCACGGAATGTGTCTATAGAACGTAGGTTTGTGCGCTGCTGCTCTGTGAGACAATCCCATGCTGCTCTGATAATGGAGAAGAACTTGCGATGAAACTTGATGTTCCTTGGTCGAACTATGTTTGCCTTGACGATGGAACCAACCTTTATCTTTTTCATTTCCTCGTAATCATCATCCGTATAGGGGCGAAGACCAGTGGAGGTTCTTACTAGATGAATTTCCATACCTTATTTATTATTGGTTTGGGGCAGGGAAGGGAAGTCTCTGCTGCTGACCACCTGCATATTGAGCGTTCTGCTGAATAGGTTGACCGCTTGCGTTAACCTGAGGTGGAAACTGCTGTTGCTGGCTCAGAGGTATAGGCTGTTGCTGTGGTTGGTAATATCCACCAACTGGCTGAGGTGCTGCGCCAACCTGACTCTGGACAACCTGACCTTGCGGCTGGGTATTTGGCCGCTCCACCTTCCAACAATCCAACTGATTGAACCAACGTCCATTCTTAGACTGGCGTGCCTTCAATCCGATGTGGGCGGTGATGATTTCTCCTAACTGAATGTTGAACTTCTGCAACTTGTCTGAGCCATATACCGAGATAACGGCTCTTGAAGGGTACTGCTCGTTCAACTCTTCGATAGTGTACTCACAAGAATTCCATTGGGTTCCGTTTTGGGAAGTTACCATTTGAACTTGCCCTGCTGCAATAATTTTACCAGTAAATTTAACGTTCATATCTATAATTAATTAAGTTTGATTCTTATTGATGGCTTGGTAGTCGTTTTCTTTAGATAGTGCTCGTATTGGTCAGGGCTCCGTTCCTTGAACAGCTTCGTGTCGAAGGTCTTCTTGGTGGTAGCTGCCACATAAGAGTAGGAGGCGAACTGAGTCTTGACGGATTTCTGCTTGTTGTCTTCCATCATCTTCATTATCTTTTCCTTCAATTCATCCTGCTTAATCTTCAGGGCATCCACACGAGCGGTTATTAATCTGAACTCCTGCTCTAGTGCAGAAAACTGCTCAGGAACTTCCACCTTATACTGATACTCTGCATCATCTGCGAGATAAGCATTGATTAAATCGTCAATCTGATAATCAGCTACCCTTGGTAGCGGCTGGAACTTGCTCTGTCCGTTCTTGAACCACATGCAGACAATCTCCTTCACCTTCAAGTCTGGATTCTGCTCCTCGAACCATTTTGCGTAGATGGATAGCTGTAGCGATACGTTGTCGTAGTGAAGGGTGGCGGTGGTCTTGTAATCTACCAGATAGATGTTGCCTTCGTTGTCGGCAAAGATTCCATCAATGGCAGAAGCGAAGTTCTCGCCATCTGTAACAAGATACTCGGATGCGACATAGTGTAAACCGAATGAGACTAGCATGCTATGGAAGGCTTGAAGCTCTTCTGTAGGGTTCGGGTACTTCTTGATGTCTGCATCGAAGATAGAGCAGAAGGTTTCAAACGTATTGTGGATAAGACCTCCTCGTTCTGCTGCCTTTTTCAGTACTGCCTCAGTGATATTCTTGTAGGTGTCGGGGAAGGCTTTCTTGATGAGCGTTCCTGTCACTCCTTTCAGTTCCTTCTCGCCGAGGAAGTACTGATGAGACTCCTCAATGAATGTAATCTTTGGCACATTCAGAGTGATTTTCTTTGTTGCTGCTGTCATATTATTGTATACCTAATTGTTTCTTCTTGGCTGATACTGCTTGCATGAACTGAGCGTTAGAGCAGAGCGGCTGGTAATGCTGAATTACCCACAACAGATTGTCCTTACTAACGCATCTGCTCAGGTAAGCCAATCCTTCGTTCAGGTCGCTCGGGTGGTGCTGAGGGGATGCTGACTGCTGGGCGGTTGGCTGCTGAGTCTGTGTCTGTTGCTGCGCTTCCTGATGCTGCCCATCGTTGGTGGTATCAGAATCAGCATTATCATCAATAGCAAAGAGACCGTTGAGAGCATACTTTCGGGCGTAAGAGGAGGATGCTCCAGTAATCTGACTGCCATCCATACCTTTCTTGCTTTCCTCTTCTCTAGCCCAACCATTGGTTGTTTCACACTCTCCCTTCTCGTTCTTGATGGTAGCGGTTGCCTTCACGTAGATGCGGTTGCCTATCAAAACTACATCATCTGTGATGATGAGCGTACATTTCTGCTTGGCGAGTAAAGGCTTGACAGCTTCAAGAATGTCTTCTGCCTTGCGATACTTGTAGCCACCGAATTTGTTGAACTGACTCTTCGGGGCTTTCAATTCTGACTGAATTGCGATAAGTTCTTTCATATCCTATATGTATTAAGTTGTTATTGATATTTCCATTCATAGCGGCTGCATCTGTAGCCACCATCTTGGTTCTTATTCGGGTTGTCACACATGGTCGAGAAGATACAATCGTGACAACTATTTGCTTTATATCTCATATTGTATGGTTTAAATGTTCAAATTAAAAACCCCACGGTTCTCACGAATGGTGGGGCGAGAGTTTTTTATTTTAGTTTAACCTGAGCGGTCGCTACCGCATCGCAAATGTAATCTGTATGAAATTTACTAATATGTCTATATTTACAATTTCCTTTAGAAAAGGAGGGGCAGTAAAATGAATATGATGAAAACTGCCACCTCCGTGGAGCGACCTCTATACAATCTTGCCGGATGCTGAATCGCTCCTTGGTTCCCTTCTGCATTTATGGAGGCTTAGGACTCCCAGCACTAGTAATCGCACATATTGTGATATATCTGATTTCTATAAAATAACCAATCATAACTATTGAACCGAATAGAAAGAAAGCGTGCTGGCTGCATTAGAACCGATTTGTAGTTGTGCGCTCCTACCTTTAGATGCTACCTTAATTATATAAGGGTCACGGCATCAGGTCTGCTTCTTCACAAGTGAACTCCAAGTTTTTCCAAATTCCACCCAGTAGGTGTATGTACTCGCTTGCCACTTCCACGTCTAAGCACCATCTGTGGTTAATGATGCTCCTTTTGGGTACGTGTACCTCTCTAGGAAGGTTTATCCTATCCGATACAAAGCCTTGGAATCGGGCTAAATTGGGCGCAAGGTTGGACTCGAACCAACGACCTCGGAGGCTCATAAACCTTCATACTCTACCAACTGAGTTACTTGCGCTGGGTAAAAAACTTAAAACATGTAAAATTATAACGACAAAGTTATAGTGGAGACTGGGAGTAGCAAACTCCAAAAAACCTCTGCTGTTTTCGATGACTGAAACATTATAAGACTTAACACATTAATAACTTAATACTTAACTATTCTTGTGAGGTTCAGTCTCCATATATCTTACTTGCCTACTTCCTTGAAGTAGGAGTGAATTTCCTTAACGGCAACAGCGAAAGCTATTACGCTGGCTACCAACATTACATCTGCTATCATAAGTTTATCTGTTTAATGGGTAAAACAATAGGCTGCTGCCTCTGATTTCAACTCTGCCATGCTCTTCCTGCGATTCTGAGTCATCCACTCTTCCAACTCGCTCTTCTTGAAGTACAGTCGGTTGACGTTTGGTTTATAGCAAGGAATGATGCGGTTCCTGACGTTCTCTCTCACTCCTCTAACCGTCATGCCAAGAATGATTGCAGCTTCATTAATGTTGAGCACATTCTTTGCAGCTATGAGCGAATACTGCTCTATGCGGTCTAGCTGCTCCTTAATCTCTTTGTCTATCATATCAGTTGAATTTGATGGTTTGTTGACTGGCACTAGCTGCCTTGGCTGGCTCTGTTCTACCAGTGCCCTTATTGCTGGGAGTGTTCTCCTGCTCTATCAAGGGGAGAATGCCCTTCGCTTTGAGTGATTCATATAGGAAGATTCTTCCTTTCGTTGTCCACTCGGTGTTGTACTTCACATCGTGCCGACCATCACTCCTTACGATGTCTACTGCTCTGATGTGAACATATCCACCTTCGAGGAATTGTGCAAATAATATCCATTGACCTCTTACCTTGTGTTGGATTCTCATAGACTCCAACTCCTTGTTGAGTCTCATGGCAGTCATGCCGTAGTCCTGAGCAATCTGAGTAACGGTCATGGTGGCATTACTCTGCAAGATTTTATCGTAGTAGCTTACCTTCGGCAGCATTTCGGTAATCTTGTTGCCAAGTTCCATGTTCGTCTTGCTGATAGTGAGGATTTGTTCCTGCTGCTTCTTATTTTCCAAAGCTAGCTGCTGTTTCTCTTCCTCAGCCTTGACCAGAGATTTGAGAGCTTCGAGATAGTTCTGAGGGACGGATGGATTGGATTGTTCAATCTGTCTCTTCATAGCGTTGAAGGCTTCGATGTATTTCAGTTTGAACTCCATCGCCTTCTTGCCATTGAATCCCATCGCTAGCAGAGTGAAACCATCTTGGTTCATAATGAACATAGGTTGCTCTTTGTTCTGCTCGTTCAAATAGGTTGATTCTGAGAACATTTCGAGGACGGCACAATTTTGAGCACTCCCTTCAAGTATGTTTCTGATTGCTACTAGAACAACCTTATGAGGTTTGCCAAATACCTCAGCAACCAATTTGCTGTTTGTTAGAGGTTGGTTGCTTTCACCTCTATAAACGATTTCATTCATAGGATTCCTCCATTTTTTAAATCGGGCGATAGTGTATGAAACAGAAAGTGACAAATTTTCATTTTATACATTATTATATCTACCGTTGCCCGATTGTAGTTTTTATTTTATACCTTTGCAGGTGACAAATTTTTATTTTAACTTAATTCAATTTCGTATGAAACAGAAAGTAATTACATTCACTCATTCTTGTGGCAATGCCGACAACTTGGAGGTTGAGATTCAAAAGAGAATTGATGCTAACCCTAAATATAAGGTTGCTCAGATTTCTACTTGCTATTGCCCTATTTACGACATGAAAGATGGTTCTTTAAAGTACCCTCTATTATCAGTCACTTTACTTATGGAAGAGGTCTAAGTATCTTTGAGCTTCATCTAAATCTACTTTTTCTCCATCAGAGACTTTGCAGTTATTAATTAGATGATTGCTCCACCGTGCTACTTGGATTCTCATGTGCCATTCCAAGATTGGCGAGTCATATACCCATTCGAATACCTGTTCGTAGTTGGTAGGCTCGCCAATACGCTTTACGAGTTTATACCTCAGCCATGTTCTGAATAATCTCTTAATCATATTCTCCTCCTTCCTAGTAGAACACTACCTTGTCAGCCTTAACACCTCCGAACTCATTCAGGGCATCATTCCTGATGTCTTCGGCTTGCTTGCTCTGACTTCTAAAACCTAGAGCGTTGTAGATGGTTTCCCTTCGGCATCCATATCGCTCAGCAAGTTTTTTACGTCCTTCGGGCGAAACTCTGATAATTTTTATCTTTTTTGCTTGCATATCTTAATTTTTTATTGTACTTTTGCTTCTAATAATTAAGCAACTTGTTGTTTACGAGTGCAAAGGTACTCTTTTCCGAGTAAATTGCCAAACATTTTCTCGAAAAAGATTAACCTATTAAGATTAATTAGTTAATGTTTATAAATGTAAATTGTATGGAAGCAACTATTTATCAGAGAGTTAAGTTAATTTTGGAGGATAAATCTATTTCGGTTAACGCCCTCTCTAAACAGATTAATGTAGCGCAAGCTACTTTAAATCCTCAATTAAGAGGTGATAGAACTTTAGCTGCCAATATCGTAGAGAAGATATTGATTGCCTTTCCTGACGTATCTGCTGAGTGGGTTATGCGTGGGGTAGGTACTATGTATAGCAACCAAGATGCAGATGATTCATCTTATATGGTTGCTGAGACTCCTAATCATGAAGAACCTAAGATAGAAGAGTCTCATCAGGATGATTCTGTCTGGAAGGCGAAGTACGAAGAGTTAGAGAAACGCTATGACCAGCTATTGTCTATCTTGGGCGGTGGCATGAGAAAAGCAAATGTAGGATAATTAAAATGTGGTAGGTATGGAGTTTCTTCATGTAATAGTTATGTTTGCATCCGTCTTATTGGTTACTGGATGGATGATAGGTGTTTGTGATGCTCTCTTTAAGGGGAGGCTCTTTAACTGGCTATGTGAAAAGAAGTGGATGATTGCTCCTATTGGGGTATTGTTGCTGATTTTCATCGCTAGAGTTTGGTATGTCGTTTTATTCGATATTCAAGATATGGTTAACTACATCTTTGGGCTATGCGGTTGCAGCCCTATAGATTTAAAGAACTTTGGATAATGGAATATATATTAGGTATCATTGTGTTTCTGTCTTTGTCGGCTATTATAATATGGTCTATCCTTCATAGTTCTAAGGAGGAAAGCGCAAAGCGTGACAAGGAATTTATTGATAGGATAAGAAAGAATGCTCTTGAACGCAAGCCTTCTATATGTATTGATATAGATGGGTGCAAGATAATGCTGAAAGAGGATTTCATAAAGCGAGAGTGGAACAAGACCAAAGAAGGTGGAATACCTATCCGAGGTCAATATGAACCAGCAGCGCATTTCCTGAAACGTGTTGACGAATATCGCAAAATGAAGGCTGAGCAGAAAAGGCACTATGATGAGGAGTTGGCACGAAAGAAACAGAGTATATTGGGTAGATGTCCAAAGGCTCCTTTATCAAAGTCCGAGTATGAAGCTGACGAAATATTAAAGAATTATAAGGGAGAAAAATAATTTCCCAACTGGGAAAAAATATTTTCCCAACTAGAAAAATAAAATTATGCCAAAAGAAATTATTTACGTGTTTGTGGCATTCATAGCGATAGCTGCAATTTATTTTATGTATTGCTCATTGAGGGTTAACCGAAAAGAAGGTGAATCTTCAAGTGTTAAGGATGATAGCAAGAAGGTTGCTAAGATGGTGTTTAGGTATATTGCCATTGCGATTACCTTTGTTGTCTGTATGGTTGTGTTGGTTTCTGTTGAATCCCAGTTCGTAGAGCCTAACAAAGGATTTATATTTGGTGACTTTGCTGTGTCTGCTATGGCTGCTGCCTTTGTTGGTAGCTTTCTGAAAAAGAAACTCGGTTTATAATGGCAAAGATAACTAACGAACAGAAGCTGTATGTGCTGCTGTATGGTACGTATAATAAGAATGAACAAGAGAAGTCTATTTGGGGTATTATCAAGGACAGATATTCCAAGGATTCCTCTTGGTTTGTTGATGTAGCCAAGAATTTGAATGCGGACAATTATGTGAACTATAGTTGTGGTATGGAAAGTGGAAGTCACTGGGCTGCTACTGATTTGGGCAGGAAACAGATACCTATCCTTTGGAGTGGTAGCAGGTTAAAGAAAGAACATGAGGAGGAAGTTGAAAAGTGCAAAGAAGAGTCAAAGTTTAGAAATAAACACGGAAATATAGCCGAGATTATTAAGCTAATCTTGGCTGCTTGTGTAGGTGCTTTGGCTGAAAAGATTATAGACTTGTTATTTTGAAAACAATTCTGCTATTATCATTCCAAGAAGAAAGCATACAACAAGCTCAAAAGGGTCTGTATCTTTGAATATATTGAATATCTTCATGGAGGCAAAATTACGCTTTTCTCCTGAGAATCAGAAGCAAATTACATAGTTTAACTTTTAATCTCTGCAAGGCTGGCTACCTTACAGAGATTTTTTTATTCCTTATCGAAGAACTTATCAATCAGCCCCATCGCCTCATCCTTCTTCTTATCCACAATCTTAGCATATATCTCGGTGGTGGATATTCGGGAGTGACCGAGCAGCTTGCTGGTGGTGTAGATGTCGGCTCCCAGCGTGAGCATCATGGTGGCGAAGGTGTGCCTAGCAGTATGGAAGGATATATTCTTCTTGATTCCTGCTGCCTTTGCCCATACCTTAATATGATAGTTGATGTTCGGCTGCTGGCATAGTTCATAGAATACCAGTTCGTCTTTAGTCTTTTCAGACAACCATTTCATCGCCTCGTTGGATAGCTGATAGCTGACTACTCGCTGAGTCTTCTCCATCGTCTTGGTCAGGCGGTAGGATGATGTTCCGTCAGGATTCTTCACCTCTTCTATATCGCTCCATTTCAGCTTCCTGATGTCCGAGATACGAAGACCTGAAAAGCATGAGAACATGAATGCTTGCTTGGTATGCTGGCTGTAGCATTCCGTTGCAGCCAGTTTCTTCACCTCCTCAATATCTAGGTATACTCGCTCGCTTTCGGGAGACCCGAACTTGTAGCTTGGGTCTATGAGCGATAGGGGATTCATCTGAATGATGCCATCACGGACAGCCTGATTCAGAACCGTACCAAAGCAAGTAAGGTACACCTTCTTGGTTACTTCGCTGAACGGCTGCCCACCTCTCTTGGTGGCAGTTCTCAGATATTCTATCCACTTCATGCAAAACTTCTTGTCTATGTCAACCATCTTGGTAGACTCGCCACAAAACTTGATGATATGCTTCTTCACATTCTCAATGGTCTTGCTGGATTCGTCCGACCTACTTGCCTTCTGCTTGGCAACCTTCACGATGTCTAGCCATTCTACCAAGCGCATGTTCTTGTTACTGCTGAATACTCCTGCCTTTCGGTTCTTCAAGTCGAGAACCCTCTGAGCCTTGATGATATTCGCACTAGCCATTGTCTCAGCATTCTTCTCCCTAGCCTTCGCTCTTTCTCTGCCAACCTCTGGGATGAGGTATAGCTTTAGAAATTCATAACTTCTCTTTCCGTCCATATAGATGTCCAGATAGATACTCTTGTTTCCGTTGGCAAGTTCCTTGAATCTGATAGTGACTGGCTCCTTTTCGATTGTTTTCTTCCTTCCCATAAGCCTACATTTATTAATCTGCTGCAAAGATAAGCAATTTTTTTGTTACTCGCAAATTTTCGGTAACAAAATAGTAACAAAACTACAACATATCTATTGTATACCTACCTGTCAGGTATTATACGGATAATTATTTTTCCGTATAAATAATGTGCTGATAACTAAGCGGATAGGTGTACATTTGATATACAAAAGGAGTACTTTCACAAGCACTCCTTCTCATATTATACAAAAACATTATGAATTATTTCTATTAGCGAACAAGATTTTAATTTCTATCTTTGTCTCAATTATCTAAAAGTTTCAAACGTTCACCAGAATTGCTTTTGGCAAGGGGCAATTCCTACTCGTAGGATAACCTCAGTTCTGATGTTTATCATTTACGGTTGCAAAGGTACGAAGATTTTTATAATTGTGCAATACCTAAAAATGGGGGTTTTGATGAATACCTAGAAATGAGGAATAAAATGGGGGAGAATAGATATGAAAAAAGGAAGTCCTTATTGAAGAACTTCCTTTTTTATGAGGTGTCTAGCGGAGTCGAACCGCTCTACACGGTTTTGCAGACCGTTACCTAACCGCTCGGTTAAGACACCTTGTGTAGAATAATCATTTCTGATTTGCGAGTGCAAAGGTACTACTTTTTATTGGTTCTACCAAATTTTTATGCAACTTTTTTAATTAAAACAATCACTTTCTTTGTATCTTGCTCATAATGAACGGGTTCTGAAATGCTTTATTTTTTGTCTGGTTTCCTCGTTGCATGACAGTAAAAGTAGTTTTAGCAGCTCTTTTATGAGAGCTACTCTTGTTCTTTCCGTTGAGTAGCCTCTTTCTTTTTGTTCTTTTGGCATTTCTTAACGAATGGGCAACCTGAACATTGATAGTTTTTACACTCTCGTGCTTGTTTGATGGAGCGGTAGATACAAATGGCGGCATACGTGACGCATGCCGCCAATATGATTGCTATGATGATATACTGTATCATAAGCATAGGTAAATTAACATAATACTAACCTACTGCGTTATAACCATTGGTTGAGTTTTTGCGCATGATGTCGCGGATGTTCATCTCCTTGAAACCCTCTGCGCGTTTCTGCTCTTCAAGCTCTTTCTCTTCCTCGATGTCCTTTTCTGAACGGGTGAAAGTGAAAGCCTTGTACTTAAATTCTGCAATCGCCCAACCTACGAGGCCCACAGCGATCAATGCAACAAATCCAATTAATGCGTTCATTTCTCTTTATATTATAATAATGTATAAACTGAATTAATAATCATCGTCGGCTACGTCTTCTGCATCATCAAGACCGAGGTTCTCCGGGTCTTCGAAGGTAGTACGGTAGCTTTCCTCAGTAAGCTTGTCGTCATCGAATGCATCGTCATCCTCATCTGGATCGTTGTAGTGATCCTCGATTTCTGGTGCATCCTCGTCTTCATCCTCGTCTGGGTCGAGCAGGTCGTTGTTGCGTTTCAAATCATTCTCATCATCGAATCTCATGCGAACCTTTTCTACCTTTGGCTTCTCCTTGGCAAAGATAGCTTCTACCCAAGAACCTTTTGGTACCACGAGCACTTCGTAGTCATCGGCGAGCTTTTTCTCGTACAGACCTCCTGGCTTTTTCAGGCGGTCAGCAGGAAGAGTAGTTGTGCTGATGTCGAAATTACTTTCGATGATGTCCTGGATGCTCTGAGGCAGACTCTCCCAGCCACCACCAAAGTTGCGCTCCAAGAGTTCGATGAGCTTATTGGCGGTGATGTGACTTACATTTTCGTAAGTAAGATCAGTAACACGCATGATAGGGCGCTTTTTGATGGCATACTTTTCTTTCTTGTCGTTGATACGGAAAGTGCCAATCTTAAAGCCGCGTGCCATCAGTTTGTCAATCACTTCAGGACGGTCTACCGTCACTGGTTCCATTTCGAATGCGCTGCGGATCACTGCGATATACTTGTTCTGGTAATCCTTGAGGTCAGCATCCTTTTCTGCTGCTTCCCAAAGACGGAACACATCGTTCTCCTGCAATTCCCAAATGCTACTTTTAGTAACATTCTTCAGTGTTAATATTTTATCTTTATTCATCTTCAATTGTGTTTGTGTGTGCAAAAGTAAGTACTTCTTTTTATATATCCAAATTTTCTTGCTGTTTTTTTGTGTTTTTGGTCACTTTTTTATTTGGAATTCGATTTTTTTCATTACCTTTGCACGTACTATGAGTGAACCGTTAGCTGAAAGAATGAGACCTCACACGCTTGCTGACTATGTAGGACAGCAGCATTTGGTAGGTGAGGGGGCCGTGCTGCGCAAGATGATTGATGCAGGGCGCATATCCTCTTTTATCCTCTGGGGACCCCCTGGAGTGGGCAAGACTACCCTTGCTCAAATCGTGGCACAAACCATCAAGGTGCCGTTCTTCACCCTCTCCGCGGTGACCAGTGGCGTAAAGGATGTTCGCGAGGTGATAGAAAGAGCAAAGAGTGGTAGATTCTTTAATTCGGCTTCTCCTATATTGTTTATTGATGAAATTCACCGTTTCTCCAAGAGTCAGCAGGATTCGCTTTTGGGTGCAGTAGAGAAGGGTATTGTTACGCTGATAGGTGCTACCACCGAGAATCCTTCGTTCGAGGTGATTCGGCCGCTGTTGTCCAGATGTCAGCTCTATGTTCTCAAACCGCTCGAAAAGGCTGATCTTGAAGGGCTTCTGCATCGTGCCATTACGCAGGATGTAGAACTCAGAGAAAAGAATATTAAGTTGGAAGAGACGGGCGCGCTGCTGCGATATAGTGGTGGAGATGCCCGCAAACTGCTCAATATCCTGGAACTGGTGGTAGAATCTGCCGGATCTTCAGAGATTGTGATTACCGACAAGATGGTAGAAGAGCAGTTGCAGCAGAATCCGCTGGCTTACGATAAACAGGGTGAGATGCATTATGATATTATCTCAGCCTTTATCAAGAGTATTCGCGGAAGCGATCCCGATGCTGCGCTTTATTGGATGGCGAGGATGATAGAAGGAGGAGAAGACCCGCAGTTTATAGCCCGTAGGGTTGTGATTAGTGCCTCTGAGGATGTGGGACTTGCCAATCCGAATGCACTCCTGCTTGCCAATGCTGCCTTCGATACGGTGATGAAGATAGGGTGGCCCGAAGCGCGTATCGCCCTTGCTGAGGCTGTGGTGTATCTGGCCACGAGTCCGAAGAGCAACAGTGCTTATCTGGGCATTAATGATGCGCTGGCTACTGTACGGCAAACGGGTAATCTGCCTGTTCCGCTGCACATCCGCAATGCTCCTACCAAACTGATGAAAGATTTGGGCTATCATGACGGATATAAGTATCCTCACGATTATCCTGGACATTTCACAGACTGTCTCTTATACACATCTCCGAGCCCACGAGACACTCGCTAATCT
>ENA-OZRZ01000131-OZRZ01000131.1-human-gut-metagenome-genome-assembly--contig:-NODE-131-length-17949-cov-4.963284_pt1 | contig 17949 bp, 15 predicted proteins | sample MGYA00244118_ERZ653958 | MGnify/ENA primary metagenome ERZ653958 (study PRJEB26926, sample SAMN06164727) | human gut metagenome | biome: ENVO:00009003; feature: ENVO:2100002; material: ENVO:00002003... | reverse complement strand
GAGATTAGCGAGTGTCTCGTGGGCTCGGAGATGTGTATAAGAGACAGGTGTACTCAACCTCGTGCGGCTTGCTCATAGCAACTGTATCTCCGATAACCTGCATAGGTGTATCAAGCTTAACTGGAATTTCAAATACAGAATTGCCGTCTGTATTTACAGGCATGTATTTCTGTCCGTCAACTATCATATAGTCATAGTTTGGACTGCTCCACTGCACTGTTGCAGTAGCGGCTCCACCGCTTATAGTCACCTCAGCCGGTGATGCAATGCTCGCCTTACCGCTTCCGCCCTCGAAATCGAGATTGATATTGTATGTTCCGTCAGGAAGCTCTTTTCCTGCACTTTCAGATACGCTTGCATCTGCGTCCGCAGGTGTGGCATTTGAGACCTTTACCTTGTGGTCATACCATTTGCCCTTTGTACCGATAAGTGCAAGGTCAAATTCCTCATCCAAAACAGGAACCGGTATATCAAACGCATTGACCTCCTCAGTTGTGCCATCGCCATAATCGACAGTCTCTACAGTTGGCTCTAAAAGCTCAGCCTTGTCCTTTGAGGCATCCTTTGCTGTTCCCAAAAAGAGATTGACAATGTGTGTGGATGTGAGAGTAACATGTATTGTTGCCTTGCCATCCTTCACGGTGAGTGTACCTTTGTTGTCGTATGCATCATTCACATGAAACATTGAGCTGTCTGTAGTAAACTCTGCTGTATATGTACCATCTGAAAGTGCTATCTTTTCTGTTTTTTCAGCCTTTTTTGTGCTCTCTGTCGCATCCTGCACTGCTTTTTTGCTTTCTGTTTCAGCTTTTGCATTCTTATTGCCGCAGGCTGCCAGGCTCATGGCACAAACCAGTGTCATTGCAACGATATAAGTAAACTTGTTTCTGAATAATTTTCTCATGTCTGATATACTGCTCCTGTTATTTTATAGCTTCCCCACTATACATTTAAGTAACTGCTACTTGCTCATAGCAGCCGCTGTATGCTCAACATAAAGCTTCTGGATACCCTCAATCTCACCAAGTCCGTTAATCTGTGTATCGATTTTATCAAACTTTCCTGATGCCTTAAACTGTGAAAGCCATGAATCATCATCACTTCCTGCCATATCATTGTTGGCATGGTCTCCTGCAACAACCATAAGCGGACGAAGAATGACGTTCTTGTAGCCAGCGGCTGACACCTTCTCAATGACAGACTCACATGATGTATCCTCCGGCTCACCCTCTACAGTTCCGATAAATACGTTCTCATAACCCAAAGCTGTCATCTGGCTCTGCATCTGGCTGTATGAAATCTTTGCTGTATGGCTTGTTCCATGTCCCATAAATACAAATGCTGTGCCCTCTTCCTTTGCAGCATCAAGGCTGTCATAGCCTGCCTTTTCTACTGCTTCCTCTGTAAGAATTTCTGCAACGGCCTTTTTATCCTCATTTACAACTGTTGCATCACTTCCAACCTCACCGAGGAGTGGCTCTGCAATCTTTACAGACTCAAATTTATCCTTATACTTTTCTACAGCCTCTGAAAGCTCATCATACTCTGCGCCATGCATCAGGTGTGTAGGCTGTACCACAAGATTCTTTACACCATTTTTGACTGCACGCTCAAGTGCCTGATCCATATTGTCAATCTTCTCGTCATCTCTTGCCTGTACATGATTGATGATAATCTGTGCTGTGAAGGCTCTTCTGACTGACCAGTCAGGATTTGCAGCTGCTATTGCATCCTCCACACCCTTGATATCAGCCACACGGCTGTCGTTGAAGGATGTACCAAAGCTTACTACAAGAATCTCGTTCTCGCCGATATCATCCTGGTTTCTCGGATCATCCTTTGAAGCATCGCCTGTATCTCTGCCGAAATAGTCAGGATCAGCATTTTCTCCCTCTACAAGCTCCTTCTGTGCGTCTGTGAGCTTGTCCCAGGCCTCCTTAGCCTCCTTGCACTGCTTGTCTGTATCATCTGTTCTCTCCTGCACGTAGATTGCATCGATTAAATCTGCCACATGCATTGCTGCCTCCTGATCCGCGTTTGCGCTTGTCTCACTCTCTGAAGTCTTAGATGCCTGTGTATCATTCTTTGCATCATCTGCCTTGCTGCCACAGCCGGTCACTGCTGTCATAGCCATAACTGCTGCCATCAGTACTACTACTAATTTCTTTTTCATGTTTTCTCCTTTTCATTCTCCTTGCAGCTATTAAGCTGCACATGTTTTAAATATGTAAGACGAAAACATTTAAAGCGTCAAAAATAAAAGCTCTTTGTACTATTATGTCAAAGAGCTATACATGTCAAAATCCTTCTAACACAGACTATACGGCTATCATAACCTTGTCTGTAATTATAATTATTTCATCACGTACAGCCAGTTACTCGTGGCTTGAAACACTATTGTTTCCGTACAACACAAAGGCAGGTATCCCGGCTTATATATCATTGCTTCGGCCGTCTTCCCGGTTGCCCAGTGACTTATTGGCCGTCACTCCTTAATTACGGTGACGAGTTCGTACAGGATTTGCACCTGTTTCCCTTTTCACCGGAGCCAGCTTCACATCGCCTGTCATAAATCAGATTCAAATGCTTGTCTGCTCCGACACCTTTATGCTACATATTCAGTTTCTTCGTGCGTTGCTTACGCAATCGCTTGGATTATTATATTACAACTTGTAACATTATTCAACAGATTTTTATCAGACGCTTTACAGACACATTTACAAAAGCGGTGCAAAAAGCTGCAAAATACTCTGCAGCAGCCTGCCTGCAAATGAGATATCATTTGTGCTTTCCTCATACACCTCCTCTGAAACCGCAAACGTCTCTATCGCATCCTCTTTTATTTTTCCGATGCACTGAGTCCTGTACATGTATACAAAATCCTCAAAATTCCAATACATGCTCCTGAAATCCAGATTGCATGTGCCAACTATCGCAGTATCATCATCTGCCACTATACACTTTGAATGTATAAAGCCGGGTGTGTATAGATATATCCTTACCCCCGCCTCGATAAGAGGTCTGAAATTGGCTTTTGTCTGCAGATAAATGAGCTTTTTATCGGGAATCTCAGGTACAACAATACGCACATCAACACCTGACCTGGCTGCCGATATCATAGCATGTGACAGCTCTGTTCCAAGTATCAGATATGGTGTAAAAATATAAACATATTTTTTAGCTCTTGAGATGATACTCACATAAAGATTCTCTCCTACATCATCATGCTCAAGTGGAGAATCGCAAAACGGCTGGACAAAACCGCTTTCCTCTGACTGGCTGAAGGTATTGTGTGGATTCAGAAATTCATCATGTACTGCATTGTCCTTATTGATATAATTCCACATCTCAAGGAACATCGTTGTGAAACTGTTTACACACTCTCCCTCCACACGGATACCGGCATCCTTCCAGTAACCAAACCTGATTTTTTTGTTGATATACTCATCTGCTATATTGTAACCACCGGTATGCGCCACACGTCCGTCTATCACCAGTATCTTCCTATGATCCCTGTCATTCATAATTACTGAAAGCATGGGCTTATATGGATTGAAGCGTCTGGTCTGTATTCCGATGCTCTCCATCTCCTTTATAAAATGTGGCGGAATGGCATTTATGCTGCCAAAATCATCATATATGATTCTCACCACAACTCCATGCTTTACCTTTTCTTTGAGTATATCAAGTATCTGATCAAGCATAACGCCACTGCCGATTATGAAATACTCCATAAAGATAAACTTTTCAGCTGACCTTAAATCTTTTAAAATGCTCTCAAAAGCCTCCTCACCTGATTTAAAGTACTCTGTGCAGTCCTCCGCATACAGTGGATATTTCTGATTTTGAGTGATAAGCCTGCTTTGTCTGTATGCATCCATATCTGTCTGTCTGAGAGTCTCATTTAGCAGCTCGTTTTCAGGCCGAAGCGGCGCATATGCTTCCACAATTCTTGCCATTCTTTTCTGTGTCTTCGACGTAAGCTCCGGTCTTCCGAAAAAGAAATAGCACGGAATACCAACGATTGGAACACTCAGTATCAAAAATATCCATGACATTTTTATATACATTTTCATCCGCCTGTTGACAATATAAAGCGAAAGCAATATAGCTGCCACATACATCAGATCCTGAAACACCCTGCTGGCAACAGAGGCCGTATAAAACAAAAAGAACCACCATATCATCTGTATGATTATTATTGTCGAAACTATAAAAAGCTTTGAAAGCAGTCTTTGTAATATTTTTCTCATATAAGCCCTACCATGAAATTACAATTATACAACCTAATATTTCCTATATTATCTATAATAAATCTCTAATACATATTATAATATTCCCACCAATTTATCAACATTTATAATCCCCCACGAGCCTTTGTGACTATCCCCTGCCCTGTCACATGTATTATACAGTGCTAGCTTAACCGCCTCCGGTCTCATATTTGGATTTTTTTCCAATAGAAGTGCTATGGCACCTGACACAATCGGTGTAGCCATTGAAGTACCTGTTTTCCTTACATATGTGCCATCTCTCGTTCCAAGGCTTATGATATCATGCCCGGGAGCCAGAATCTCAGGCTTTACAATACAACAGTCGGTAGGACCTTTGCCACTTCTTATATCATCAAAGCTTCCGACTGTTATTATTTTTCTTGAAATTCCCGGCACAGTTACAGAAAACGGTGCCGGGCCATAGTTGCCCGCTGCTGCAACAACTACTACTCCCATATCCCACAATTCATCTATCAGCTTCAATATCTTAATACGCTCTGCTGTATCAGAACATGGCAGATATCCTACAGAGAAGTTGAGTATTTTTATATTAAGTCTGACACAGTTTTCTTTTATATACTTAAGTGCACGAATTGAATCCGACGTCTGCCCCATGCCAAGATAATCAAGCACCTTAAACACATATAGTCCTGCCCCCGGAGCCATGCCTATATCTGCAGCCGATAATATACCGCACACATGTGTACCATGCCCGTTATCGTCATAACATGTCTCCTTTCCACCCACAAAATCCATAAAGTGCTTTATGCACCCATCAAGCTGTTTGTGTTTAAACACACCCGTATCAAGCACTGCTATATTGACATTTTTACCACTATATCCATTTTTATATACCAGATTTGCATTTATACTATATTTCGCATTTTTCATTATTATTTTATTTTTTAATTTAGTATATGATTCGTTTTCACAATATGACACAGACGCACCTGTTTTGCCTTACATCATATCACCTTACTATAATTTCATATATTAAAAGGACTGCACCTGCGTGCAGCCCTTTACCTGGATATTATTGTTATACTTTAACGTATATTAATTAATCCTCTTTTACATCCTTCATAGAGAAGCTGATTCTTCCCATCTTGTCCTTGCCAAGGCAAACAACCTTTACCTTGTCTCCAAGTGTGAGTACATCCTCTACTCTGTTGATTCTCTCTTTTGCAATCTTAGAAATGTGAACCATTCCCTCTTTGCCAGGAGCAAATTCGATGAAAGCACCGAACTCCTTGATGCTTACAACTGTTCCCTCAAGGATCTGTCCCTGCTCAAAATCAGTTGTGATAATCTTAATCATGTCGATTGCCTTTGCAATCATCTCTTTATCTGTTCCGCAAACTGAAACAGCGCCATCATCTGTGATATCGATCTTGACACCGGTTCTGTCGATAATCTCGTTGATTGTCTTACCCTTCTGTCCGACAACATCACCAATCTTTGATGGATCGATTGTAATCTGCTCGATCTTTGGAGCCCACTCATTTACTTCTTTTCTAGGCTCAGCGATTGCCTTGCTCATGACCTCATCCATGATGTAGAGACGTGCCTCACGTGTTCTCGCGATTGCCTCCTCAACGATAGGTCTTGTAAGTCCGTGAATCTTGATATCCATCTGGATAGCTGTAATACCCTTATGTGTACCTGTTACCTTGAAATCCATATCTCCGAAGAAATCCTCAAGACCCTGGATATCTGTAAGTACAAGGAAATCATCATCTGTATCGCCTGTTACAAGTCCGCATGAGATTCCGGCAACCATAGCCTTAATCGGAACACCTGCAGCCATAAGTGACATACATGATGCACATGTTGAAGCCATTGATGTAGAGCCGTTTGACTCAAATGTCTCAGATACGGCACGGATAGTATATGGGAACTCCTCAACGCTTGGAAGTACAGGAACAAGTGCCTTCTCAGCAAGTGCTCCGTGTCCAATCTCACGACGTCCCGGTCCACGTGATACCTTTGTCTCTCCTACAGAGTATGCAGGGAAGTTATAGTGATGCATATATCTCTTTGTTGTGATATTAGCATCAAGTCCGTCGATTTTCTGAATCTCTGATAAAGGAGCAAGTGTTACAACATCACAAATCTGTGTCTGTCCACGGGTAAACATTGCAGAGCCGTGAACTCTAGGAATCAAATCAACCTCTGCTGCGAGTGGTCTGATCTGGTTGATTGCACGGCCGTCCGGACGCTTATGATCCTTTAAAATCATCTTTCTGACTGTCTTCTTCTGATACTGGTAAATAGCCTCACCAAGTACTGCAAGGTACTCCTCATTGTCAGCGAAAGCTTCCTCTAACTGCTCTGTGATAGCTCTTATATTTTCCTCACGCTTCTGCTTCTCATCTGTGAATACTGCCTCCTCCATCTGCTCTGGAGTAACAATTTTCTTGATATCCTCGAACATCTGCTCAGGAATAGCACAGCTCTCATACTCATGCTTTGGCTTGCCAATCTCATCACGGATCTGATCCATGAATGCGATAACTGTCTGGTTGATATCGTGGCACTTGTAGATTGCCTCAATCATCTGATCCTCAGGAATCTCATTGGCTCCTGCTTCAATCATGATGACCTTTTCCTTTGTAGAAGCAACTGTGAGCTGTAAATCGCCCTCATCCCACTGCTTCTGTGAAGGGTTTACGATAAACTCTCCATCAACAAGTCCCATCTGTGTCATGGCACATGGTCCGTCAAACGGAATATCTGATATATGAACAGCAAGAGCTGTACCGATCATTGCAACTATCTCAGGACGGCACTCAGGATCCACTGACATGACAAGGTTGTTTAATGTAACATCATTTCTGTAATCCTTTGGGAAAAGAGGTCTCATAGGACGGTCAATTACACGATCTGTAAGGATGGCGTTCTCAGATGCCTTTCCCTCACGCTTGTTAAAACCACCCGGAATTTTTCCTACAGAGTACATCTTCTCCTCGAACTCAACGCTGAGTGGGAAGAAATCCACACCGTCACGTGGCTTGTCAGATGCTGTAGCTGTTGAAAGGACTGTTGTATCACCATACTTGATAAAAACAGCTCCGTTTGCCTGAGCTGCTACTCTTCCGATATCTACAGTAAGAGTCCTGCCGGCAAGTTCCATTGAATAACTTTTGTACATATTAATTCTCCTTAAAAATTCTTTTGCAGAAGTGTATTCCTCTTCCGAAACTACTAAACAATACATGTATGCTCATGCACTCTTTAGTGGTCTCGGCTTACTTCTGCTTTTCAAAAAACAATAATAAAAACAATAATAGAGCGGAATAATAATTACTCCGCTCTAAAGAAAATACTATTTTCTGAGTCCTAAACGCTCGATAAGTGAACGATATCTCTCGATATCAATCTCCTTAAGGTATGCAAGTAATCCACGTCTCTGACCGATCATCTTTAACATTCCTCTTCTTGAGTGATGATCCTTTGGGTTCTGTTTGAAATGCTCAGTTAACTCTGCGATTCTTGCTGAAAGAATTGCAATCTGAACCTCTGGTGAACCTGTGTCATTTGGTGTTCTACCGTACTCTGCGATAATAGCCTGTTTCTTTTCCTTTGCGATCATTGTTGATCCTCCTTATATTATAATGCGCCCTGATAACTGTATGATGCTCAGCAATAGGTCGGAGTGTCCAACTACCGAACATGGGCAAAACCACACTTATGCAGTATAGCATAGTAAGCATTTGTTGTAAACTGTTTTTTTATTAATCCGGCAAATATCTTGCGACACAAATCGGATTTCTGTAATATGCATTTGAAACCTTGATTCCATCACGCTTGTTGCTGGCATGTACAATCTGTCCGTTTCCGATATAAATTGCAACATGTGAGATACTCCTTCCACCTCCGTAGAAGAATAAATCTCCCGGCTTTGCTTCAGATGCACTGATTTTTGTGCCGTATGAAGGCTGTGCTCTTGATGAATGCGGTAATGAGATTCCATACTTTCCAAGAATTCTCATTGTGAAGCCTGAGCAGTCAACTCCCTTCTCAAGGCTTGTACCACCCCACACATATCTGTTTCCGACAAACTGTAACGCATACGATACAACAGATGCCCTTACATCTGATACGCCGTCACCATACTTCACCTGCTCTATTGTCTTTGCTGTAGGAAGTGCCTGTGCCAGTGTCACATAATCCTGTGATATATATCCTGCCGAATCATCCACACTTATCTCAACCCAGCCGTCAGCGACAGAATTAACCGTGAATGCCTCTGAATTTCCAACCTGCGAAAGCACCGCAGCCTCTGTTGACTTCTCTGCACGCACATTCAGTGTTTCCGTATTTACTGTGGCAACCGTCTTAATCTCCTGTTCTGCAATAGCCTCTGCCTCATCTCCTGTCACAAGATACTGCTTGTTTACATATCCTGTCACCTTGCCTGATGTGACCTTGTACCATTCTCCGGCATCCTCAAGAAGCTCACAGGCATTGTGATTGGTAAGTATTCCTATTACCTCGCTGTCTGTCGAAGCTTCCTGTCTGATATTTAAGTTTCCGCTGCTGATAACCGACATACCAAGATTTGTGTAACCACAGGTCTGTGCGGCTGTCGGTGTCTGGGATGCCTCATTTGCCTGTTCTGTCTCCTGTGCAGTATTGCCAACCTGTGCACCCTGAGCAGATGCAGTAACAACATTGCTGTCGTTTTGCGCTACCGATACGTCAGCTCCATAATAAGTAAGAGCCGATGTAACCCCTGCTGTGAGAAGCTCTGTGGCATCTGCCGCCTCTGTCAGACCAAGGGCCACCCCCGCATTGACTGTTCTGTTTTCCTTTAATGATGTTCTGGCATCTACTGTGCTGCTTGAACTCATAGATACAGCACCTATAATAATAGCAAACGCTACAACGCCTGCTGCCTGTCCTAATTTTAATTTATTTTTCATATAGCCTCCAGTTCATGCTATCCATAATCCCATGTTTACGAGTATATCACAAATTGTTAAAATGTCAATATTTCTCCGTAATATTTCCGTAATATTTGTCATTTTTTCGTTATTTTGGGTAATTTCGCAAAAAAACAGCCACACTAGAATGTGTGACTGCCTGCATAATTGATTGTATAATTGATATCTGCACTCATCTGGCTCTTTAACGCTTCTATTGAATCAAACTTCATCTCAGGTCTTACGAACTTATGAAGCTCTACCATGATATCCTGTCCGTAAACATCCTGCCCAAAATCTATGATATATGTCTCTGCACCGATTGGATTTTTGCCCTCTATAGTAGGCTTGCATCCTATATTGGTTACACCAAGGTACCAGTTGTCCCTGACAAGAACTCTTGACATATACACTCCCTTTGGTGGAAGCAGCTTATCGTGCGGCACTGAAAGGTTGACTGTCGGAATGCCAATAGTCCTGCCCAGTGCTCTGCCATGCACTACTCTTCCTTTTATGAAAAAGGGATATCCCAGCAGTTCATTCGCCTTTTTAATATGTCCTGCCGCAATCTCCTCGCGGATATAGGTACTGCTTATATCCCTGTCTCCATCCTTTATCTTGTCCACCACAATAAGCTCGTATCCAAGCTCTCCTGCCATCGCAGAAAGCAGCCGATGGTCTCCTGCCCTGTTGTGCCCGAAACGGAAATCATCTCCGACAATGATACACTTGACATTAAGACTTTTAACTATCCATCTGACAAACGCATCCGCCTCCATCGTCATCACCTGTGGCACAAACGGACACTCTATCAGATAGTCAATACCTGATTTTTCAAACACATACTCTTTTTCATCGTTTGTGATTATAACCTTTGACTCAACGCCAAGTACCTCCGATTTGGGAGGAATGTCAAACGTAAATATGATGCGCTTGTAGCCATGCAGATTGCTCTGTTCAATTTGCTTTTCCATCAGAAATTCATGTCCTCGGTGAAGCCCGTCAAACTTTCCAAACGAGATGACGGACGGCTCCTTGACATGAAAATCCAGAGTTTTGCTTATATATTCCATAATATCTGTATACTATTCTATTCCATAAAAATCTTAACCGGCTTAAACTCACCGGTCTCATCAAGATACGAATACACACCGACAAATATGCCCTCATGATTGTATACTCTGTATCTTATATCAGAGTCAGCACTGTGTTTTAAATAATCCGTAAGCACTGCCGGAATTTTATTTCCATTTCTGACAAGCTTATCAGCATCTGAAGCAGTATGCACTGCCGGCAGATTTTCGAATACTCCGTCAACAGGCATCACCATATCAAAGCAGCCTTCGTCCACCTTTGACTGAATCTGCGAAAGTGTAAGTGCATGCTCTAAGTCAAAGCCTGCTACCCTTACTCTAAGCAGTGACTTCATGCAGCCATGACAGCCCAGCCTCTCTCCGATGTCATTGCACAGCGTCCTGATATATGTGCCCTTTGAACAGTGCACCGTCATGGTAACCTCAGGCAAATCAATGCTTTCAACCTTGATATCAAACACCTCGATATCCCTGGCTTTTCTCTCTATAACCTTGCCCTCCCTGGCAAGCTCATAGAGCTTTTTCCCATTGACCTTTAGAGCCGAATACATTGGCGGCACCTGCTTTTGTCTGCCAATAAACTGTGATATTGCATCATACACCGCCTGCCTGGTCACATTGACCTTAGCCTGATTCAAGACCTGCCCTGAAATATCCTGTGTATCTGTCTCCTGTCCTAAAAGCAGCACAGCTTTATAGACCTTGTCCTTATCTGTCAAAAGGTCACACACTCTGGTTGCCTTTCCAAGGCAGACAGGAAGGACGCCTTGCGCATCAGGATCAAGTGTACCCGTATGACCAATCTTCTTCTGGTGGAATATGCCTCGAAGCTTTGCCACAACGTCAAAGCTTGTATAGCCCTTTTCCTTGTATACATTGATTATTCCATTAACCATCTGCCCAAGAATCTCTCCCTAAATATTGTCCTTAATTGCCGTAAGGATGCGGTCTGTTGCCACCTCAAGCGGTCCGTCAATCGTAAATCCGGCGGCCTTTACATGTCCACCGCCGCCAAATACCGACGCAACCTTTGCCACATCATAATCACCGTTTACACGCAGGCTGCCCTTGTAGGTACCATCCTCATTTTCGTAGAGAAATACAGCAACCTTTATATCCTTTGTCACGCGCAGCTGATTTACAATACCATCAAGATGCTTTGGTAGCACATCATACTTCTCCATCTCAGCGCGCGATACTGCAGACAATATAACATCACCATTCAGATACAAAGCAGCATTCAAAAGTGCCTGCCCCATAATCTTGTTCTGGGCAAATGTCTTTGTATAAAATGTATCATCGATTATCCTTGAATAATCAATGCCCATCTCCATCAGGGAGCCTGCTATATCCATAGTCTTTTTTGAAGTGCATGAATACTGGAACACGCCTGTATCATGCACCATGCCTGTGTAAATACACTCTGCTATCTGTATTGTGATGCGCTCCTTCGGCAGAAGTTCAAACACAAGCTCACAGGTTGAGCTCGCATCCGGAAAGATGTAATTTGCGTCTGCAAAGGCCCCGTTTGTAACATGATGATCTATGCAAAGTGTCCTTTTTGCAGACTCAAAATACTTAGCTGCACTTCCCAGTCTGCCTGTGTCACTGCAATCACATGCTATGAACAGATCGTATACTGTATCATCCGCATAGCTGCTGTCAATCTCATCTGCTCTTTGCATGAACTTAAAGATGTTCGGGCTTGGCTCTAAATAAATCCTTGCCTTTATATCAGGATAATAATCCTTTATGTAGTTGTATACCGCAAGTGTTGAGCCGACACAGTCTCCGTCCGGTCTCACATGACCGGAAACGGCAACTGATTGTGCATCCTTTAAAATAGAATCAATCTCTGTCATAATCAATCCTCTTTATTAATCCTCTTTGAGATTTTTTGTTACTTCATCAATCTTTTTAGACATCTCAACACCATACTCTATAGACTGGTCTATGATAAATGTAATGGCAGGTGTATTTCTTAAATTGATGTTCTTTGCGAGAGTTCTGCGTATATATCCCTCCGCTGACTTAAGTCCTGCAAGTGTATCAGCCTGTGATTTCTTGTCACCAAGCACACTGATATAAGCCTTTGCTGTCTTTAAATCAGGTGCCACCTCGACAGCAACAACACTTGTCATGGGATTGATACGCGGATCCTTTATCTCACCGCGTATGATATTTGACAGTTCACGCATTACCTCTTCGTTGATACGAATATTTTTTATGCTGTTCTTTCTCATATAATCCCGCTTTCTTTTTATATTAAACCGTAACTATCCGAATAGCTGTATTAATTCAAGATAACCAATATATGATTATCTCGGAACCTCTACCATCTTGTAAGCTTCAACTATATCGAATTCCTGAATATCATTAAATCCGTCAAATACAAGACCACACTCATAGCCTGTCTTGACCTCCTTGACGTCATCCTTGAATCTCTTGAGTGAAGCAAGGTCTCCCTCGAATATCTGCTCACCCTCTCTGCTAATTCTGACACGGCAGCCTCTCTCCATAAATCCGTCAAGCACATATGAACCTGCAATGTTTCCAACGCCTGAAGCCTTGAAAATCTGTCTGATTTCCGCATGTCCGATAACCTTCTCCTCAAATACAGGATCAAGCATACCCTTCATGGCAGCAGATACATCCTCGATTGCATTGTAGATGACCTTGTAAAGTCTGATATCTACGCCCTCACGGTCTGCTGTAGCCTTGGCAACAGGATCCGGTCTGACGTTAAAGCCAATGATGATCGCATTTGATGCTGATGCAAGGATAACATCTGACTCGTTGATGGCACCAACGCCGCCATGGATGACTTTGACCACAACCTCCTCATTTGAAAGCTTGACAAGACTCTGCTTAACAGCCTCAACTGAACCCTGTACATCTGCCTTTACGATGATATCAAGCTCCTTCATATTGCCGGACTGAATCTGTGAGAACAGATCATCAAGTGACATCTTTGCCTTTGTATCCTCAATGAGCTTATTCTTTTCCTCTGAAATATATGTGTCAGAGAATGCCTTTGCCTCCTTCTCTGAATCACATGCCACAAATGTCTCACCTGCTGATGGCACACTGTTAAGTCCAAGTATCTCTACAGGCGTAGAAGGCTTAGCCTCCTTTACTCTGCGGCCCTTGTCATCAATCATGGCTCTTACCTTACCATAGCTGCTTCCGCATGCGATAGGATCTCCGACATGGAGTGTTCCTTTTTGTACAAGCACTGTGGCAACCGCACCACGGCCCTTGTCAAGCTGTGCCTCGATTACGAGACCTCTTGCATTTCTATCAGGATTAGCCTTGAGCTCAAGCACCTCTGCAGTGAGAAGAATCATCTCAAGGAGATTGTCGATACCCTCCTTAGTATGTGCAGATACAGGACAGAATATTGTGCTTCCGCCCCAATCCTCCGGGATAAGCTCATACTCTGAGAGCTCCTGCTTAACCTTGTCGATATTGGCACTTGGCTTATCTATCTTGTTGACAGCAACGATAATCTCTACACCGGCTGCCTTTGCATGGTTTATTGCCTCAACAGTCTGTGGCATTACACCATCATCTGCAGCAACAACAAGGATTGCGATATCAGTAGAGTTTGCACCACGCATACGCATTGCTGTAAATGCCTCATGTCCCGGTGTATCAAGGAATGTGATGTTCTGGTCATTGATTGATACAACAGATGCACCGATGTGCTGTGTGATACCACCTGCCTCACGGTCTGTAACACGTGTCTGTCTGATGGCATCAAGCAGTGATGTCTTACCATGATCTACGTGACCCATTACGCAGACTACAGGTGGACGAGGAACCATCTTGCTCTCATCCTCTTCATCCTCCTTGAGAAGCTCTGCAATCACATCGACTTTCTCCTCTTCCTCACATATGAAATTGAACTCTAAAGCAATCTCCTCAGCAGCTGCAAAATCAACCTCAGAGTTAACTGTTACCATCTCGCCCTTCATGAAAAGCTTCTTTACGATGGCTGAAGGCTGAACCTTCATCTTATCAGCTAAGTCCCTTATTGTAATCTTCTCCGGAAGAGAAATTGTCTTAATCTCGTTCTCATCCTCTTTTGGCTGTGCCTTCGGCTGCTGTGGCTTTTTCTTTCCGCCATGCTTCTCGAGATTGATGTAATTCTCCTGCTTCTTTCCGAGCTTATCCTGCTTCTGGCTCTGATTGTGATTATGCTTATTCTTTCTATCGTTGCCTCTGTCGCGGCTCTCCTTTCCTCTTACATCATCAGGAGCTGCAACTGCAACTGTTTCTTTTCTGAAACGATTTCTGTCATCACCTCTGCTGCCTGTTCTATCGTTATTTCTGTCATTGCTCCTGCTTCTGTCGTTGCTTCTGCTTCTATCATTATTTCTGTCAAAGCTTCTGCCACCCTCTGCAGGACGTCTGGAGTCATTTCTGAAGCCTCTGTTATTGTCTCTATTATTGTCTCTGCTGTTATCTCGGTTATTGTTGTCGCGATTGTTTGTTCTTCTATCGCTGTTTCTGTCCGTATTTCTGCTTCTGTCGGCATTTCTGTCAGTGTTTCTGTTGTTGATTTTCTCGCCATTGTCCTGACGTCTGTCGCTTCTTCTATCAGCGTCAGCCTGACGTGCCGGACGCGAATTGGCTGCCTTCATATCTGCATATGGATCCGCTGTACGCTCACTTATAGGGCGCATAGCTCTCTCTCCGACAGGTCTTGGCTTAATAATGCTGTGCTGCTCAGGACGTGATGACTGATTATCGCGTCTGCCATTGCCATTCCTGCGCTGCGAACTGTTATTTCCATTATTTCCGCTGCCGTTTCCACCATTTGTTTTCCTACCCTGCTTACTGTACTGGGCATTGAAAACTGCTGTGATGCTTGCCTTTTTCTTTGGTCTGTCGGCTGCCTTAGCCTCATCCTTTTTAGGTTCTTCCTTTTTAGGTTCTTCCTTCTTAGGTGCATCTTTTTTTACTTCTGTTTTCGCGTACTTCTTTCGTACAATTTGCTGTGCCTCATCCTCAAGACCGCTCTGCACATTTTTGACAGCAAACTGTGTGCCGTTTAATGTGTCTATGACTTCCTGCGACTTTATATTTAATTCTTTTGCAAGTTCATGAACTCTCATTTTTGCCATATATCTATTTTCCTCCATTATTCAGTTTTATTCGACTGCAGCTTTTTTATCACTGCATTTGCAAGGTTTTCATCCGTTACTGCAAGGGAAGCGCGAAACTCTTTGCCTATTGCATTCCCTAACCCCACCTTGTCACTATAAAAATAAATCGGAACCTCATAGAAAGCAGTCATATCCGAAAAATGCTTCTTTGTGTTGTCTGATGAATCATCTGCAACTATCACTAAAAATGCCTTTCCTGTCTTTACAGCTTTCTCTGTAGAAAACTCTCCGCTAACCACATTGCCTGACTTTGCTGCTAATCCCAGCATAGAAAGTACTCTATCTGTCAATTTGGTTCATCTCCTTTTCAAGCTCCTCATATACCTGTTCTGATACACTAACACCAAGGGAACGCTCAAGTGCCTTTGTCTTTTTAGCCTTTTTAAAGCATTCAAGGCTCTTACATATATAAGCTCCCCTGCCGTTTTTCTTGCCGGTGTCATCGAGAATTATGTCACCCTCCGCAGTCTTTACCACGCGAATAAGTGACTTCTTTTCCTTCATCTCCTGACATCCTACGCATTTGCGCATTGGAATCTTTTTATTTGCCATTACTGCTCATCACCACTATCTGCCGCATCATTTTCTGTACCTGCTGCTTCGTTCTCGTCAGCCTCTGTATCAAAAGCCTCTGCCTGTACATCTGCCTGTTCTGTATCAGCTAATCTCTCGTTCTCAGCAAGCTCCTCATCCGAATAATCATAATCGTCATCATAATCATCCTCTTCATAGTCATTCTCATAATCCATGAAGTCACCTGACTCTCTGGCCTGTGTCTCGCTCTTGATATCAATCTTGAAGCCTGTAAGTCTTGCTGCCAGTCTTGCATTCTGTCCTTCCTTACCGATTGCAAGTGAAAGCTGATAATCCGGAACAACAACCTTTGCTGATTTCTCATCTGCATCTGCGATAACAGAGATAACCTTTGCAGGGCTAAGTGCGTTCTGGATAAGTATTGCCGGATTCTCATCCCATGTGATGATATCGATTTTCTCACCGCGAAGCTCATTTACGATAGCATTTACTCTGGCACCATTCATACCTACACATGCTCCTACAGGGTCTACGTTTGGATCATTTGACCATACTGCAATCTTTGTTCTGCTTCCGGCCTCACGTGAAATAGCCTTTATCTCAACTATGCCCTCTTTAACCTCTGTAACCTCTGACTCGAAAAGTCTCTTCACAAGCTCAGGGTGTGTTCTTGAAACAAGAATCTTTGGTCCCTTTGATGTGGACTTAACCTCAAGGATATATACCTTGATACGCTCTGTAGGCTTGAATACCTCACCCTTTATCTGCTCACTCTCAGTCAAAAGTGCATCTGCCTTACCTAAGTTGATGCTGACATTCTTTCCGATGTATCTTTGAACAACACCTGTCACAACATCCTTTTCCTTGCTGTTGTACTCGTCAAATATTACCTTTCTCTCCTCCTCGCGGATTTTCTGAAGGATAACATTCTTTGCGTTCTGTGTAGCAATACGTCCGAATTCCTTTGACTTAACCTCAACTCTCACGATATCTCCAAGCTGATAGTTACCGTTTACCTTGTGTGCATCTGCTAAGGAAATCTCCTCAACCGGATCCTCAACCGTATCTACAACCGTCTTCTCCTGGTAGCATGAGAAAGCACATGTCTCAGGATCTATTTCTACCTTTACATTGTCTGATTTACCAAAATGGTTCTTGCAGGCAGTCACAAGAGAGTTCTCAATTGCCTCAAGTAAAGTTTCTTTACTGATGTTTTTCTCCTGCTCTAATATATTTAACGCTTCTAATAACTCATTGCTCATTATTTTTTCCTCCTATTTGTGTTATCGTGCGCTTTAATTAAAAATCCAATGCCTGACGTATAAGCGCAATGTCACTCTTATTAAATGTAGTCTCATTGCCGTCTTCATCGGTTATTGTCACTGTATCCTTATCATAGGCTTTAAGCAGACCATAAAATTCCTTTGATTTGTTGATAGCCCTGTATGTGCGAATCTCTATCTCCTTATTCATATTGCGCACATAGTCCTTTTCCTTCTTGAGAGGTCTTCCAAGCCCCGGCGAGCTGACCTCGAAGGTGTACGAATCAGGAATATAGTCCTCTCTGTCGAGAATCTCATTCATCTGCCTTGCAACCACTTCACAGTCATCAACAGTTATGCCACCCTCCTTATCGATATATGCTCTCAGGTAGTTCATGCCGCCTTCCTTAACATACTCGACATCAACAAGCTCAAAATTCATGCTGTCAAGAATTGGTTGTATAAAGCTCTCTGTCTTTGCCTCATATACACTTGCCTTTGACATTTTATCACCTCTCTTTTTTATACTTGTAACTATTCATAATTGTTCCAAGTGGTTCTGAATAGCTGCCTGATGTTTATAAACGTGAATTGAGAGAGGACTTCTGCCCTCTCTCAATCTAGTCAACGTTGTTATCATAGGTATAATCTGTCTCTTATACACATCTCCGAGCCCACGAGACACTCGC
>ENA-OZRZ01000129-OZRZ01000129.1-human-gut-metagenome-genome-assembly--contig:-NODE-129-length-17975-cov-5.069810_pt1 | contig 17975 bp, 10 predicted proteins | sample MGYA00244118_ERZ653958 | MGnify/ENA primary metagenome ERZ653958 (study PRJEB26926, sample SAMN06164727) | human gut metagenome | biome: ENVO:00009003; feature: ENVO:2100002; material: ENVO:00002003... | reverse complement strand
ACGAGATTAGCGAGTGTCTCGTGGGCTCGGAGATGTGTATAAGAGACAGGTTACTATACCCCAGCCACGAAGCCGTGGATTTTTATCACCGCTATAAAGAGGACATTGCCCTCTACGGCGAGATGGGCTTCAAAGTGTTCCGCATGAGCATCAAATGGGCGCGGCTGTTCCCCACCGGGGAGGAAAAAGAACCGGACGCCGAGGCGCTGAAAAACGGCACGGTGGACTTTGTGTCTCTCAGCTATTATTCCAGCACCACTGTTACGAACGACCCCAATGTCCCCACGGTGGTGGGCAACGTGATGCGCGGCACCGAGAACCCCTATCGAAAAACCAGCCAGTGGGGCTGGACCATCGACCCGGACGGCCTGCACTGGTATCTGAACGAGCTGTATGACCGCTACCAGAAGCCGCTGTTCATTGTGGAGAACGGCCTGGGCGCAGAGGATAAGCTGGAAGTTGACGGCACCATCCACGACCCCCACCGCATCGATTATATGCGGGCGCACATTGAAGCGATGGCACAGGCGGTCGAGGAAGGCGTGGACCTGATGGGCTATACCTTATGGGGCTGCACCGATCTGGTGAGTTCGTCTACCGGAGAGATGAAAAAACGGTATGGCCTTATTTATGTGGATAAGAATAATGATGGTACAGGCGATATGAGCCGCCACCGGAAGGATAGCTTCTACTGGTATAAAAAGGTGATTGCGACCAACGGCGGCGACCTGACCTGAAACAGAAAAAGGAAATGAAGAAGGAAGATTGATTTTTTCGTGGCAGGAATGGTATTTTGATATATCAGCAGGCGCTTGAAGAAAACGCAGGCTGTGCGAGATATTTCTGCACCTGCCCGGATCAATAATGATTGGAAAGAAGGCGTATCAACATGGGATTTTTCAACAAGCTGTTCGGCAGAAAAGCTGAGCAGCAGGAAGCAAAAGTAGAGTTCATCATCCAGAACAGGACGATCCTGGCTCCGATCAGCGGCAAAGTGCTGGCGCAGGCCGACATCCCCGACGAAACGTTTGCGCAGGGGATCCTCGGCCCGGGATGCGGGATCGAACCTTCCGAAAAAACGGTCTACGCGCCGTTCGATGGTGTTGTAAGCCAGGTGCCTTCGACGCTGCATGCGGTAGGCCTGACCAGCGACGACGGGATCGAACTCCTGATCCATGTTGGCATGGACACGGTTGAGATGCAGGGCAAAGGGTTCAAAGGTCTGGTCAAGGAGGGCGAGGCCGTCAAGGCCGGTACGCCGCTGCTGACCATCGATCTGAGGGCCATCAAAGCCGCAGGCTATCCCGCCACGACGGCGGTCATCGTGACCAACAGCGATGAGCTGGGCGAGCTGAAAATGCTTGCAGAGGGCAGTGTGTCAGCTGGTACGCCGCTGATCAAATTCTGATAACGAATCGAAAAGGGGCTGTTGCAAAATAGTCCCAACAAAAAAATGAGATGGACTTCCCCGAAAGGGGTTGCCTATCTCATTTTTTGTTGTAAGCTGAGACTGTCATGAACCAGATACAACAAAAACAGTATACAGGAAAGGGCGGCATATATCAACAGCTGACCCTTCCAATAAGCGAAAATATTTTAATAGATGAACATGAACCGGTATATGTAGCCACCGCCCAGCTTGAGGAACTGGATTACAGGAAATGGTATCAGGCGTATTCTTCGAAAGGAAGAAAATCGGCAGCAGAACCCCGGATCATGGTCAAGCTATTGGTGTACGGCTATATGTGCGGCATTTATTCTACCCGAAAGCTGGAGCTTGCGTGCTGCAAGAATATCGATTTCATCTCACGGGGCAGCCCGTTACAGCCCCAGAACGCGCTGCACGAAGGGCCGGAGCGAGTGGATGAACTCTTCATCCGAAAGCTCTGTCTGATGTTCCAGCTTCCAGACACAGAGATGATGGAAAAATTTTCAAAAAAGTTGCAGATTGTGCAGGAAAAATTTCTTGCAGCTCGTTTTGTTAGGTGGTATCATTATAACGATTTGCGCCGCTAACCCGGGGCAGTATCTCGCAGACAGGTCGTTTTTGGCGGACGCTGTGGGGGAAAGCGCAGAACGGATGAAAACAGGCAGAAAGAACTTTTCTTTTTCATGAAACACAGGAGGTCAGGCTTTTCATGCTAGGTTTCAACAAGAAGACACAGGACGCCTCTCCGCAGGAGAATACCGGCGGGGAAAATAAGGTGTTCCACTTTATCAAGACCCACAAAAAGCGCTGCATCGCGGTGGTCGCAGCCGCAGCGGTGCTGGTGGCGGTCATCGTGCCGCGCAAGAGCCGCAGTGCGTCGGCAGACCTTGCCTACACGCAGGAGAAGCTGGGACGCCGCGACATCGTGAACGTCTACGACGGCAGCGGCACCATCAACGCCGCCGATTCCTACACCGTCAAGTCCCTCGTCACCGGCACGGTGCTCACCGCCGATTTTGAGCTGGGCGACAGCATCGAGAAGGGCGATGTTCTTTACACCATCGACATTTCGGATGTGGAAAACAACCTCGCGAGCGCACAGCTTTCGGTGGAGCAGGCACAGCGCAATTACGATGACATTGCGGATATGCAGAACGTCCGCACCAGGATCAGCGGTGAGGTCAGCTCCTTTGCAGTCGCCGCAGGCGACGCCGTGCAGGCTGGTCAGACTGTGGCCACCATCCGCGACACCTCCGTGATGCTGCTGGCCGTGGATTTCCCTGCCGCAGAGGCCCAGAGCTTTGTCGCCGGTCAGGCCGCACAGGTCATGCCGGACACCACCTTTGAGACGCTGAACGGCACCATCCGCTCCGTTTCCGGTGCAGACCCTGCCGGCGACGCCAGCCTGATGACCTGCACCGTCACCATCGCTGTTCCCAACGCGGGCAGCCTGACCACCGCACAGGCCGCTGTGGCACAGGTGAACGGCGTCAGCTCCCTCAACTCTGCACACTTTACTTACCAGCGCGAGGAGACTGTCGTGGCAGCTGCCTCTGGTACCGTGTCTGAACTCTGCGTCAAGGAGGGCAGCACCGTCCGTCAGGATGACGTCATCCTCCGCATTACCGGCAAAGATCTGGACAAGCAGACCAGAAACGCCGCTGACAGCCTGCGCGCTGCCGAGCTGCAGATGTCTTCTGCCGAGAAGACCATCAGCCACTATACCATCGACGCCCCGATCAGCGGCACCATCGTGGATAAGAAAGTCAAGGCCGGCGACAAGCTCAGCGCCAACGACACCGCCATGCAGAACCTCTGCACCATCTACGATATGAGCTATCTGGAAATGAAGCTCAACGTGGACGAGCTGAAGATCCGCTCCCTCAAGGTCGGCCAGGAGGTGGACATCACCGCCGACGCCGTCCCGGGTGAGACTTACAAGGGCGTCATCAGCAGCATCCTCGTGGCAGGCACTACCGCCAACGGCTCCACCAGCTACCCCGTCACCGTCCGCATCGACGACATGGGCGAGCTGCTGCCCGGAATGAACGCTACTGCGAAGATCACTACCGCCAGCGTCAAGAATGTTCTGGCCCTGCCCAACGCCGCCCTCGTCCGGGGCAGCTATGTGCTGGTGACCAAGGATTCGCCCAGCGCTGCCAATGCTGAGACTTCCATGACCGCTCCCGACGGCTACGTCTACGTCAAGGTGACCACCGGCATCAGCGATGACGATTACATCGAAGTGAAGAGCGGCCTGCAGGAGGGCGATACCATCGCTTACGACAACTCCAGCGTCAGTGCGACCGACTTCTACAGCAACATGATGGCCTCCGCCGAAGGAGATGACGAATGAGCACGCTGATAGAATTTGATGGGGTCTGCAAGTATTACCAGATGGGCGACACCCTCGTAAAGGCCGCCGACCACGTCTCTTTCAAAATCAACAAAGGCGAGTTCGTGGCCATCGTCGGCCAGTCCGGTTCTGGTAAATCCACTTGTATGAACATCATCGGCTGTCTGGACGTGCCTACCGAAGGCACTTATCTGCTGGACGGCAGGGATGTCGGCAAGATGAGCCGACGCGAGCTGGCAAGCATCCGAAACGAGAAGCTGGGCTTCATCTTCCAGCAGTACAACCTGCTGCCGAAGCTGACGCTTCTGGAGAATGTGGAAGTTCCCCTTGTGTATGCGGGCATCCCCGCCGCACAGCGCCACGCGACGGCAAAGGCTGCCCTTGAGCGGGTGGGTCTGGGCAATAAGCTCAAAAACCTGCCCAACCAGCTTTCCGGCGGTCAGCAGCAGCGTGTGTCCATTGCCCGTGCGCTGGCCCGCGGCCCGGCGGTCATCCTGGCCGACGAGCCGACCGGTGCATTGGACTCCCACACCAGCCGCGAAGTTCTGGGAATGCTGCAGGATCTGCACAAGCAGGGCAATACCGTCGTCCTCATCACCCACGACAACTCCATTGCTGTGCAGGCCGAGCGCATCATCCGCCTTGAAGATGGCCGCGTCGTCTACGATGGCGATGCCCACGCACCCGAGGCAGTCGTTCAGCCGAACTTCATGATGGCAGAGCCGAAAGCCGGAGAGGAGGGGACGCAGGCATGATAAAGGAGACCTTCAAACAGGCCGTCCAGAACGTCTTGAGCAACAAAGTCCGCACCTTCCTCACCATGCTGGGCATCATCATCGGCGTCATGGCCGTCATCGTCATCGTCGGTCTCGGCAACGGCATGACCAACATGATGCAGGACTTCTACTCCGACATGGGCAGCGATATTCTGTCCGTCAACGTCATGACCGCCAGCACCCGCTCAGTGGAAGTGGACGATGTGTACAGGATCATCAATGAAAAGCCCGAGTATTATAAGGGCCTTTCGCCGATTGCCAGTGTCGGCGGCGACACGCTGCGGGTGGCGGGCGAGAAGTACCGCCGCACCTACATCAGCGGCGTCAACGAAGATTACATGACCATCAACAACTACAAGGTGGCCAAGGGCCGCGGCATCCAGTACACCGATTTGATAGACAACAAGAATATCTGTGTCATCGGCGACTATGTGGACCGCAAGATCTTCGGCGGCAACGGTCTCGGCAGCACCCTCAAGGTAGGCGCCAGCGAGTACCGCATCGTGGGCGTGCTGGAGGGCCGCTCCAAACCCGCCTCTCAGTACGAGGGCGGCAACGACGACATTGTTCTTATCCCCTATACCACCCTGATGAGCGTCAACAACACCAGCAGTGTCAGCCAGTACTATGTGGTCCTGCAGGACGCGGACCACTCGGATGAGGCACAGGAGTTTTTGCAGTCGCGGCTCAAGAAGCTGGTCAGCAAGGACGACTATGTCTACGTCATGAGCCTGAGTGCAGCCATGAAGCAGATGTCCTCCATGATCAACGTCATGGTGGGCGTCCTGACGGCCATTGCAGGCATCTCGCTGCTGGTCGGCGGCATCGGCATCATGAACATCATGCTGGTGTCCGTCACCGAACGCACCCGTGAGATCGGTATCCGCAAGGCACTGGGCGCACAGGAGAGCACCATCCTGACCCAGTTCGTCGTGGAGGCCGGCGTCACGTCGGCGCTGGGCGGCTGCCTCGGCATCGTGCTGGGCTACGTCGTGTCGGCCATTATCAACCAGATCCTTCCGTATATCCTGACGGATATTACCCTGAATGTCACCCCCTCGGCGGACGCAGCAGCCATCGCCGTGGGCATCTCCTGTGGCATCGGTGTCCTGTTCGGCTTCTTGCCGGCCCGCCGTGCCGCCAGCCTGAACCCCATCGAAGCGCTCAGATATGATTAAGGAGTTTACCATGAAAAAACGATTCCTCGCATTCCTGCTGGCTGTCTGCGTGGCTGTTTCCATGCTGGTGCTGCCCGCTTCTGCGGTCGGCTCCAACGCGGCAGTCCAGACGGCGACGGCACTGGGCGGTCTGACCGCCGAGCAGGCCGGTTCTCTGGGTGCGCCCCTCACCCGTGGGCAGGCGGCCCGCCTCCTCACCGCATTTTCTGCTTACCGCGATACCACCACGGCACAGGGCCGCACCGGCCGCCTCTACAGCGACGTGGACAGCGACTCTCCCTATGCGGTCTACATCCGCACCGCTGTCCAGAACGGCTGGATGACCGGCTACTCCGACGGCAGCTTCCGCCCGGACAACACCGTCATGCTGGAAGAAGCCTGCACCATGGCGCTGCGCCTGCTGGGCTATGATGTGGCAAAGCTGGGCGGTACCTTCCCCACAGCTCAGCTCAGCAAGGCCAGCGCACTGGGCCTGCGCAATGAGATCAATGCCCGTCAGGGCGAGACTCTGACCCTCGAGCAGGGTACCATGCTCTTCTACAACGCCCTCACCGCTATGAACGGCAGCGGTCAGGTCTACGCTTCCACCCTGGGCTTTGCCGTGAGCAACGGCCAGGTGGACATCTCTTCTGTCCTGCTGGACAACGTCAAGGGTCCCTTCGTGGCAGATGCTTCCACCGTCCTGCCTTTCGCCCCGGCGGCCATCTACCGCAACGACGAAGTCACCACCTCTGCGGCCCTCTCTCCCTATGATGTCTACTATTATAACGAGAGCGCCCGCACCGTCTGGATCTACAATAAGCGCGCCGCAGGCCGCGTGACGGCTGTCTCGCCCTCGGCCAGCGCTCCGACCTCTGTGACTGTGGCCGGCGTCACCTACGCCATCGCTTCGCCCTCTGTGGCCTACCAGCTGTCCTCCCTGTCCGGCGGCGGCGTGGGTCAGGTGGTCACTCTGCTGCTGGGCATGAACGATGCAGCTGTCTCCGTCCTCACCGGCGACGCGGCAGACGCTGTGTTCTACGGCGTGGTCCAGTCCTCATCCCGCACCCTCGTGGAGACGAACAGCGCTGAGGTGCAGCAGGCTGTCTCGGTCATGTGTACCGACGGCACCGCCCGCACCGTCAATGTGGACAATAAGCTCAATTTCCCGGCCGGCAAGCTGGTGGAGATCAGCGTGGACGGTGACGGCGAAAGCGTCCAGTCCATCTCGCCCCGCTCGACCAGCGGCACCGTCAGCGCCGACGGCACCGCGCTGGGCGACACCCCGTTTGCAGACAACGTGCAGATCATTGATACGACGTCGGAGGGTGTGGCTGGGGCAGTTCGCCCCAGCCGCCTATCGGGGGTAACTCTGAGCGAAAGCGACGTCCGCTACTACACCACCAATTCTGCAGGCCAGATCGACCGGGTCATCCTCGACGATGTGACCGGTGACCTGTGGGAGTACGCTGCGCTGGATTCTGTCCGCCGCCTGACGGACGAAGCCGCCAAGAAGATCGACAAAAAGATCAGCGACAAGGCACAGGACGCCGCAAGAGAGGCTGCAGGCCTCCCCGCTGGGACCACCACGACCACCACCAAGGTGGACAAGACCGATGAGGAGACCTTCCAGGATGTGAAGAACATCCTTGTCCCCAGCACCAGCGATGTGCTCTACGGCCTCATCGACGGCAGTGTCGTCAGCTCTACCTGGAACACCCTTACCGGCAAGACGGACCAGCTGTTCAGCTATGTGCTCCGCCGCACCGGCGACAGCGTGGGCGGTACGCTGGGCGACTTCCTCAACTATCTGGGCGAGGGTGCGACCTATGTCTGCTACTCTGGCGGCAAGCAGGTGGCCTACAGCACCGCCACCAAGTACCCCGTTATCGCAGGCGGCATCGCCATCGGCCGTTCTGCTGACGGCAAGGCCATCAACCGGATGCTCCAGCTTTCGCCGGTAGTCATCGATAAGCTGGGCGCAGCTTCGGTCATGAGCGGCGACAAGCGCTATGAGACCGCCGACGATATGCAGGTGTATCTGTGGTCGAACGGCCAGTATTTCGCCACCTCGCTGCCCAAGATCAACACCGAGGATTATAAGCTCATCGGCTGGTACGACAACTTCGGCTGCTCCGGCGGCAGGAAGATCCGTATCCTTGTGGCCGTCAAGACGAACTGAGCCTGAAATTTTCCAATCACAGAACAGCAGCCTCGCGGCAGATGAAGCGGGGCTGCTGTTTTATTCTCCTATTTGCCACACGCCCTATTTCGTGTTACAATAAAAACTGGAAAAATTGCGGAAAAAGGAGGTGCGGCAATGATACGCATTGCTCTGGTCGAGGACGAGGCAGAGGTGCGGGCGCAGCTTCAGGGCTATGTGCAGCGGCACACCCGGCAGTACGGCACCGAGTTCGCGGTGACGGAATTCGCCGACGGCATGGAGCTGCTGGATGATTACCGCCCGGTGTACGACATCCTGTTTCTGGACGTGGAGATGAAGCATCTGGACGGCATGGAGACGGCCCGGCGAGTGCGGGAGCTGGACAAGGATGTTATCATTGTTTTCATCACGAATATGGCGCAGTACGCCATCGGCGGGTACGCCGTGGGCGCGCTGGACTATGTGCTCAAGCCGGTGCCTTATTTTGCGTTTTCGCAGCAGCTGCGCAAGGCCGAAGAACAGCTGCGCCGCCGCGCACGGCATTATCTGGCCCTGCCGGTGGAGGGCGGGATGCGGCGGCTGGATTCGTCCCTCATCTATTATCTGGAAAGCGAGGGACACCGCGTCCATTTTTATACCGAAGAGGGCGATTTCGTGGCGGCAGGCACCCTGAAAGCCTTTGAGGAAAAGCTGGCCGAGCGGCCCTTTGCCCGCTGCAACAGCGGCTACCTTGTCAATCTGGCACAGGTGAAGAGCGTGCAGCAGGGGATGGTGCAGGTGGGACCCTACGAATTGCAGGTCAGCCGCCCCCGGCGGAAAGCCTTCCTCGCAGCGCTGGCCGACCACATCGGGGGTGAGGGTGCATGACGGCACTGCCCAACATCCCGCGCCTGTATACGGCGCTGGCCGAGTGTCTGGCCGTGGGCATCTACGCCCTGCCGCTGGGCATCCGCTTCGGCAAAACGGCCACCATCGCTGCCAGTGCGGCATGGGCGCTGGCCCTGAGTGCTTTTTTGCAGGCCACGGGCAGCGTTCCGCTGGCGTGGTGGATCCCCTGCATGGCGGCAGCTGTGGGGATACAGTATTTATACCTCTGGGTCACCCGCACCATCTCCCTGCTGGAAGCGGGCTATGTCTGCGCCCGGGCCTTCGTTCTGGCAGAGCTGGCGGCCAGCGCCGAGTGGCAGCTGCACTGCTTCCTCTGGCCTCAGCGCAGCGGGGCCGACGGCCTGTCACTGTTGCTTCTGGTGGTGGTCTACGGCGGCGTTTTCGGCTGCATCTGGGTGCTGGAGCATAAGCACACCAGCCCCAAGGGGCATATCGTCATCAGCGGAAAAGCGGCCCTCGTGGCCGTCGTCATGGCGGCGATGGTCTTCGCGGTGAGCAACCTGCTGTTCTTGGGCGACCGCGAGGTGGACATGAGCGTCTACTACATCCGCACGCTGGTGGACATCTGCGGCGTGCTCATCCTGACGGTTCAGCACGAGCAGCTGCGGGAGGCGGCGCTCCACAGTGAGCTTGCCGCCATGGACGAGGTGCTCCACCGCCAGTACGAGCAGTACAAGCGGAGCAAGGAGGGCATCCGGCTCATCAACAGCCGCTATCATGAGCTGAAAATTCAAATCGCGGACATCCGCGCCGAGCGCGACCGGGCCAAGCAGGACGCGGCTCTGGCCCGGATGGAGAGCGGCCTCCGGCAGTATGAGGCCGAGAACAAAACTGGCAACCCGGTATTGGATACCCTATTGACCGCCAAAAGCATGGACTGCCAGCAGCGCGGCATCAACATGACCAGCGTGGCCGACGGCAGCCAGCTGGGCTTTCTGAGCACGCGGGAGCTGTGTACCCTCGTGGGTGCGCCGCTGGACAACGCCATCGAGAGCGTGCTGGCCGAGCCCGACCCCGAAAAGCGTCTGCTGCGGGTGGCCATCTATAACCAGAGCGGCTGCGTGATGCTCCGCTTCGAGAACTACTGCGCCCAGCCCGTGGAGCTGGGCGCGGACGGTCTGCCCGTCCACAACGCCCACGGCGGCTATGACTTACAGGGCGTGCGTGCGGCCGCCCAGCACCACGACGGCACCATGACTCTTCATTGGGCCGACGGCTGGTTCACCCTGCGGATCTTGCTGCCTGTCCCGGAAAAGTAAAGGGACTCCTTCAGTCACCTGCGGTGACAGCTCCCTCAGGGAGGGAGCCTTTGGCAGAGAGCGAAACATTGTCCTCTTTGCCAAGGGCCGCCTCTTTGAGGGGGCTGCCGCGTCAGCGGCTGGGGGAGTTTTTGCTTTTGGCATGATGCACAATAAAACCGCGCTCGAAATTGTGGATTAGCACAATAAAATTTGAAACCAAATTGAAACTTCTGCAAAATATGCCTCCAAAATGACAGATTGTGAAGATGTTTGTGAATTTTCTTTGAATCCATTTATAATAGTGGCAATGCTCCGGGAGCTGTACCCGGAAAATATGGATTCAGAATAAGGAGGAAGAAAATTATGTTGTCCATCAATATGGATGATGTAATGCAGGTAGTTTCGAATATTCAGAACTATCTGATTGCATTCGGCGTCGTCCTCGTACTCGCGCTCCTCGTGATGTTCGCGGTGCGGAAGATGCCCAAAGCGAAAAAGAAGATGATTCGTGCGCAGTCCGGCCTCGCCATTCTGCTGGCGCTGGCGATTGTCGTCAACCTCATCTGCACCGGCCCCATGTCCACCATGCTGGATCTGGTCTCCGGCGAAGGTTCCATCAGTGAGGAGACTTCCGCAGAGGCCACCGAGCTGGTCAATGAGATCACCCAGGAAGGCATCGTTCTGGCTCAGAACGACGACAACATCCTGCCTGTGGCTTCTGGCTCCAAGCTGAACGTCTTCGGCTGGGCTTCCACCAGCCCCTGCTATGGCGGCACCGGTTCCGGCGCTCTGAACGACGCTTACCCTGTCACCGACCTGCTCACCGGTCTGCATGATGCAGGCATCGAGACCAACGACGAGCTGAGCAAGTTCTACACCGATTACTGCTCCACCCGCCCCAGCGTCGGCATGGCACAGCAGGACTGGACCCTGCCCGAGCCGAATGTCAGCCTGTACACCGACGAGATGATGGCAAACGCCAAGGCATACTCTGACACCGCCATGGTCGTCATCACCCGCGTCGGCGGTGAGGGCGCAGACCTTCCCACCGATATGTCTGCTGTCGTGGACGGCAGCTGGATCCGCCGTGTGGCTGAGTATCGCGGCAGTGAAAAGGGTGCCGGCTACTACAACGGCACTTACGATGACACCCTGAACGAGGGCAATGACTGGGATAAGGGCGACCACTTCCTGCAGCTGTCCAACCGCGAGGAAGAGCTCATCGACCTCGTCACTTCCAACTTCGACAACGTCATCGTCGTTTACAACGGCGCAAACGCTTTCGAGATGGACTGGGTCAAGAACTACCCCCAGATCAAGGGCGTCCTGCTCTGCCCCGGCACCGGCCAGTCCGGCTTTGAGGGCTTTGGCCGCGTGGTCGCCGGTGAGGTCAATCCCTCCGGCCGTACCGCTGACACCTATGCTGCTGACCTGACCGCTTCTCCGTGGTGGAACAACTTCGGTGACTTCAAGTACACCAACGCCACCGAGCTGGATTCCGATTCCAGCTTCTTCGACCCCGCAGGCGCTACTGCATCCTTCATCAACTACGCTGAGGGCATCTATGTCGGCTACAAGTTCTATGAGACTGCCGCCGATGAAGGCCTCATCGACTACGACAAGGAAGTTGTCTATCCCTTTGGCTACGGCCTGAGCTACACCACCTTCACCCAGAAGATGAGCGACATCACCAGCGACGGCAGCAGCCTGAAGTTCTCTGTCACCGTCACCAATACCGGCTCTGCTGCCGGCAAGGATGTCGTGGAGATCTATAATGATCCTCCGTACACCAACGGCGGCATTGAGAAGGCCTCCGCAAACCTGCTGGACTTCGCCAAGACCAGCGAGCTTGCCCCCGGCGAGAGCGAGACCATCGACTTCACCATCCCGGTCGAGGATCTGGCTTCCTACGATTACAAGAACAACGGCTGCTATGTGCTGGAGGCTGGCGATTACATCATCAGCACCAACTCTGACTCCCACAATGTTCTGGATTCCAAGACCTACACTGTTGCTTCCGACATCGTTTACAACGAGTCCAACAAGCGCGAGAGCGACGCTGTTGCAGCGACCAATCAGTTCGATTTCGCAGAGGGCGAGATCACCTATCTGTCCCGTGCGGACGGTTTTGCAAACTATGCTGAGGCCACTGCCGCTCCTGCTGATTACAACATGAGCGATGAGGTCAAGGCTGTCTTCGACAACGCACACACCTACACTGAGGTCAACTACGAGAAGGACGATGACCCCAACGCAGAGGACATCACCACCGGCGCAAAGAACGGCCTCAAGCTGGCTGACCTGCGCGGCGTGGATTACAACGATTCCAAGTGGGATGACCTGCTGGATGAGATGAGCATCGACGACCTGCAGCAGACCATCGGCTTCGGCGGCTATCAGACTGCAGCTGTGGACAGCATCGGCAAGGTGCGCACCAACGACTGTGACGGCCCTGCATCCATCAACAACAACTTCACCGGCGTCGGTTCTGTCGGTTTCCCGGCTGCTACCCTCATCGGCATGACTTGGAGCAAAGATCTGGCACACGACTTCGGCGACAGCATCGGCAAGATGGCCAATGAGATGAACACTTCCGGCTGGTATGGCCCGGCTATGAACATCCACCGCACCGCATTCTCTGGCCGTAACTTCGAGTACTACTCGGAGGACGGTGTCTTGTCCGGTGCTATGGCCGCAAACGCCATCGCAGGCGCACAGGAGCATGGCGTCTACGCTTACATGAAGCACTTCGCCCTGAACGATCAGGAAGGCAACCGTACTTCTATGCTGGCTACCTGGTCCAACGAGCAGGCTATCCGCGAGATCTACCTCAAGCCCTTCGAGATGTCTGTCAAGGATGCTGACTGCCACGCTGTCATGTCTTCCTTCAACTACATCGGCAGCCGCTGGGCTGGCGGCTGCAAGGAGCTGCTGCAGAACGTCCTGCGCGGTGAGTGGGGCTTCCTCGGCTTCGTCGAGACCGACTACTTCGGTGTCTACGGCTACATGACCGCTGATCAGGGCGTCCGCAACGGCAGCGATCTGATGCTCTGCACCACCGGCAATGACTTCAACAAGATGACTGTTCTGACCAACAGTAGCAAGCAGGCAATGCGCACCTCTGCCAAGAACATCCTCTACACCGTGGTCAACAGCCGCGCTTATGAGGCTGAGAACCTGAACCCCGGCATGGCAAAGTGGAAGGTCATCCTGATCGGCGCTGACGTCGTAGCCGCGCTGCTCATCGTTGGCCTGGAGTACACCGCCATCAAGAACTACAAGAAGCGCAAGGAAGAAGAGGAAGAAGTCTAAACCGAACTCTCTCTCCATGCAGCACCTGAACTGAACCAACGGCAAAGGCCCGCTGCACCAGACAGCGGGCCTTTGCCCTGCTCAGGATAAAATGAGGAAAATGCGATGAAGCATACCGACATCATCCAGAAACTGAACTTAGAGCAAAAATGCGCCCTGCTCTCAGGCGAGACTGTCTTTACCACCCGCGCTCTGCCGGGCAAGGGCATCCCGGCCATCACCCTTTCGGACGGCCCCAACGGTGTCCGCAAGCAGGCCGGCGCCGCCGACCATCTGGGCCTCAACCCCAGCGTTCCGGCAACCTGCTTTCCGACCTCTTCCGCCACTGCGTGCAGCTGGGATGAGAAGCTGGGCGAAGCCGTGGGCGAGGCACTGGGCGAGGAAGCCGCCGCACAGGAAGTGGCTGTCCTGCTCGGCCCTGGCCTGAACATCCAGCGCAGCCCCCTCTGCGGCCGCGACTTCGAGTATTTCTCGGAAGACCCCATCCTCGCGGGCAGGATGGCCGCTGCCTATGTGCGGGGCATCCAGAAAAACGGCATCTCTGCCTGCCCCAAGCACTTTGCGGTCAACAGTCAGGAGCTGCGCCGCATGGCCAGCGACTCGGTGCTCGATGAGCGCACCCTGCGGGAGCTGTATCTGACCGGCTTCGAGATCGTGGTGGAAGAGGCAAAGCCCAAGACCATCATGACCTCCTACAACCTCATCAACGGCACCTATGCCAACGAGAATGCCCACCTGCTGCAGGACATTCTGCGGAAGGACTGGGGCTTCGACGGGGCCGTCGTCACCGACTGGGGCGGCTCCAATGACCACGCCCTCGGCGTGAAGAACGGCTCCACCCTCGAAATGCCCTGTCCCGGCGGAGACTCCATCCGGGAGCTGATGAAGGCCGTACAGGACGGCAAAATTTCCGAGGCCGACGTGGATGCCCGCCTCGACGAGATGCTGGAACTGGTGCTCTCCACCCACGCTGCGGTGGAAAAAGCGCCCCGCACCTTCGACGCGGCCGCGCACCATAAGCTTGCCCGCCGCGCGGCCGCAGAGAGCATCGTCCTGCTCAGGAACGAGGGCGGCATCCTGCCGCTCAAGCCCAATGAGAAGCTGGCCGTCATCGGCGACTTTGCCGAGACGCCCCGCTATCAGGGCGCAGGCTCCAGCGCCGTCAACGCCCTGCAGGTGGACACCCTGCTGGACAGCATCAAGGCCGACGACAGCGGCATCACCTTCGTGGGCTATGCCTCCGGTTTCGAGCGTCAGGGTGCAGCTGACGCCGAGAAGCTGGAAGAGGCTGTGGCCCTCGCAAAGAAGGCTGACACCGTTCTGCTCTGCCTTGGCCTCGATGAGCTGCGGGAGAGCGAAGGCCTTGACCGCTCTGACATGAAGCTGGCCGAGAACCAGCAGCAGCTTCTGGCCGCTGTGGCTGCCGTCAACCCGAACGTCGTCGTTCTGCTGAGCGCCGGTGCGCCGGTAGAGACGCCGTGGGCCGGCCAGTGCAGGGCGCTGGTCTACGGCGCACTGGGCGGACAGGCAGGAGCCGGCGCGGCCGCAGACATCCTCACCGGCAAGCTCTGCCCCTGCGGCAAGCTGTCCCAGACCTGGGCGCAGGCTCACGACGACACCCCCGCCAAGGCGAACTTCGGCGGCGAGGGCCGGAACGTGGAGTACCGCGAGGGCCTGTATGTGGGCTACCGGTACTATCAGACCGCCGGTGTGCCGGTGGCGTTCCCCTTCGGCTACGGCCTGAGCTACACCACCTTCGAGTACAGTGATTTGAAGGCAGACGAGAAGGGCGTGACCCTCACTGTCACCAACACCGGCAGCTGTGCCGGTGCCGAGATCGTCCAGCTCTACGTCGCAAAGCCGGACGCCAAAATCTTCCGCCCGGCGCAGGAGCTGAAGGGCTTTGCAAAGGTCTTCCTCGCCCCCGGCGAGAGCAGGACGGTGAGCATCGCTCTGGACGACAAGGCGTTCCGCTACTGGAACGTCAAGACTGACCGCTGGGAAGTCGAAGGCGGAAGCTATCAGCTCCGCGTGGGTGCATCCAGCGCAGACATCCGCCTGACGGCGGAAGTCTCCGTCAAGGGGACCAACGCTCCCGACCCCTACGAGGGTCTCGACCTGCTCCACTACGTCTCCGGTCAGATCACCTACGTGACCGACGCCGAGTTCGAGGCTCTGCTGGGCCACCCTGTGCCGGAGGATGTCGTCCGCATCGACCGGAACATGACGCTGGGCGAGATGGACCATGGCCGCAGTCCGCTGGGCTGGGTGGCACAGAAGGTGCTGCGCTACCGTCTGGACAGCAGCTTTGCAAAAGGCACCCCCGACCTGAACACCGTGTTCCAGTATAATATGCCGCTGCGCGCGCTGGCCAAGATGACCAACGGCATGGTGAGCATGGGCATGGTGGACGGCCTTGTCTGGGAGCTGAAAGGCTTCTGGCTCGTGGGCATCCTCCGGGTCATCTATGAGTTCGTCAAGAATCTCATCCTGAACAGCCAGATGGAAAACCGGCTCAAAAACAGCTGAAAGGAATAAGGCCATGAATTTCTGGAATAACTTTGCCGCAAAGCATCCGGCCGCGGCCAAATGGGTGCGGGAGGGTGGACTGTTCGTCATCGTGTCCAACCTCATCACCGTGTTCAAATACCTGCTTCTGCAGTTCCTGCCCAAGGCGTTTGCAAGCCTGCCGGTGGTGGACTTCGGCTGGCCGGGCATCGACATCACCCTGTTCGGCGAGACCTTCAAGTGGAATATCCTCGGCTACGACGCCGCCCACGGCGGCCTGCCCTACTTCTGCGCCTACATGGTGGCCATGGTCATCGGCGAGTGCATCAATTTCCCCATCCAGCGCAACCTTGTCTTCCGCAGCAAGGGCAGCCTCGCCAAGCAGATCGGCTGGTACCTGCTGGCCTTCTGCCTCATTACCTGCATCGTCAACTCCATCAACTGCATCTGGGTGGCTGTGGCCGGTCTGCTGGTGCCTGATTTCATCTACAACATCGGCACCACGGTGCTCAACGGCGGCATCTCGATGGTCATCTTCTTCTTCGTGAACAAGATCATCTTCCCCGAAGGCGAAGCCGCAAAATAATCTGTCATCTTCTTTATTTTCATCATTTTCTTCATCCGAACCAACAGGCCGTCCTCCTCCAGAGGACGGCCTGTTGGCATATTGAGCGGTTTTGGACGCTGCAAAGGACGAAATTTCGGTCATAGGGTAAGAATCTGCCCGGGGGTCTTGCACTTTGACGCTTTACTGTGGTAAAATCATTCCATGCTTTTATCATAGAGGAAAAAGCACCAAAGGGGGAACGTGTATGAGTGAGATCTGTATCATCGTCACCATCGTCGTCTATCTTGCGGCCATGCTGCTGGTGGGTTTCGCCTACAGCAAGACCAACAACGACAGCGCCGACTTCTACCTCGGCGGCCGGAAGATGGGGCCGCTGGTCACGGCCATGAGCGCCGAGGCCAGCGATATGTCCAGCTGGCTGCTGATGGGTATGCCGGGTCTGGCCTATCTGACAGGCATTGCCTCGCCGGGCTGGACGGCCATCGGCCTTGCGCTGGGTACCTGGCTCAACTGGCTCATCGTGGCCCGGCGGCTCCGCCGCTATTCGGCCAACCTCGACGCCATCACGGTACCGCAGTTCTTGTCGCTTCGCTTCCATGACCAGCGCAACCTGCTGAACGCTCTGGGCGCGGTCATCATCATCGTCTTCTTCGTGCCGTATACGGCCTCGGGCTTTGCGGCCTGCGGCAAGCTGTTCCACAGCCTCTTCGGCGTAGATTACATGGCAGCAATGCTGGTGTCGGCCCTCGTCATCGTGGGCTATACCATTCTGGGCGGCTTCCGCGCCGTCACCACCACCGACCTCATCCAGTCGGTGGTCATGTCGCTGGCCCTCATCGCGGTGCTGGGCTACGGCATCGTTGTGGCCGGCGGCTGGGGTGCTGTGGTGGAGAACGCCCAGAGCCTTTCCGGCTACCTGACCATGACGGCCAGCCACGACGCTGTGACCGGCGGGGCCACGTCCTACAGCCTGCTGGACATCGTCTCCACCATGGCGTGGGGCCTCGGCTACTTCGGTATGCCCCACATCCTGCTCCGCTTCATGGCCATCGAGGACGAGAAGAAGCTGGTGCTCAGCCGCCGCATTGCCACCGTCTGGGTGGTCATCGCCATGGCGGCGTCCATCGTCATCGGCATGGTGGGCCTCGGCATGACCAGGGTCGGTGCGCTGGAATTCCTCAGCGGCTCGTCCAGTGAGACCCTCATCGTCCGCATCGCCAGCCTCATCAGCCAGCACGGTGTGCTGGCGGCAGTCCTCGCCGGACTCATCCTTGCAGGCATCCTGGCGGCTACGATGTCCACGGCAGACAGCCAGATGCTGGCCGCTGCGTCCAGCGTGTCCCAGAACATTTTGCAGGAGTTCGGCCACCTCAAACTGAGCGAGAAGCAGAGCCTCTTCGCAGCCCGCCTGACCATCATCTGCGTCAGCGTGGTGGGCGTGGTGCTGGCCCGCGACCCGGATTCCAGCGTGTTCGGCATCGTCAGCTTTGCGTGGGCCGGTTTCGGCGGCTCCTTCGGCGCTGTCGTCCTCTGCGCCCTGTTCTGGAAGCGCTGCAACTGGCAGGGTGCTCTGGCC
>ENA-OZRZ01000125-OZRZ01000125.1-human-gut-metagenome-genome-assembly--contig:-NODE-125-length-18269-cov-17.541946_pt1 | contig 18269 bp, 7 predicted proteins | sample MGYA00244118_ERZ653958 | MGnify/ENA primary metagenome ERZ653958 (study PRJEB26926, sample SAMN06164727) | human gut metagenome | biome: ENVO:00009003; feature: ENVO:2100002; material: ENVO:00002003... | reverse complement strand
AGCAGTTCCGTATGGGCAAGAAATACGGGACTGTTTCTTTTTTGCAGATTCTCGCACCGGAGCTGAATGACCGTCTGCTGGCTGATTTTCTGGATATGGAAAGCTCGCTCATTGTGAGTATGCACATTCAGTCGGTGGATCAGGTGAAAGCCATCAAAACGGTAAAGCGAAAGATTACCGACCTGGACCGCAGCAAGATCGAGGAACAGAAAAAAGCAGTCCGTGCCGGATACGACATGGACATCATTCCATCTGACCTTGCTACCTACGGCAGTGAAGCGAAAAAACTCTTGCAGGATTTGCAGAGCCGCAACGAGAGAATGTTCCTTTTGACCTTTCTGGTGCTGAACACAGCGGACAATCCCCGTCAGCTTGGCAACAACATCTTTCAGGCAGGCTCTATTGCCCAGAAGTATAACTGTCAGCTGACCAGGCTGGACTTCCAGCAGGAAGAAGGGCTGATGAGCTGTCTGCCTCTGGGTCTCAATCAGATTGAGATTCAGCGAGGACTGACCACCAGTTCCACAGCTATCTTTGTGCCCTTTACTACGCAGGAACTGTTCCAGAACGGGAAAGAAGCTCTGTACTACGGCATCAATGCTCTGTCCAACAACCTCATCATGGTGGACAGAAAGCTGCTGAAAAACCCCAACGGCCTGATTCTGGGTACGCCGGGTTCCGGTAAGTCCTTCAGCGCAAAACGAGAAATTGCCAACTGCTTTTTGCTTACCAGTGATGATGTCATTATCTGTGACCCGGAAGCGGAGTACGCACCTCTTGTTGAGCGTCTGCATGGGCAGGTCATCAAGATCTCACCTACTTCAACCAACTATATCAATCCGATGGATCTGAATCTGGACTATTCGGATGATGAAAGCCCGCTGTCACTCAAGTCTGACTTTATCCTCAGCTTGTGTGAGCTGATCGTGGGCGGTAAGGAGGGCTTGCAGCCGGTGCAGAAAACCATTATTGACCGTTGTGTACGGCTGGTTTACAACGAATATCTCAATGACCCAAAGCCGGAGAATATGCCGATTTTGGAGGACCTTTATAACCTGTTGCGGGAGCAGGAAGAAAAAGAAGCTCAGTACATTGCAACGGCATTGGAAATCTATGTAACGGGTTCTTTGAATGTGTTCAATCATCAGAGCAATGTGGACATTGATAACCGGATTGTCTGCTATGACATCAAGGAACTGGGCAAGCAGCTCAAGAAAATCGGTATGCTGGTGGTACAGGATCAGGTGTGGAACCGCGTTACCATCAACCGTGCCGCCCACAAGTCCACCCGTTACTACATCGACGAGATGCACCTGCTTTTGAAGGAGGAGCAGACCGCCGCCTATACGGTGGAAATCTGGAAGCGATTCAGAAAATGGGGCGGTATTCCGACAGGTATCACCCAGAATGTCAAAGACCTTTTGAGCAGCCGCGAGGTAGAGAACATCTTTGAAAACTCGGACTTCGTGTATATGCTTAACCAGGCAGGCGGAGACCGTCAGATTTTGGCGAAGCAACTGGGGATTTCCACGCACCAGCTTAGCTATGTGACCCACTCCGGTGAGGGCGAGGGCCTGCTGTTCTATGGCTCCACGATCCTGCCGTTTGTAGACCACTTCCCGAAGAACACCGAACTTTACCGCATTATGACCACCAAACCCCAGGAACTGAAAAAGAAGGAGGATGAATGATGATGAACCCCAACATTTTGAATAAAAATCCGCTGATGTTTTTTGACAGGGCGGTAAATGCCCAGCGCAGCCAGCTGCTTACAGTCATGGCCGATGCGGTAAGTGAGTGCCGCACGGCGGCAGATCAGGCAGCCGAACTGAATGAGACCGGTCAGGTGGGGCTTCTCCGTCTGGCAGAGGTCTGGAGCGCCATTCGTGCTAAAGAAGGTATGGGTGGTCTGGTTCTGGAAGGAACCGAAGCGAAGATCCTGTCCGATGTGGTGGCACAGTTTTATGCCTACCTGTCCGGCTGTATGTTCAACGATCCTGTGGGAATGGCCATTTATGCAGAGCTGCACTACATGATGTCCTCCCTCATGCTGGGAGAATGGTTTGAATAAAGAGCCGCGCCTGCGCTTTACTGATGAGGAACGGTCTGATCCTGCACTGGAAAAGCCGATCCGTAAAGCGGAGAAAGCTGCGGCCAGAGCAGATAAGGCGCAGGCCAATATCCCAAAGAAAAAGGTCAGGCAGACGGTCATTGACCCGGATACCGGAAAAAAGACCTCGAAGCTGACCTTTGAGGACAAGAAAAAGCCACCTTCCAAAGTTTCTCAAGGAGTCAGGGAAGCTCCCGTCCATCTGGTCGCAGGCAAGCTCCACAAAGAGATCCGGGAAACAGAGCAGGACAATGTGGGCGTGGAAAGCGCCCACAAGTCCGAGGAAGCGGTGGAGACCGGCGCTTATCTGGTGCGGGAGGGCTATCGCAGCCACAAGCTGAAGCCGTACCGCAAAGCAGCCCAGGCAGAGCGTCAACTGGAAAAGGCAAATGTAAATGTTCTGTACCAGAAATCTTTGCAGGAAAATCCCCAGTTTGCCAGCAACCCTCTTTCCCGCTGGCAGCAAAAGCAGGCCATCAAAAAGCAGTATGCCGCCGCCAAACACGCCGGTCAGACTGCCGGAAATACCGCCCAGGCTGCATCCAAAACCGGAAAAGCCGCAAGGACGGTAAAAGAAAAGGTACAGCAGGCAGGGGCATTCGTCATGCGCCACAAGAAGGGTTTCCTGATGGCAGGGGTTTTGTTCCTCATTACCTGTATGCTGATGAATACCATGTCCTCCTGCTCCATGATGGCGCAGAGCATCGGTTCCGTTCTCTCCGGCACCACCTATCCGTCGGATGACCCGGAAATGCTGGCGGTGGAGGCAGATTATGCAGCCAGAGAAGCCCAGTTGCAGGAGGAAATCGACAACATTGAAAGCAGTCACCCAGGGTATGACGAGTATCGCTATGACCTTGGTATGATCGGCCATGACCCTCATGAGCTGGCAGCATTTCTGTCTGCCGTCTTGCAAGGTTACACCCGGCAGAGCGCTCAGGCAGAGCTGGCGCGTGTGTTTGCAGCACAGTATCAGCTGACGCTTACTGAGGAAGTGGAGATTCGCTACCGCACGGAGACCTCCACCGACCCGGAGACCGGCGAGACCACCTCAGAAGAAGTCCCCTATGAGTATTACATTTTGAATGTGAAACTCACCAGCAAGCCCATTTCCGCTGTGGCGTCGGAGTTACTGACCCCGGAGCAGATGGAAATGTATCAGGTTTACCGGCAGACCATGGGCAATAAGCCGCTGTTGTTTGGCGGTGGTTCCCCTGACATGAGCAATTCCGAGGACTTGACCGGTGTACAGTTTGTAAATGGAACCCGTCCCGGAAATCCGCAGTTGGTGGAGCTGGCCAAGCGTCAGGTCGGCAATGTGGGCGGCTATCCTTATTGGAGCTGGTATGGCTTTGACAGCCGCGTGGAGTGGTGCGCCTGCTTTGTATCCTGGTGTTATAACCAGGCTGGAAAAAGTGAACCGCGCTTTGCAGGCTGTGAGTGGCAGGGCGTTCCGTGGTTCCAGTCTCATGGACAATGGGGTGCAAGAGGCTATAACAATCTGGCTCCCGGAGATGCAATTTTCTTTGATTGGGATTTGGATGGGACAGCAGACCATGTGGGTATCGTGATCGGTACGGATGGCAGCCGTGTTTATACGGTGGAGGGAAATTCCGGCGATGCCTGCAAGATCAAAAGTTATGACCTGAATTATCAAAGTATTAAGGGCTACGGCCTGATGAACTGGTAACAGACTTTGTGGAAAGGAGTGAACGGTTATGGCAAAAAACAAAATTGAACGTATCGACCAGGAAATTGAGAAAACCCGTGAGAAGATTGCGGAATATCAGGAAAAGCTCAAGACCCTGGAAGCACAGAAAACGGAGGCAGAGAATCTGGAAATCGTTCAGATGGTTCGTGCGTTACGCATGACTCCAGCACAGCTGAACGCTATGCTTTCCGGTGGAATGAACCACGGCAGAGATACAGCACTGTCGGAATCAAATAATCAGGAGGTTACCGCTTATGAAGAATAAAAGAATTTGCAAAACACTTTCCGCCCTTTGCCTGACAATGGTTGTGGCATTTGGCTTTACGATCCCTGCTTTCGCACAGGGGTCAGAACAGGCTCCGGTGGCACCGGCAGAGGATTCTACCAATGACAGCAATGTGATTGTGGAAGAAGCAGAACCGGCACCGGCACTTACACCGGAGGGGAATGCGGCATTGGTGGATGATTTTGGAGGCAATAAGCAGCTTATTACTGTTACGACCAAAGCTGGAAATTACTTTTACATCCTGATTGATAGGGCGAATGAGGACAAGGAGACTGCTGTTCACTTTCTGAATCAGGTGGACGATGCAGACCTTGCGGCGCTGATGGAAGATGGAAAACCCAAAGAGGAGATGCCTGCGGTATGCAGCTGTTCAACAAAATGTGAAGCAGGGGCAGTCAATACGGCCTGCCCGGTCTGCGCAACTGATAAGAGTAAATGTACGGGCAAAGCACCGGAACCTCCGGCAGAAACATCGGAGCCGGAAAAAGAGAAGCCTGCCGGATTGAACCCGGCTGCGATAGTCCTTTTGCTGGCTCTGCTGGGAGGCGGTGGCGTATTTGCCTACTTGAAGCTCGTTAAGAACAAGCCTAAGACCAAGGGCAATGACAGTCTGGACGATTATGATTATGGCGAGGAAGATTCCGAGGAATGGGAAACCGAGGATGAGGAGTCGGAAGAACCGGATGCTGACGGGGGCAGCACAGAAGAAGATGATGAGGACAGTGTGAAATGACCCGTTTCACAGACAGTCCCTATGAACGCATGATGACACGCAGGCCGGAGGGCGGGAAGGAAACTTCCCGTCCTCCTTCTTTACCCCACAGCCACCCCTGCTATGGTTGCGGGAATTATGGAAGACCCTGCGTAGGTATCTGTCACCGGGAAATGTCCCGATGGCTCAAAGAGAGGAGGAACCATCATGGCTCAACATAAATTGGTAATTGCCGAAAAACCATCAGTTGCCCAGAGTTTGGCGGCGGTGATCGGCGCAACCGTCCGTAAGGACGGGTATCTGGAGGGCAACGGCTGGCGTGTCAGCTGGTGCGTGGGCCACCTGGCCGGTCTTGCGGATGCAGACAGCTATGACCCCAAGTATGCCAAGTGGCGATATGATGATCTGCCTATCCTGCCGGAACATTGGCAGATGGTAGTGGGAAAGGATAAGAAAAAGCAGTTTGATATTCTCAAAAAGCTGATGAATGCCCCGGATGTAACGGAGGTGGTAAATGCCTGTGATGCCGGACGCGAGGGCGAGATGATCTTCCGTAGCGTCTATGAGCTGGCAGGTTGCAAGAAGCCGATGAAAAGGCTCTGGATTTCTTCGATGGAGGACTCTGCCATAAGGGAAGGCTTTGCAAACCTGCGCCCCGGTGCGGATTATGACGGACTTCGGGATGCTGCCCTCTGCCGTGCCAAGGCCGACTGGCTGGTGGGGATCAATGCGACAAGGCTTTTTTCCGTGCTGTATCACCGAACCCTCAACATCGGGCGCGTGATGTCCCCGACGCTGGCGCTTATTGTTCAGCGAGAAGCTGAGATCGACACCTTTCAGCCGATTCCCTTTTATACCGTGGCGCTGGAGCTGCCCGGTCTTACCGTATCCGGGGAGCGCATGGCGGATAAGGCCGCTGCTAAGCAGCTGAAAGAAACCTGTCGGGGTGCAAATGTCACAATCAAAAAGGTGGAGTGCAAGGAAAAGTCTGAAAAGCCGCCTGCCCTCTATGACCTGACTACTCTGCAAAGAGATGCCAACCGCCTGCTTGGATTTACAGCCCAGCAGACCCTGGACTATCTGCAAAGCCTGTATGAAAAGAAGCTCTGCACCTATCCCCGTACTGACAGCCGCTATCTGACCGGTGATATGGCAGACAGCCTGCCGGTGCTGGTCAATCTGGTTGCCAACGCTATGCCGTTTCGCAAAGGGATCGCCATTACCTGTGATCCGCAGACGGTCATCAACGATAAGAAAGTAACCGACCACCACGCAGTAATCCCTACCAGAAATCTCAAGGATGCAGACCTTTCTGCCCTTCCTGCGGGAGAAAAAGCGGTGCTGGAGCTGGTGGCCCTGCGTCTGCTGTGCGCCGTAGCCCAGCCCCATATCTATTCGGAAACTGTTGTGATTGCAGCGTGTGCCGGTGGAGAGTTTACCGCCAAAGGAAAAACGGTGAAGCACCCCGGATGGAAAGCACTGGAGGACGCTTACCGTGCCAAAATGAAGGATGCAGAGCCGAAAAAAGAGGGCGCAGAGAAAGCCCTGCCGGAGCTGACCGAAGGACAGACCCTTTCGGTTTCTGCGGCAATCGTCAAAGAAGGCAAAAGCAGTCCGCCTCAGCACTTTACGGAGGACACCCTATTGTCCGCAATGGAGACTGCCGGGAAAGATGATATGCCAGAGGATGCTGAGAGAAAAGGTCTGGGGACACCGGCCACCCGTGCCGGTATTTTGGAAAAGCTGGTATCTGCCGGTTTTCTGGAACGAAAAAAGAGCAGGAAAACGGTGCAGCTTCTCCCTTCCCACGATGCAGTTTCCCTTATCACAGTGCTGCCGGAACAACTGCAATCGCCGCTTCTGACTGCCGAGTGGGAGTACCGCCTGGGAGAGATCGAGCGCGGGCAGCTTGCCCCAGAGGAGTTTCTGGCCGGGATCAGCACCATGCTGAAAGATCTGGTGGGGACTTATCAGGTCATCAAGGGAACTGAGTACCTGTTCACTCCGCCCCGTGAGGTGGTGGGCAAATGCCCTCGCTGCGGCGGTGAAGTTGCAGAACTGCAAAAAGGCTTCTTCTGTCAGAATGATTCTTGCAAATTTGCAATCTGGAAAAACAACAAATGGTGGGCTGCCAAGAAAAAACAGCCGACCAAGGCTGTGGTGTCTGCGCTGCTGAACGATGGCCGTGTCCGTGTGACGGGGTTATATTCGGAGAAAACCGGCAAGACCTACGATGCCACTGTGGTTTTGGAGGACGATGGACAGTATGCCAACTTCAAGCTGGAATTTGACCAGCGGAAAGGAGGCAGCCGATGAAGCTCTCTTTAGTGGAACGGGAAACCATTCTCCTCTATAACCAGGCAGAACCAATGGCTGAGGTCTATACCCACGATCCCCGTCTGATGGAGAAGCTGGAACTGCTGGCAAAAAAGCACCCCGACCAGATCACCCGAAAGGACGCCCATAACTTTACCGTCCCCAAGCGGTGTGTATCAGTCCGGGAGCCATACAGCGCCGAGCGTCGCAAAGCTGCCAGTGAGCGTGCGAAAGCCGCCGGATACCAGCCCCCTGTGAAAAAGTCCGGCAGTTAAAGGCACATGGCAGAGAATGTATTTGAAGCAGTCAAGCAGTCGGTCAGCACCAGAGAAGCGGCAGAATTTTATGGGATAAAAGTCAGGCGAAATGGCATGGCCTGCTGTCCTTTTCACGATGATAAGAACCCCAGCATGAAGGTAGACCAGCGGTTCCACTGCTTTGGTTGCGGTGAAGATGGGGATGTGATCGACTTTACCGCAAAGCTCTTTAACCTCTCCCCAAAAGAAGCGGCGGAGAAACTGGCACAGGACTTTGGCCTGATCTATGACAGTCAGGCCCCGCCCCGCAGGAGATATGTCCGGCAAAAAAACGAGGCACAGAAGTTTCGGGAGGATCGACAGCGCTGTTATCGCGTACTGTCCGATTACTACTATCTGCTGAAAAAATGGGAAGCCGACCGTTCTCCCAGGACACCGGAGGAAGAACCGCACCCCCGCTTTGTGGAAGCAATCCAGAAGAAAACCTATGTAGAGTACCTGCTGGACCTTTTTCTTTATGAAAGTGAAGAAGAACAAAAGGCATGGATTGCAGAACACACAGCAGAAATCACACACTTGGAAAGGAGATTGAAAATCATGGCTGAGAATAAACCCACCAACCGAGAACGGCTAAGGGAAATCACAGATGGCATCGAGCAGGGCATCAAAGAACTGTTTGAGAGTGAAAAGTATATGCGCTATCTGTCCGTCATGTCCCGCTTCCACCGCTATTCGGTAAACAACACCATGCTCATCTATATGCAGAAGCCGGACGCCACTTTGGTAGCCGGATACAATAAGTGGAAAGACCAGTTTGAGCGTCATGTAAAAAAGGGCGAGCATGGCATTACCATCATTGCCCCAACACCGTATAAGAAGAAAATCGAGGAGCAGAAGCTGGACCCAGATACCAAGGCTCCGATTCTGGATAAAGACGGAAAGATCGTCACAGAGGAAAAAGAAATCGAGATTCCCATGTTTCGCCCTGTCAAGGTCTTTGATGTGAGTCAGACCGACGGGAAACCTTTGCCGGAGCTTGCTTCCTCCCTTTCCGGCAATGTGCCAAATTATGAGGCATTCATGGAGGCCCTGCGCCGCAGCGCACCGGTGCCGATTACTTTTGAAGCAATGGCCGCCGATACGGACGGCTATTTTTCTGCCGATCATCAGAAAATTGCCATTCGTCAGGGCATGAGCGAGGTGCAGACGGTTTCGGCCACGGTTCACGAGATTGCTCACAGCAAGCTCCACAATCAGAAAAAGATCCAGATTGCCAATGACGAGCAATATCAGGAGATCGAGCTGTTTGATAAACTTGGTCTGTTCTCCAACGGACGGATTGCTCGCGATAATCTGCCAGAGGGCGTTTATTGCTATGATCTGCGCGGTTCTGACTACGATCCTGGAGATCCGGTCTGTGTGGAAGAACGAGTGGTTGTAAACCATGCAGGCTCCGTTCTGCTGACAGAGCCGTTGGAACTGACGGAAGATGGACGCTTGATGCTGACCGAGGAAAAAGGGCTGAATTTTACCGGTGGCTTTTCTACCCTCTCCCAGTTTTTGCAGAAACAGAGGAAAGATCGTCACACGGAAGAAGTGGAGGCTGAAAGCATCTCCTATGCGGTCTGCAAGTATTTTGGCATCGAGACTGGAGAAAACAGCTTTGGCTATATTGCCAGTTGGAGTCAAGGCAAGGAGCTGAAAGAACTGAGAGCCAGTTTGGAGACCATCAACAAAACCTCCGGCACTTTGATCTCCGACATTGAGCGCCACTATAAGGAAATCTGCAAAGAGCGCGGAATCGACCCTCATGCAAAGGTAGAGCCGGAACCCGCCCCGATAGAGCAGCCAGAAGATGCCGCTAAGGTATCTGATAGACAGCAGACCGGCGATCTGACCTACTATGTAGCAGAGTGCATGGAATTTCCAAACCTCGGAGAATACCACGATAACCTGTCTTTGGAGGAAGCAATCCGCATTTATCAGGAGATTCCGGCAGAACGAATGAACGGGATCAAGGGCATTGGTTTTGAGCTGAAAGACGGAAGCGACTATGAAGGACCTTTTCCGATTTTGACCGGCCAGACCATTGACCTGGACACCATCCAGGCAATCGACTATTACCGTGATAATCCTCTGGTGCAAAAAGCGGTAAAGGAACTGGCTGCGGCAATGCCGGAAATGGAAGTGCTGGGGGCGGACGCCAATCAGCAGGAGGCTTTGTTTCTGATCGACAATGCCACCTATCTTCATATCCAGCCCTGTGACAGCGGATGGGACTATACCCTTTACGATGCCGCATCCATGAAAGAGCTGGATGGAGGTCAGCTGGATATGCCAGAGCTTTCCCGCATGAAGGCAGTTCTCCAGATTTGTGATGACAACGATTTGGGCAGAGACTCGGTAAAATACGCACCGTTGTCCATGATTGAGACCTTGCAGGAAGCTGCCTACCAGCAGATGCAGGCAGAGGCCAGTCAGATGGCTGCTTCTTCCCAGCTGCCGGAAGCACAGGAGCAGGCACTGGATGAATACCCCATGCCGGATGAGCAGGTCTCCACACCAGATATGCAGGAATACGGCTACTCCTATGATGGGATGTTCCCTGTTACCAGAGAGCGGGCGCTGGAACTGGATGCCGCCGGTTTGACCGTCTATGTGCTGCATGAGGACAATACGGAGAGCATGGTGTTTGACCCGCAGGAAATCATGGATCATGGCGGTCTTTTTGGCGTGGACCGTGAGGAATGGGAGAAAAGCCCTCAGTTCCACGAAAAGGTCATGGAGCGTCAGGAACATCAGCAGGAACGCGAACAGGCATTTCTATCCCAGAACAGAGATTGCTTTGCTATCTATCAGGTGAGCCGTGACGATCCGCAGAATGTGCGCTTTATGAATCTGGATTGGTTAAAGTCCCATGACATTTCCATAGACCGCAGCAATTATGACCTCATTTACACAGCTCCGCTGAGGGAGTCTGGCACGGTACCGGAGCAGCTGGAAAAACTATATGAGCAGTTTAATCTGCAAAAGCCGGCGGATTTTCACAGTCCTTCTATGAGTGTCAGTGACATCGTTGCGATCAAGCAGGACGGTAAGGTATCCTGTCATTACTGTGACAGTGTTGGTTTTACCCAGATCCCCGGATTCCTGCCGGAAAATCCGCTGAAAAATGCGGAGATGGCCGTGGAGGACGATTACGGCATGATCGACGGTATCATCAACAATGGCGCAAAAGAGCCTACGGTGGCAGAGCTGGAACAGCAGGCCCGCAACGGTCAGCCCATTTCCCTCATGGATTTGGCTGCCGCTGCCCATCGGGAGGAACGGGAAAAGAAAAAGTCCGTCATGGAGCAGCTGAAAAGCCAGCCCAAGGCAGAACACAAAAAGATAGCGCCAAAAAAGAGTGCGGAAAGGGAGATTTGATATGGGAAACTTTACTTTTGAGGAAATGAACCTGATGTGCATTTACAATACCGGCAGCCGCACCGGACTGATCGACAGCCTGCGTGAGATGCGCGGCGAGCTGGCCCCGGAGGAAACCGAGCTGCGGGAGTTGACAGACAGCGCACTGGGCAAGCTCCAGGCCATGAGTGATGCCGAGTTTGCCGAGCTGGAGTTGTATCCGGATTTTGACCAGTAAACACCATAATCGCAGGGATGGGGTGGCAATATGCCACCCCACCTTTTTACCCCAAAACTGAAAGGAGGACAGAACACTATGCCAACCAAAGCTGAACTATATGCACAGATGGCGGAGAAGGTAACAACGCAGCTCACGGGGAGCTGGCAGGAATGGGCAGGGTTTCTCACCACTGCTTCCCGCCTTTACAAGTACCCGTTCCATGAGCAGTTGATGATCTACGCCCAGCGTCCGGACGCCACCGCCTGTGCAGAGTACGATTTGTGGAATGAAAAGATGGGCCGGTATGTAAGGCGCGGCTCCAAGGGAATTGCTCTGGTGGACGATTCCGGGGACAGGCCCCGCCTGCGCTATGTTTTTGATATTTCCGACACCGGAACCCGTGAACATTCCCGCACTCCCTGGCTGTGGCAGCTGGAGGAGCGCCATTTGGATTCGGTGCAGGCCATGCTTGAGCGCACCTATGATGTTTCCGGTGATGACCTTGCCGGACAGCTCACCGAGGTAGCCGGAAAACTGGCTGAGGAATACTGGACGGAGCATCAGCAGGACTTCTTCTATATCGTTGACGGTTCCTTTTTGGAGGAATATGATGAGTTTAACATCGGAGTACAGTTCAAGGCAGCAGCCACCGTCAGCATCACTTACGCTTTGATGTCCCGCTGCGGACTGGAGCCGGAACGCTACTTCGACCACGAAGATTTCATGGCAATCTTTGATTTCAATACCCCGTCCACCATCGGGGCGCTGGGAACAGCGGTCAGCCAGATCAACCAGCAGGTGCTGCGGCAGATCGGCGTTACCGTCCGAAATGCAGAGCGCGAAGCCAACCAAGAAAGGAGCAAACAAGATGAACAATCCCATGACCTATATCCAGAACGGAGACTATCTGATTCCCGACCTGAAGCTGAGCCAGCAGCCGGAGAAACCCCTGGGCAAGTACGGCAGGATGAGGAAAACCTACCTGAAGGAACATCGTCCCATCCTCTACAACCAGATGCTGCTGAGCGAGAAGCTGTACCCGCACCTTCTGGAGATCGACGAGACCGCCCAGAGCAGACTGGAGCAGATGATGCCCCAGCTGGCGAAGGAAGCGGGAGCCACCGAGGAACTGAAAGCCAGCGATCCCATGAAGTGGGTGGGGCTGATGAACACCTGCAAAGCTCAGGCCGAGGAAATCCTGATGGCGGAGCTTATCAACAGCTGACTCTAAACCTGTTCCTCTCCGAAGCGGAACAGATCCAATCCATAGATGAAGCAGAGAATGTAGCGCATACATCCTCTGCTTTTTCTTTTGCCCAAAATGACATCGACCATGTGCTGCGTTTGGGCGGCAATACAGACCGTCAAAGGGAGCGTGTGGTTGCAGCCTTTGAAAAGCAGAAAACCACCGCTGAGATTGCCGAGATACTGAAAACGCTGTACCACGGCGGCAATGGCCTTGGCAGTGTGAGCGCATGGTATGCCGAGGATGGTATCCATCTTTCCCATGGGAAGTCTGTCCGTTATGACAGGTCTGCCCAGGTCATTTCCTGGGAGAGCGCCGCAGAGCGTATCGGGGAGCTTTTGGAGAGCGGCCAGTTTGCCTCCAATGTGGAGCTTGCAGAAGCGGCAGGCTATGAACGCTCCCTCCTTGCAGAAAAACTCTGGTATCTGTATCACGATCTCAGTGAGGGTGCCAGAGAAGCCGGATATTTGTCCTGCCTGTCAGAGATCAAAGGCAATGGTTTCCCGGAGGAGACCCGCCGCCTGATGGAGCAGCTGAGTGAACCGGCTTTCCGCCAGACCCTCAAGGAAGAATACGCTGCCTTCTGGACTGCCTATCAGCAGGACCGTGACCTGTTGCGTTTTCACTATCATAGACCGAGGGAGATCTGGGAGAACCTGAAGGACCTTGACCTGCCCCGCAGGACCTTTTCTTCAGAGCTTTCCCAAGTGCCAACCGTCCAGCACTTTATTACCGAGGATGAGATCGACGCCGCCATGACCGGCGGAAGCAGTTTCGCCGGAGGAAAAGGCCGTATCTATGCGTTCTTCATGGCAAACCATACGGATAAGGAGAAAGTGAGATTCCTCAAAGACGAGTATGGCATTGGCGGACGCTCTCATGCCCTGTCCGGCGCAACACACAGCGGCGAAGATCACGATGGGAAAGGACTGCACTATAAAAAGCAGGACTGCCCGGATGTTCACTTGAACTGGGAAAAGGTTGCCAAGCGCATTACCTCACTTGTCCAGAAAGACCGCTATCTTACCGAACAGGAACAGGCGCAGTATGACAAAATCCAGTCTGAAAAGGAACTGGCCGAAGAAGATGCCATTCAAACACAGCAGCCGGAGGTGGAGAAAGAAACGCCAAAGCCTATCCTTCGGGAGCAGTTTGAGCAGTATAAGCCTGTGGTGACTGCCGCTATTTCCGAGGATGCCGCATACCGCAATGCCTGCGGGCATTCTGACCGTGAAAATGCTGTCATCGAGGGCAATGCCGCTGTGCGCCGTGCGGTTCTTGGTTCTAAGGATATGGAGCTGATCCGACTCTATTCGGATGTGCCGGAGTTCCGTCAGCGTTTACACCGGGAAGTGATCGACGAGACCTATCCAAAGCTCCATGAGCTTCTGCGCCCTCTTTCTCAGGAAGATATTGATACTGCCCTTTGTGCATGGAACGGCAATATCGAGAGTAAACACGCTGTTGTCCGCTATATGAAAGACCATGCAAGAGAAAAAGATACCGCCGCATGGCTGGCTCAGGAATACGGCGGCAGTAACAGCAACAGCCTGTTCGTTGTCCGTGCCGGCAGCCCGGAGGAAACGCAGCTGCCCTGGCCGAAGGTACAGCGCAGGCTTGCCCAGCTCATTCAGGAGGAACGGTTTTATACCGAAGAAGAACAGGATCGTTTTGACAACATCGACCCAATCGCCATCCGGGAAGCTCTGGAGGAAAGAGGGATTGTCAACGGCCAGGTGGCAGACCCGGAAAAACTGGACAATGATCCGTTTATCCAACAGGTGAGGTCAGATGCAGAGCAGATTGCAGATGCCGAGACAGAGCAGACTTCCGAAGTTTCCATTTCCGATGAGGAATATGACGCAGTTCGCCGCCCAATTCCGCAAAGAACCTCCTATGACCCAGCCGCCCCGGTCTATGCCGTGGGCGATACCGTGTATATCGAGGATGACGCCTATCAGATCACCGAGCTGCGGGAGGACACCGTACAGCTTCTGCCCACCGGGATGGTATATCCCATCTACCGGGCAGAGCGCAAAGAACAGTTCGAGCAGCTGCTTCGGGCAGACCGCCGCAATGCTTACTATACCGAGTTTCTTCCTATTGACCCGGACAAGGCAGATCAGGACTTGCGGGATGTATTGGCTCATGGACTGATGGATGAAGCGGATAAAAAGCAGATTTTCACGCTGCTGCAATCCGGCAGGAGCAACAGCGAGATCGCCTACTGGCTGAGCAGAGCCTATTCCGGTGAGATCGAGACACTGAATCTGGAGACCGGCGATATTGCCGATTACCGTACCACGGCACAGGGCATAGAACTGGAAGTCATGGATGCAGAGGAAAAGCGTCTGGCTATGCTGTATTTCCGCTGGGATGAGGTTGCGCCTTTGCTGCGCGGGATGTATGCCCGTCAGCAGGACGGTTTTGGACAGGAACAGCCCCAACCGACTACCGAATCCCCGACCTTCCATTCCGAGACCATGGCCGTCTATCCGGGCGATAAGAACCATCTACCTTATGATGTGGTGGTGGAACAGCTGCATATCGAGGAGCCGGAGCCGCCAGCCCCTGTAACAGAGCCGGAGAAAACCTTTGAGGAAGTGTTGGATGAACACCCGGTTTCCATTCAGGTCAATGGCCAGTGGCAGACCTTTCCCAATGCCAAAGCTGCCGAGGAAGCATCTTATGAGGAATACAAGGCTAACCTGCGCCGCAATGCAAAAAACTTCCGCATTACAGATGAGCATTTGGGTGAGGGCGGTCCGAAAGCCAAGTTCCAGGCAAATGTCAATGCGATTCGTTTGCTGAAAGAGCTGGAAGCTGCCGGACAGCAGGCAAGCCCCGAACAGCAGGAGGTTCTTTCTCGATATGTGGGCTGGGGCGGTCTCTCTGATGCGTTTGACCCGGAGAAACCGGCATGGGCTTTAGAGTATGCCCAGCTAAAAGAACTGCTGACCCCGGAGGAATATGCCGCCGCCAGAAGCTCTACCCTCAACGCCCATTACACCAGCCCTACGGTCATTCAGGCCATCTATGAAGCGGTGGACCGTATGGGATTTGAGACCGGAAATATTCTGGAGCCGTCTATGGGTGTGGGCAATTTCTTTGGTATGCTGCCGGAGAAAATGCGAAACAGCCGTCTGTACGGCGTGGAGCTGGACCCTGTTTCCGGGCGCATCGCAAAGCAGCTCTATCCCAAGGCGGACATCACAGTAGGCGGCTTTGAGACCACCGATAGGCGTGACTTCTTTGACCTTGCCATCGGCAATGTACCTTTCGGTCAGTATCAGGTCAATGACAAAGCCTACAACAAGCTGAATTTCAGTATTCATAACTATTTTTTTGCCAAAGCACTGGATCAGGTGCGTCCCGGCGGTGTGGTAGCTTTTGTGACCTCTCGATATACCATGGACGCCAAGGATTCCACCGTGCGCCGGTATCTTGCTCAACGTGCCGAGCTGCTGGGAGTCATCCGTCTGCCTAATGACGCGTTCAAAAAGAATGCCGGTGCCGAGGTGGTATCCGACATCATCTTTCTCCAAAAGCGGGATCGCCCGTTGGACATCGTGCCGGAATGGACCCAGACCGGACAGACGGAGGACGGGTTTGCCATCAACCGGTATTTTATCGACCACCCGGAAATGGTGCTGGGCAGACAGGAGCCGGTAAGCACTGCTCATGGTATGGACTACACCGTGAACCCTATCGAGGGACTGGAGCTTTCCGACCAGCTGCATGATGCGGTGAAGTATATTCATGGCACTTATCAGGAGGCAGAGCTGCCGGAGCTGGGCGAAGGCGAAGCTATTGACACCTCCATTCCTGCCGACCCCAATGTGAAGAACTATTCCTATGCCATTGTAGACGGGCAGGTGTACTACCGGGAAAACAGCCGTATGGTGCGCCCTGACCTCAACGCCACCGCCGAAGCCCGTGTAAAAGGTCTTGTGGGACTGCGTGATTGTGTGCAGGAACTGATCGACCTTCAGATGGATGCAGCGGTTCCGGACAGCACCATTCGGGAGAAGCAGGCGGAACTGAACAGCCTCTATGACAGCTTTTCTTCCAAATACGGTCTCATCAATGACCGTGCAAACCGTCTGGCCTATGCAGACGATTCTTCCTATTACCTGCTCTGTGCGCTGGAAGTCATCGACGAGGACGGAAAGCTGGAACGCAAGGCAGATATGTTCACCAAGCGGACCATCAAGCCCCATCAGGCGGTGGCTGTGGTGGATACGGCAAGTGAAGCACTGGCGGTGTCCATCTCGGAAAAAGCCTGCGTGGATATGGACTATATGAGCCAGCTTACCGGAAAAACAAAAGAAGAACTGGCCGGAGAGCTGCAAGGCGTAATCTTCCGTGTACCGGGACAGTTGGAGCAGGACGGAACGCCCCATTATGTGACTGCTGATGAATACCTCTCTGGCAATGTACGCCGAAAACTGCGTCAGGCGCAGCGGGCGGCACAGCAGGACCCGGTTTATGCAGTCAATGTGGAAGCTCTTACCGCCGCCCAGCCCAAAGACCTGGATGCGTCGGAGATCGAGGTGCGTCTGGGCGCTACCTGGATTGACAAGGAATATATCCAGCAGTTTATGTATGAGACCTTTAATACCCCGTTTTATCTCCAGCGCAGTATCGAGGTCAACTATTCGTCCTTTACCGCTGAATGGCAGATCAAGGGGAAATCTTCTGTATCCTACAACGATGTGGCAGCTTATACCACCTATGGGACCAGCCGCGCCAACGCCTACAAGATTCTGGAGGATTCCTTAAACCTGCGGGATGTCCGTATCTATGACACCATAGAGGACGCAGACGGAAAAGAGCGCCGCGTGCTGAACGCCAAGGAGACCACCCTGGCTGCCCAAAAACAGCAGGCGATCCGGGAAGCCTTTAGGGACTGGATCTGGAGAGACCCGGAGCGCCGCCAGACTTTGGTGCGCCAGTACAACGAAGAAATGAACTCTACCCGTCCCCGTGAATATGATGGCAGCCATATCACTTTTGGGGGCATGAACCCGGCCATTACCCTGCGGGAACACCAGAAAAGCGCCATCGCCCATGTGCTGTATGGAGGAAATACCCTGTTGGCACACGAAGTAGGCGCAGGTAAAACCTTTGAGATGGTGGCCGCTGCGATGGAAGCCAAACGCCTGGGACTGTGCCAGAAATCTCTCTTTGTGGTTCCAAACCATCTGACCGAGCAGTGGGCGTCGGAGTTTCTGCGTCTCTATCCTTCCGCCAATATCTTAGTCACCACAAAAAAGGACTTTGAGACCCATAACCGAAAGAAGTTCTGCGCTCGTATTGCGACGGGTGATTATGATGCCATTATCATGGGACACAGCCAGTTTGAGCGTATCCCCATCAGCCGGGAGCGCCAGGAAAGGCTTCTCTATGAGCAGATCGACGAGATCACTGAGGGCATCGCAGAGGTGCAGGCCAGCGGCGGCGAGCGTTTTACCGTCAAGCAGCTGGAGCGTACCAGAAAGTCTCTGGAAGCCAGACTGGAAAAGCTGCAAGCCGAGGGGCGAAAAGACGATGTGGTAACCTTCGAGCAGCTGGGTGTGGACCGTTTGTTTGTGGACGAGGCCCACAACTATAAAAACCTGTTTCTATACACAAAAATGCGGAATGTGGCTGGTCTTTCCACATCGGACGCGCAGAAATCCTCCGATATGTTTGCCAAGTGCCGCTATATGGATGAGATCACCGGAAACCGTGGCGTGATTTTTGCCACCGGCACACCGGTCAGCAACTCCATGACCGAGCTTTACACCATGCAGCGTTACCTTCAGTATGAACGCCTGCAAGAACTGAACATGACCCACTTCGACTGCTGGGCTTCCCGATTTGGAGAGACCGTCACAGCATTGGAGCTGGCACCGGAAGGCACCGGCTACCGGGCAAGAACGAGATTCAGCAAGTTCTTTAATCTGCCAGAGCTGATGAACCTGTTCAAAGAAGTGGCGGACATCAAGACCGCCGACCAACTGA
>ENA-OZRZ01000123-OZRZ01000123.1-human-gut-metagenome-genome-assembly--contig:-NODE-123-length-18332-cov-7.245062_pt1 | contig 18332 bp, 8 predicted proteins | sample MGYA00244118_ERZ653958 | MGnify/ENA primary metagenome ERZ653958 (study PRJEB26926, sample SAMN06164727) | human gut metagenome | biome: ENVO:00009003; feature: ENVO:2100002; material: ENVO:00002003... | reverse complement strand
CGAGATTAGCGAGTGTCTCGTGGGCTCGGAGATGTGTATAAGAGACAGGTATTGGGCTTCAATGAGTCCATGAGGTTAACCAATACTCTTCTGCCGCTTGCCTTAATATCAGGTTGTTCCAATTGAGGAGGAGACACTACCACCTTCTCCGATGTTTTCTCTAATTTGATGAACTCATCAAATTCAATGGCAATCTTCTTATTCTTATTGTTTGTTGCATACGGCTTGGGAGAGCTTCTGATAAACTTGGGCGGCTCCTCATCATACGGACCTCCATCCGGTGTTCCCATGCTTGCGCAGGAATACACCACGATCATCAGCATCAACAAAGCAGGTAATTTATGTTTTTTCCAATTCATGTTCTTATTGGTTCAAGCTTAGCATTTCTTCTATATAATCACGCGTATTGCTCAATCTCGGCACTTTGTGCTGTCCGCCTAATTTGCCTTTTTCTTTCAGCCAATCGTGGAACAGATTAGGTCTCGCCACGATTATTTCCAACGGCTGCAAGGTAATGTTTTTATGGCGTTTAGCTTCGTAATCGGAGTTAATTTGTTGTAAAGAAGTGTCAAGAACCCGACTAAAATTCTCTAAAGAATCCGGCATAACAGCAAATTCTATCAGCCACTGATGACGGCACTTGGCATGTGCATCCATGAAAACAGGAGCAGCAGAATAATCAATAATCTGTGCACCGGTCGCCTCGCAGGCTTTTGCCAACCCTTGTTCCGCATTATCCACCATCAACTCCTCGCCAAATGCATTAATAAAGTGCTTGGTACGCCCTGTTATAACAAATTTATAGGGGTGTTTGTTGGTGAACTTCACGGTATCACCAATCATATAACGCCACAATCCGCAGGAAGTACTGATGACCATCGCATAATTTTTATTCAACTCCACATCTGTTAACGGAACAATATGAGGATTTTCAGTACCGACATCTTCCATCGGAATAAATTCATAAAATACCCCATAGTCAATCATCAGTAACATGGAAGGATCACTGAAATCATTTTGTAATCCGAAAAAACCTTCACTGGCATTGTATGTTTCCATATAATGCATCTTGTCGCTACGAATAAGCTGTTTATATTGTTCGCGATAAGGAGTAAAAGCAACCCCTCCATGAAAAAAAACTTCCAAATCAGGCCATACTTCCGCCAAATTATCCGTTCCCTTCACTTCCAGAATATGTTTCAGTACAGCCATCATCCATGACGGCACTCCTGAAAGATTGGTCACATTCTGATTCATTGTGGCACGAGTAATCCTTTCTACTTTTTCCTCGAAATCACTCAGCAACGCAATCTTTTTATCGGGCACCCGAATCAGATTGACCAACGGATTTACATTTTCAATCAATATGGCAGAAAGGTCTCCTACAAGACTTCGTTTCACATTATAGTTTGGTGCATGGCTTCCTCCAAGAATCAGACCTTTTCCAGAGAAAAAACGACTCTCAGGATTTTGTTGGAGATACAGCGCCACTGCATCCATACCACCCGCATAATGAATATCATGAAGTCCCTCCCTGCTGACAGGAATAAACTTACTTTTGTCATTAGTTGTTCCTGAAGATTTGGCAAACCACTGCACTTCTCCACGCCACAGGACATCTTTCTCTCCATGACGCATCCGTTCCACGTATGGCTTGATTTCTTCGTAAGTCTGTATAGGTACACGTTGAAAGTCTTGATATCTCTTTATGTCTTTATAGCCATATTTCAATCCCCACTCCGTATGGGCCGCATCCTTCATCAGCCGGCAAAACACTTTATGTTGGAGCGCCTCAGCCTGAGTTGCATACAAGGCTGTCGCTTTTTGTCTGGGCTTGAATAGCGTACTAATTAATCTGGTAGAATTCATTTGTCTTAGTATACGATTCGTTATATCTTGCAAAAATAGCTTATTTCTATATTATAATGGCTGATAACATTATTTTTTTTATAGTTTTCTACATTACTTTTATTTTTTGTTATCTTTACGGTCGCTTACAACTTAACATCAAAGGCTATGAAGATAGGAATATTGACATCAGGAGGAGACTGTCCAGGAATAAACGCCACAATTAGAGGAGTTTGCAAAACAGCGATAAATCATTACGGTATGGAAGTTTATGGAATTCATAGCGGATTCCGGGGATTGCTGGACAATGACGTAGAACCATTGACAGAAAAATCATTATCGGGCTTGTTAAATCTGGGAGGGACAATACTAGGCACTTCCAGAGAAAAGCCATTCAAGAAACGCCTGTCGGCAGCCTCGGAGGACAAACCGGCTTTGATGTTAAAGAATATCCATGATCTAGGTCTGGACTGTATCGTATGTATCGGCGGAAACGGAACCCAAAAGACCGCAGCCAAACTGGCCCAAGCAGGTGTGAACGTTGTTTCCGTACCTAAAACAATAGATAACGATGTTTGGGGAACAGACGTTTCATTCGGATTCGATTCTGCCGTAACCATTGCTACCGATGCCATTGACCGGCTGCATTCTACAGCCAGTTCACACCAACGTGTCATGGTTATTGAAGTGATGGGACATAAAGCTGGCTGGATTGCACTTTATTCCGGAATGGCGGGAGGCGGTGACGTGATTCTTATTCCGGAACTGTCTTATGATATTCATAATATAGGCAATACCATCATTGAACGCTTGAAAAAAGGGAAGCCCTATTCCATTGTTGTTGTCGCAGAAGGCATCAAAACCATGGACGGCAAAAAAGCCGCCGAATATATAGCCCAAGAAATAGAATATGAAACCGGATTCGAGACCCGTGAAACTGTACTGGGATATATCCAGCGTGGCGGCTCTCCTACTCCCTACGACCGTAATCTGGCCACTCGTATGGGTGGACATGCCACAGAACTGATTGCTTCCGGACAATTCGGACGAATGGTCTCTCTGCAAGGTGCGGAAATTGGCTCCATCCCTCTGAATGAAGTGGCTGGTAAATTAAAACTTGTCAATGAGAACCATGACCTGATTGTACAAGGCAAACGGATGGGAATCTGCTTCGGATAAGAAGCAGATTCAATCCTTTTCCATATACTTGGATGGAGACACTCCGAATTGCTCGGTAAAATGCTTTCGGAGCGTACGTGTATCACTATATCCTACCATTTCGGCTATTTCCTGAATGGAATACCTGTTCTCCATAATAAGGGAGGCAGCCTTGCTCATCCGTACACTCCGAATCATATCAATAGCAGCCAGTTCGCTACGTTGCTTTATTTTTCTATAAAGGGTAGGCTGACTCATATTCAATTGCTCCGCCAACATTTTTACATTAAAGTTCTCATTCGCCAGATTAGCTTCTATGACATGAATAATTTGCTGTATAAAATCATCCGGAGCATTATTCCCATCCGTTTCCGGTTCACTTTCCTGCTGCCTCAACATCAACGTCTTTGTATATATCCTCTTCAGGCGTTCCCGCTGGAGTATCAGGTTCCGGACTTTTGCCTTCAATACCTCCGGATTGAAGGGTTTCATCATATAATCATCCACACCTATTTTTGAAGCCTGCAACACATCCGCATCCTCAGCCTTTGCCGTCAGCATCAAAATAGGGATATGTGCTGTCCGAGGCTGCTCACGCAATTCCCGGCAACAGGTAAACCCATCTTTTACAGGCATCATTATATCAGAAATAATCAAATCCGGAATTTTACTCATTGCCACATCAACCCCCTCTTCACCGTTTGCCGCCTCATATACGGCATAATCTTTACAGAATAAAGAACAGACATAATGCCGGATTTCCTCATTGTCCTCAATAACAAGAAGAGATGTTTTTTTATTCGAAGGCTTGTCTTCCTGCCCTTCCGCCTGCATTACCGGTAACGGAAGAGCATATTCCTCCATCTCCGGAGCACCAACAATCTCATACCGGTCCTCTGCAAAATGTGCATTTCCCTCAGGAATCAATAATGTGAAAGTGCTACCCTTTCCGAGAGTACTGTCCAAATTCACCGTGCCATGATGAAGATCCATCGTATTTTTAACAATACGCAAGCCTATACCTACCTTATTAGAAAACAAAGGTGTATTTTCTCCGGTAATAAATGATTCAAAAATCCTCCCCCGTAACTCTTCCGGTATTCCTTTACCTGTATCCGATATGATTATACTGCAAAATGAATATCCATCTATCTCGATACGGTTCATCTTAAAAATCACCTTTCCATTCGGAGATGTATACTTAAACGCATTAGATAATAAATTACGGATAGCCGAACTTATTTTTTCCACGTCTATCCATAGCAAAAGTGGCTCATTCAGCGATTCAACCGTAAAGTTAATCCCTTCTGTTTCTGCCAGTTCATGAAAAGGATCGGTTATCTGCTTTGCCAATACCACTATATCGACTTTCGAAATCCGGAGTTTAATCATACCTGCTTCAATCTTCTGCACATAAAGCAAATGATCGACCAATGTCTGCAAAGAGGTTCCATTGCGATACATGGCAGCCAGTTTAGTATAGACGGTGTCTGAAGGGCGGACGGTTCCTAACAATTCCTGCAGGGGAGATAAGATTAAAGTTAAAGGTGTACGCAACTCGTGAGCTGCATTCGTAAAGAAATTCTCGCGTTCCATCCGAATCTGCTTCTCCTTGTCACGCTCTACAGTAGCAGCAAATATCTCATGTTCCAAGCGCAACTCGTGCTCCAACCTCTTTTGCCGTAATTTAATACGCTGCATAACCATATAAATTATTATCCCTCCCAGCACCATCATACAGAAGCGGAAAAAGAAAGTTTCACTCCAATGAGGCAAAATCTCTACTCTCAACGAGGTTATTTTACTGTCTCTTTCATCCGGATAAATATTTTTCACCTCAAAAACATATTCCCCGGCAGGAAGGTTAGCATACGAAACTTTTTCCCCTCCGTTGGCCACAAGCCAATCAGGCTGATAAGGACGAAGCCTGTAACTATACTTCTGCTGGCTTTCAGAATAAGAAAGGTTATTGAACGTCAGCGCAAAGTCACGATTCGCATGATTCAACCGGACAAAAGGCGTATAGAAAATACTTTGTGAAAGAATGGTCTGCCCATTGACCTCTCTTCCTATCTCTACAGGTTTATTATTTACCTCCAATCCGGTAATCACGACAGATTCGGAAGTGGTAAACGCTTTAATGTCATCGGGGTTAAAATAAGTAAGATTTTTATTATTTCCCCAAAACAGGACATCCTCCCAATGCAGGACAGAACGGTTACTGCCCGCAATGTAATAATTATAAAACAAATGCTGATGACGGCTATAACGGGAAATACCTGAATTAGAGCCCAACCAGATTTGCCCGTCCGCATCCTCAGTCATGCAACCAATAAAGTTACTGCACAATCCATCCCGGGTAGTATATACATGAGTTATCGCATCCTGTCCGGGAGAGAAAACTGCCAGACCGGTCATGTATCCGACATACAGATTGCCATCGGACGAAGCTAATAATGAACGCACGGAATTCTCAGCCATACCGTACTTCTTTTCATAGCCGGTCTGCAATTCATTTTCATTTATCACTTTACATATACCATAATTCGCAGTGCCCAGCCAAAGCGTATGATCGTCGGTTTCAGCCATAGCACGAATATAAAGAGGAAACAAGTTCTGTAATCCGGATACTTTGAAATGTATCTTCTTACCCCTGTTCGTTTCACGGTCGAATAACCAAAGTCCTTTATGTGTACCAATCCAAAAACGGCCTTTGCTATCAAGAAATAAGGCCCAGACAGATGATTTGTTAAGGTCACCATCTTCCGTGATCAATCGCAATATCTTGAATGAGCGTTCTTTTTTATAATAACAGGTCAATGAACCATCTGAATTCCCAAACCATAAATTCCCTTTCTCATCTTTCAGACTGCACAACACAGTCTGTTGTTTTTTCACATCTTGATCTCCTACTTGAAAGAAGTCTATTTTTTCCGAAGTACCAAACGCTGTCCGGCTCCGCATAATTCCTTTATGGTATGTTGCCAACCAAAGATAATGATCGTCATCCGCTACAATAGAACAAATCTCATTATGCCTGTCCTGATAAAAACAATTATAAAACTGCATACGCAAATCCGACCAGATAACTCCTCCACCATCCGTACCAATCCACAGAATACCATGTGAATCGTAATAAGCCGCAATCATCCTCGTTTCAAGATTGCGGTACATCAAAGAAGAAGTGTTACTATAAACTTCTGTCAATATCTCGTCCTGATTATTTTTATCTATTGTCATCACCGTATATCCATTCCACGTTACGGCCAGATATTTATTCTCATTTAATTTGATAACGCTGAAAACATCTGTATGAGAAAGTCTATCGGATACCGGAGCCACATGATAAGTCAACTGCTTAATTTTCCCGGTTCGTTCATTATAATAAATAACCCCATGAGCAATTGTAGAAATCCATATCCGACCATCATCATACAAAACAGAATTTACAGACAGACTACCGGTACGCCCCAGGTCAATCACCCGAAAGGAATTCAGGTTTGTCGCATCCAGCAAGATAATTCTACCTTTTTCATCAATCAGGCAGATACTTTTTTTATCCGAAGAATAAGTGATGGCAACCAAAAGATTATCCTGGTTATTCCAGCCTGTATATTTTTCTTGAACCCGGAGCCGAAGCTCACCCTCTTTTGATGCGCACCGCTTCATTAAATGCAGCTCACTCCCGGAAATCACCCAAACCAACGAATCATTCCTCTGCAACATCCCTCGAGATGGAATACCCTGTCCCGAAGAAGAAACCACAGACAAAAACCGTTCTTTTTTCAAATCAAATGCAGAAAAGACACCATTATCCACAAATGCCAGCACCCCGTCAAAAACCTCCTTTAAGTTTGAAATACTAGGATAACTCCTACTCCTTTCAAAATTTGTAATCCGCCTACCGTCATAACGGCTCAACCCGTTTCGGGTTCCAAACCAAATGAAGCCTTCTTTATCCTTATAAACAGCAGATACGGTATTGTCGGCCAATCCGTTTTGCATATTGAGCAGATGCACATCTTTGCTTAAAAAAGCATAGCACACATCCGGCAGCAATATACATACTCCAATTATAACCAGTGATAAGATTTTAAGGTTCATATTTAATTCATTACCTGTAGCAAAGGAATAAAATAAAAAAGAGATAACAACAAAGATTCACCAAAAAATATAGAGATGCATTAAACATGCATGCTGAATGAAATGAACGTGTATTAAGCCACTTCACTGATTAACATACATTTGCAATGTATTAACCTAATGTCTAATTAAAAAACAGAGAAGCATGAAAAAAATCTCAATTCTATTTTTGATATTGCTTTGCAACTGTACATTCCTGTACGCCCAGCAATTCAGCATCACCGGTGTAGTCACGGATAAAAAGCTCAAAGAGCCTATTATCGGTGCCAGTGTCATTGTCAAAGGGACAACCAATGGAACAGTGACAGACCTTGATGGAAATTTCACAATCCAAGCCTCAAAAAGCAGTGTGCTAATTGTTTCCTTTATCGGGTATACCCCCCAAGAATTTACAATCAATGGCAACCAAACTTTTTATCAAATCTCTTTAGCGGAAGATACGCAAACGCTGGACGAAGTTGTGGTAGTAGGCTTTGGTACGCAAAAGAAAGTGAACTTAACAGGAGCAGTTGCTACCGTGGATAAAAAAACACTGGAATCACGTCCTGTCACTTCAGTTTCACAAGCTCTTCAAGGAGTGATGCCAGGATTGAACATTGACATGAATGACAAAGGTGGACGATTAGACTATAATCCCACCATGAATATTCGTGGAACAGGAAATTTGAATACCGGATCCAGTGCCTCACCTTTAGTTTTAATTGATGGAGCCGAAGGAGACATAAACTCGTTAAATCCGCAGGATATCGCTAACATTTCCGTGTTAAAAGATGCTGCCGCATCTGCCATTTACGGTTCACGCGCTCCATTTGGCGTAATCTTGGTTACAACCAAATCGGGAGAAGCAGGAAAAGCCACCATTCAGTATTCAAACAATTTCAGATGGTCACGCCCCACCAACATTCCTGACATGCTCGACTCCTACCGCTTTGCCAAGTATTTCAATGCAGCACAAAAAAATTCAGGAAGCGGCACCACTTTTATTTTCACTGATGATACGATAGACCGCATTCAGAAATACATGGCGGGTGAATACCCATACACTTCAGACCCCAATGGTTCACAAGGAAACAATTTTTTCCCTTTCAATGTCGCTTCCAATGATAATCAAAACTGGCCAAGAAACTTCATTGACAAAACATCTTTCGGACAAGAACATAATCTAAGTATCTCCGGAGGAGGTGAGAAAGTTAAATACTATCTATCGGGAGCTTTCCTTTCTCAAGACGGACAGATGAATTACTCTGACGAAAGCAAGAAACGTTATAACATCAGTGGAAAGGTAACAGGACAAGTCACCAAATGGCTAAGTTTAGATTTTAACGCTCGTTTTATACGTTCAGATATAGAAATGCCAACTTTTGTGAAACTCTATGGCGACCGTTTCTTTGCAGAAACGACCAAATTATATCCCATGATGCCTCTCTATGACAACAACGGACACTATACACGTAATCCTAAATTAATGCAATTAACTTCCGGAGGACGTTCAAACAGCAGTAAAGACACCTATTTCACTTCCGGAGGTTTCCATCTGACTCCGTTAAAAGGATTAGGTATTCACGGACAGGCGACTCTACGGACAGAAAGCTACCGCCACCAATATAATGTAAATAAAGTCTATCTCTATACCCGTGACAACCAACCCGTGGAAGAAGCATGGTTAGGAGGAGACCCCGATTTAGCAGCAGGAAAGACATTTGTGCAAAGTCAAACACAGCAAACTTCCATGATGACAACTTCACTATATGCAGATTATGAATATTCCTGGAACAAGCACAATTTCAAAGTTACAGCAGGTATGAATACCGAATATTATTACATCAACGAATTAATCGGCAAACGCTATGATGTCATCAACGAAAATGTCCCCAGTATCAATACGGCCACTGGTACAAGTGATTTGAAAGGCTCCTCAAAAGAATGGGCTACAATGGGATATTTTGCCCGTTTAAATTATGACTACGAAGGACGATACCTATTAGAAGGAAACATTCGCCGCGATGGGACTTCACGCTTCCGCGGTAACCAACGATGGGGTACATTCCCCTCTGTTTCTATAGGTTGGAACATCGCCCGCGAAGCATTCTGGAGTCCGGCAGAAGCATATGTCAACCTGTTAAAACTACGTTTTTCTTACGGTAGCCTAGGCAATCAGAATACAGATAATTATTATCCTACTTATTCTATTCAAAATATAACTGTAGGTAGCGTAGATGCCGGCGGACGCTGGCTGCTTGACTTAGCCAACAAGTCCAATATAGCATCTTCCCCCGGTCTCGTCAGTTCCTTGCTCACATGGGAACGTGTCACCAGCTATAATGCAGGACTTGACTTTGGTGCATTTAACAATCGTCTGAACGGATACGTTGAATACTACATTCGTGATACCAAAGACATGGTAGGACCTGCCGAAGAAATAACTCCATTAGTAGGAGCATCAGCTCCCAAAATGAATAATACCTCTTTACGAACCAAAGGCTGGGAATTACAACTAACTTGGCAGGACAGAATTGGTAAAGTAGGGTATCATGCTTCTTTCAATCTATCTGATGCTCAAACAGAAGTAACAGAATATCCCAATCCTGATAAAACATTTTACACCAAAGATGGAGACGGAAACACCATTGAAAATTATTGGAAAGGAAAAAAATTAGGCGAAATATGGGGATTCAAAACAGTAGGCATAGCAAAAACCGATGAAGAAATGCAATCATGGATAGCCCAACATGACCAAAGCAAATTACCCAATGTAGGAAACAATATTTGGAAAGCCGGTGATATCATGTACGCTAACCTGGATGACAATCCTGCCATAGAAAAAGGTACGTCTGCCACTGATCCGAAAGATTTAACCATTATTGGAAATTACACACCCCGCTTTCGTTTTGGCTTCTCATTAGGAGCTGACTATAAAGGATTTGATATCAATCTAATGTTCCAGGGCGTAGCCAAACGTGACGTTTGGGTAGGAGGCGACGACAGAACCGCTTATTCTAAAGGTATGATTTTCTGGGGTATCAACGGGGGGCAATGGGATTCCACCGGATACGAAGAACACATGGATTACTTCCGTCCTGAAGGAGATGAAATGGGAGCAAATCTCAATGCTTATTATCCGCGCCCCATTATTGGAAGTAAACAAAACCAGCAGGTACAAAGTCGTTACTTGCAGAATGCAGCTTACATCCGCTTGAAAAACATACAAATAGGTTACACGTTGCCTAAAGCATGGATACAAAAAGCTAACCTGGAGAAAGTACGACTATTCTTCTCCGGAGATAATTTATGGACTGGTACCAAGATGAGTAAAAATTTTGATCCAGAACTAATTTACCAAAACGGTATGAGTTATCCGTTAAGCTATACTCTATCATGTGGAATTAATATTACATTATAAACTTTAAATAAATCATAATCATGAAATTAAAATATATCATACTCCCTATAATAGCAACTTCATTCGCTATAAGCTCATGTAACGATTTTCTAGATAGAGAACCATTGACAGACAATGTGAATGAAGGTTTTTTCACAGAACCAAGCCAATTGCAGGCTTATTGTAACAAGAAATACGAACTATTGCCCGATTTCAAAGACACCAATCTTTTTACCAACGATCAAACCAGTGATAACCAAGCAGGAACAGATCCTGTAGATTTCTTTCTACCGCAACGTATCAAAGTTGCCGCCACAGGAAGTTATAATCGGCAAGGACATTTGCGCGACTGTAACCGATTGTTATATTACGCTTTGGAAAATATCCAAAAAGGAGAACTGGAAGATACCCGCGAAACCCAGCAATATATCGGTGAGATTTACTTCTTCAGAGCTTACATCTATTTCGAATATTTGAGGAAATTCGGAGATTTTCCCATTATCAAATCAGAACTTAGCGCAGATGATTATGCCGCCAATGTGGAAGCAAACAAACGTAAGCCACGTAATAAAGTGGCCCGATTTATTCTAGAAGACCTGAACGAAGCCATTGCCCGATTATTACCGCGCAGTAATAATCTGACCAATCACCGTCTGAACAGAGAGTGTGCCTATCTATTTAAATCACGTGTAGCCCTGTATGAAGCAAGTTGGGAAACCTACCATCAAGGAACCGCACGAGTACCAGGTGGTCCGGGCTGGCCGGGCGGTACTTTCAATGGCAACCTTAATACTGAAATAGATTTCTTCCTGACTGAAGCAATGGCATCGGCCAAAGAAGTGGCAGAAGCAATACAAATCTCTGATAAAATAGAAGATTATATGAACATGTTCAATCAATATGATCTTTCTTCCAACAAAGAGGTATTATTATGGCGTATGTATAGTGCGGATGCCAAAGTGAATAGCTTAGTAGAAGGCAATTATCATAGCATATACAATGAAAACGGTGAAGGCTGTGTGGGACAAGGTGGAGGTTATACACGATCCATGGTTGAAACTTTCCTAACTACCAATGGCCTGCCTATTTATGCACCAGAAAATACAGAATACAAAGGCGACAAGAGTATCCCCGATGTAATGGAGAATCGTGATTTACGCCTTGTAGAATCAACATTCAAACCGGGTGATATGGTTTGGAGAGGTGGTAATATGGACCAAGACGGAAGAATGGTCTATGCAAATCTACTACAAGCTTATCAAAACTTAAGCAGAACAGCTACAGGATATTTAGTTCGTAAAGGATGGAGAGACAGCAATGTAGCTCCAGCGGATAATTCACCTTTGGCTTATATGATATTCCGCGCCAGCGAAGCATATCTCAACTATATGGAAGCTGACTATATGAAAAACAAAAATCTAGATGATTATAGCAAAAAATACTGGAGAGCTTTAAGAAAGCGTGCCGGCGTATCAGAAAACTTCCAAAAAACTATCGATGCTACAGATCTAAGTAAAGAAAACGATCTGGCTGTTTGGTCCGGAAGTCAGATGATAGACAAAACTTTATATAATATCCGCCGTGAACGACGTTGCGAATTTATAGCAGAAGGCATGCGTAAAGATGATCTTTTACGCTGGCGTTCACTAGATAAAATGAAAAACTATCAAACAGAAGGATTCAATTGGCAAGAGTATCAAAAAGAGCCTTACTATGTGAAACAATTGGCTGCCGGCTTAGTGGTTAGTAATTCTAAATATTTACGTCCGCATTTTGCCAACGAACTGATCATTACCAACAATGGCTACAACTTTGAAGAAGCGAATTACCTGACCCCTATCTCTTATGACGTATTCCGTCTTTCAACCCCTGAGAAAGGAGGCGATATTTCCACTTCCGTTGTTTATCAAAATCCAGGCTGGCCTGTCGGTGCCAATCAATATGCTCTGCAATAGGTTTAGATAAAAATAACTCAAAAAAGGGTGTAGTTTAATTCGTTACAATGTATTCTTATTGTATCTTTGAACACACCCTTTACCAATATCATACCGAATTAATATGAAATTTTTAAATAAAAAAACATTTTTCATCTTTCCGTTCTTGACTTCTATCTATTTACAAGCTCAAGAAAAACCTAACCTGGTCTTCATCATGGCAGATCAATGGAGAGGAGATGCTTTAGGTTGTCTCGGAAAAGAACCTGTCAAAACACCTTGCCTGGACCAACTGGCCCGTGAAGGTGTGAATTTCACCAATGCTGTCAGCAGCTATCCCGTATCTTCACCGGCACGAGGCATGTTGATGACAGGCATGTATCCGCATAAGAACAAAGTAACAGGCAATTGCAATTCTGCCAACGCTCCTTATGGAGTAGAACTTCCACAAGATGCACGCTGCTGGAGTGATATACTTAAAGCCAATGGATACCAAACAGGATATATCGGCAAATGGCATCTGGATGCTCCTCATGAACCATACATAGATACTTACAACAACCATGGTACAGTTGCTTGGAACGAATGGTGTCCAAAAGAACGCCGGCACGGTTTTGACTATTGGACCGCTTATGGCACTTACGACTACCATTTAAAACCCATGTACTGGGACACTGACGCTCCCCGGGACAGTTTTTATTATGTCAATCAATGGGGACCGGAGTATGAAGCCGACAAAGCGATTGAGTACCTCAACGGACATATAGATAAAACGCAGCCATTTGCCTTAGTCGTATCCATGAACCCTCCACACACCGGTTACGAGTTGGTGCCCGACCGATACAAGGAGATGTATAAAAACCTGAATGTAGAGGCATTATGTGCCAACCGTCCCGACATTCCCGCCAAAGGCACTGAAATGGGTGACTATTTCCGAAACAATATCCGCAATTACTATGCCTGCATGACCGGAGTCGATGAAAATATAGGTCGGATAATCAACGAATTGAAACGTTTGGGTTTATTTAAAAATACTATTGTAGTATTCACTTCTGACCACGGCATCTGCATGGGGGCTCATGAACAAGCCGGAAAAGATATCTTTTATGAGGAATCCATGCGAATTCCAGTCCTTATCTCATGGCCGGAAAAAATAAAGCCGAAAACCGACCGAACAACCATGATAGCTTTTGCCGACTTGTATCCGACCCTGCTTTCCATCATGGGCTTTCAGCAACAAATACCGGAAGAAGTACAAACATTCAACCTTGCTTCCGTTCTCCTCTACGGAAAAGAAAACAACCGCATTGTCCAACCCTATTATTACATACAGTCATCCAATCCGGCAACAGGCTACCGGGGATTACGCACCGACACACATACGTTTACTATCCATGCAACCGATGGAAAGGTAGATAAGATTATTCTATTCGACAGGAGATCAGACCCTTATCAAATGAATAATATAGCTATGCAGCATCCCAAACTGGTAAACCGACTGAAAAGCCAATTAAAAACATGGCTGCAAAAAACAGAAGATCCATTTTTTAATTATTTATAACCTATGAAGATACTATATACATCCCTTCTCTTCCTTATGAACTGTGTACTGAGTGTTGCACAACCGGAAGTCATTATACCCAAACCGCATCAATTGAAATGGCACGAAGCGGAAATGGGAGCCGTATTTCATTATGACCTCCACGTATTCGACGGCATCCGCTACGGACAAGGCAATAACCGTATCAGCCCCATTGAAGATTATAATATATTTAATCCTACCCAACTGGATACTGACCAATGGATTCAGGCAGCCAAAGCCGCAGGCTGCAAATTCGCCGTACTCACAGCCACGCATGAAACCGGCTTCGGATTGTGGCAAAGTGACGTAAACCCATACTGCCTGAAAGCTGTAAAATGGCGTGATGGCAAAGGAGACATTGTCCGCGACTTTGTCAACTCCTGCCGTAAGTATGGTATCCAGCCGGGCATCTATGTAGGCATCCGGTGGAATTCACTTCTGGGTATCCATAATTTCAAGGTAGCCGGTGACGGAGAATTTGCCGCCAACCGACAGGCGTGGTATAAACGCTTCTGCGAGAAAATGGTGGAAGAACTTTGCACCCGCTATGGAGATTTATATATGATTTGGTTTGATGGCGGAGCCGATGACCCACGAGGTGACGGTCCTGATGTAGAACCCATCGTCAATAAATACCAGCCAGACTGCCTGTTCTACCACAACATAGACCGTGCTGATTTCCGCTGGGGAGGTTCAGAAACCGGCACAGTGGGATACCCCTGCTGGTCCACTTTCCCGGCCCCCTGTTCACATCATAAACGTATTGAAAGCCAAAAAGACCAAATAGCCTTATTAAAACAAGGTGATCCCGAAGGCAAATACTGGGTACCAGCTATGGCAGACAGCCCCCTGCGTGGTGCCAACGGCCGCCACGAATGGTTTTGGGAACCCGATGACGAGAATAATATCTATCCATTGACAACGTTGATGGATATGTACGAAAAATCAGTGGGCCGCAACGCTACGTTAATCATCGGGCTGACCCCAAATCCCGATGGGCTATTGCCGGCAGGTGACGAACAGCGTTTAAAAGAATGGGGAGAAGAAATAAACCGGCGCTTTGGTACACCATTGGCGGAAACCCAAGGCCGGAGGCAACGGCTTACGCTGAATCTGAATGAAAAACAACCGGTCAACTACTGCATCATCCAAGAAGACATTGCCAAAGGCGAAAGAATACGCCAATACAAGATAGAAGCGAAAGTCAACGGAAAATGGCAGACAGTGTGCTCCGGCGAGTCTGTGGGACACAAACGCATTGCACACTTCGAACCGGTAGAAACCACCGCCTTGCGCCTCACCGTAACCCAATCCGTTGCCTTACCCGAAATCAGACATTTCAGTGCCTATAACGTAACCCTCAAATAAAAAATCATGAGAGAATATAAAGCAATATTCATTTGTATCCTGATTTGCAATGTATTTGTTTGTCCGAAATCCTTCGGGCAAACAGATTACACATATGAAAAAGGAAAGTCATTCAAGAACACAAACGCTTTGTCAATGACAGATACGATTGATTTAACTTCCATTTCTTCTCCCATACCCTATAAGAAATCCATACCCGGACAAACCCAGACTATTGCCTGTCCGGTACGGTTACCCGGGTACGTCCGAGGTATTTTCTTCAGCCGAGACTCCCGTCCGGGAGATTTTGAATGGCCCAACAATACCAACCGGCTCCTACCTTGGGTGTTCAACGATTTAAAAGAATTAACCGACACCCGCTATCCGGGAATACCTTCCAATGCAGCCCCATCTACGTTGGGAGATGCATTACTGCTGGAACTGACAAACGGAGAATACTTGTTTGCCAAAGCTGTTGCCGGCCGTAACAGTTTAAGCTGGCTGCAAGTAAACGATAACGGCTCTGTCACCCTATATGTATCCACCTTAGGAAAAGACTATCTGAAACCGGAAGTCCCTCTTCTACTCATCCGACAAGGAAAAGATATTTATTCAACCATTCGGCAAGCCTATCAAGCACTGATGAAAAATACAGAAACCGCCGACTTAAAAAGCCGTACAGCCAAGGAATATTTCGAAGCTTTCCGCTATCTCGGTTGGTGTACATGGGAACATTATCATGATGATATAAACGAATCCAAGGTAATAAACGATATGAAAACGATAGAGGCATCCGGCATTCCTATCCGGTATGTACTGATTGACGACGGTCATCTCGCCCACAAGAACAGGCAACTGACCGGTTTCATACCGGATAAACAACGTTTCCCGTCGGGATGGAAAAAAATCATGTCATACAAAAAAGAAAATAAAATCAAATGGATCGGACTGTGGTACAGCCTTTCGGGATACTGGATGGGATTATCCCCCGAAAACGGATTTTCACAAGTCGTCCGACAAGCCCTATACCCACACGCCGGCAGCCTTCTGCCAGGAACGGACAGCACCCGCATCCGTTCCTTCTATCGCTACTACGTCAGCACCTTAAAAGAACAAGGATTCGATTTTCTGAAAGTAGATAACCAAGCTTTTACGCTGCCACTCTACATGGGAGGGCATGAAAGTATCCGCCAGGCAACCGACTGTAACCGAAGCCTGGAAGCCGAGACCCACCGGCAAAATATGGGACTAATGAACTGTATGGCACAGAACGTCATCAATACCGACCATACGTCATACAGCAACAGCACCCGTGTCAGCATAGACTATAAGAAATATGATGAGAATATGGCAAAATCACATCTATTCCAGTCTTATACCAATACCCTGCTACTAGGACAAACCGTATGGCCCGACCATGATATGTTTCATTCCTGCGATACCGTTTGCGGCACTTTGATGGCACGTTCCAAGGCCATTTCCGGAGGTCCGGTCTACCTGTCGGACGCCCCCGGGGACTTTATCAAGGAAAACATCTTTCCCTTAATTGACGAACAAGGCAAACTGTTCCGCCCCGAAGCTCCTGCCGTACCTATGCCGGAATCTATACTGACCAATCCATTATGGAGTGGAAAAGCATATCGAGTAGCAGCTCCCTCAGGCAACGGAGCAATGACATTAATCTGTTACAACCTGAATGCTTCCCCCCGACATCAGCAAGTCCAGGCCACTATAAAAAAAGAAGATTATTCTCTTCGGAACAGTTTTGAGAAAATGTCTGCCACCCCCGAAGAACGCGTGCTGCTTTATAATTGGGAATCACAAAAGGCAGAAGAACTATCAGACAGCAGTACATTCGAACTTATCGGATTTACAGACAAACTGTTTCATCTCTGCCCCATACGGAAAGGATGGGCAGTCATTGGCATACAGGAAAAATATCTGTCCCCGGCCACCGTCCAAACTATCTCTTTAACAGAGAACCGCTTGGTGCTGAACGTACTATGTACGGGTACACTAAAAGTATGGATAGAAAAAGCCGGCAAGCAAGAACTGAGAAGTATTTCCATAAATACCCCCCAAAAAATTGTAATTGAAAAATAACTTATAAAACCAGCCGATATGAATAAAAAACTACTTGTATCTTTCGTTCTCGCTTCCTTAACAGGAATCTCGACGCAAGCAAAAGAAAAAATGTCTTCAGAAACAACCCAACAACGTCCCAATATCATCTTATTTATGGTGGACGACATGGGTTGGCAAGATACATCCTTACCTTTCTGGACACAGAAAACACATTATAATGAAGCCTACGAAACTCCCAATATGGAACGTCTGGCCAAGAAAGGGATGATGTTCACACAAGCATACGCCTGCAATATCAGTTCCGCTACCCGTTGCAGTCTGATAACGGGTGCTAACAACACCCGACATCGTGTAACAAACTGGACACTTGAAAAAAACAAAGCTACCGACAGACCAAGCAATACAATACAATTGCCAGACTGGAACTACAACGGAGTCAGCCAAGTAACAGGAACGCCCAATACCTTTGTCGGCACTTCTTTCGTTGAGTTACTCAGACAGAACGGTTATCATACCATCCACTGCGGAAAAGCTCATTTCGGTTCTATTGACACACCGGGAGAGAACCCTACCCATTGGGGGTTTGAAGTAAATATAGCCGGACATGCCGCCGGTGGTCTGGCTACTTATCTGAGCGAACAGAACTACGGGCACACCCGCGATGGAAAGCCCTATTCACTAATGGCCATCCCCGGCTTGGAAGATTATTGGGGAACAGGTATATTTGCAACAGAAGCCCTGACACAAGAAGCTATCAAAGCATTGGACAAAGCAAAAAAGTACAATCAACCTTTTTATCTATATATGGCCTGTCTCTTATACACATCTCCGAGCCCACGAGACACTCGCTAATCTC
>ENA-OZRZ01000101-OZRZ01000101.1-human-gut-metagenome-genome-assembly--contig:-NODE-101-length-19434-cov-9.661592_pt1 | contig 19434 bp, 12 predicted proteins | sample MGYA00244118_ERZ653958 | MGnify/ENA primary metagenome ERZ653958 (study PRJEB26926, sample SAMN06164727) | human gut metagenome | biome: ENVO:00009003; feature: ENVO:2100002; material: ENVO:00002003... | reverse complement strand
GAGTAAAGCCTCCATTATCGTACTATTTCTTTTAGTAGCCTTAATGAGTGGCAACATACCACGCTGTTTCGTTCTTTTTCGAAGCAGCTGCACTAGTGCTTGGATCAGAAATAGTGATGCCGGAGAAAGTATTGATTTTTTTTCGTTCTCCATAATAGGAGGATATTGCTGTAAAATAATACTCCGTATTCCTTTTATATGGAACTGTGCGTTTCAGTTGTTCGTTGAATTGCTCCAATAAATCAGGATCGGAGCATAGCTTTGCAACATAATCACCACAATCAAAGAATATGGAAGGTTTATATCCGTCTAAACTCTGCAAAGAAGAAATTAATTCTTCGTTAAACGTATAACGTTGATTTATTTCTTTCATAATGGCCGCCAGATTATCTATTTCCGAGCAATCTGTGACACTGATTGTTCCGCAGGGAGTGACATAATTTGAATAAAAAGAATAAAAATGAAAAAAATGATGGTTTTACTTGCTTTTTACGAGAAATAATGGTAATTTTGCAAACAGATACTGTTCTATTTTTATTTTGTAAAAAAACGAAGGCAGGACAGTAAGGACAGATAAAAACTATAATAACAGGAATATGAAAAAAATATGGGTTATGATGCTGGCTACATTGATGGTTTCTTCCACGATGATGGCTGGAAATGTGAAGAAATCAACTACTCTTCCTATTGTGGGAGAGGTCGTAAAGGCTTCTCATCCGATGATTCAGTATGTTGGGCGTGTGAGCTTTGCTAAGAATCCTGATGTAGCCAGTTTCAATTATCCGGGAACTACGATTGAGGCTAGTTTTCAAGGGTCTTCTCTGAAAATGCTGTGTCGCCCGAAATCGGGATATTTCATGGCGCAGATTGATGGTTGCGAACCTTTCAAAGTGGGCTTTAATGCCGAACGCGATTCGGTTGTTACCCTGGCTGCGGCTTTGCCAAAGGGGGTGCATCATGCTAAGGTGATGTATGTGATAGAAGGCTTGTTCCGCAAACCGGAATTCAGGGGATTCGTTCTTGATAAGGGATGCCAGCTCGTTGAGGCTCTGGCTCTTGCGGAACGGAAGATTGAATTTATCGGAAACTCCATCACCTGCGGTTATGGCGTAGAAAGTATCAACATGTCTGATCCTTTTGAGGATGAAACGGAGAACCATTGGCTTACTTATGCCAATATTGTAAGTGACAGTCTGAAGGCTCAGCATACTTCTATCTCCCGCAGTGGTATCGGTGTATATCGTAATTATAATGGTCCGAAGACAGGTGATGCCGATAACATGCCTTGGCAATATGAATATACCTTATTTGACCAGCATGATGAAAAATGGGATTTTGCCAAGTATCAGCCTCAGTTAGTCTGTATCAATCTGGGTACGAACGATCTTTCTACCAAGAATTATGATATTCAACTCTACGAGAAAAATTATCGCATGTTTCTTAAAACGGTACGTAGTAAGTATCCTCATGCAAAGATTGTGATGTTGACAGGTCCGATGCTCGGCGAGAAGGAGAGTAGCAAGCAGCGAACTGTGCTTGATAGAATCTGTGCTGATGCCAATAAAACTGATAAGAATATTTACCGTTTCGATTTCTGTTTCCAGAAAGGAGATTTAGGTTATGGCGCCAGCTGGCATCCTAGTATGTTGCAGCATCGGAAGATGGCAGCAGAATTGCTTCCGTTCCTGAGAAAACTGATGAATTGGAATTAAATGAAATTGCATGTTTCCAAAACAAAATTATATGATAACAATGAACACAAAAAATCTATTATTATTGGCATCTCTTACATTGGCGATGCCTCTGACAGCACAGACTCCGCAAGAGGATTTCAAGCGGGATATTACGCTTTCGGGTAGTAACTATGTAGCTTATCGTGGTCCGCAGAAGCAGTTGACTGCGGCTCCTAAAGGTTATAAGCCTTTCTATCTGAGCCATTATGGCCGGCATGGTTCCCGCTATATGATAGGCAAGAAGGCTTATGATGTGCCTTATTTCTCTCTGCTCAAAGCGAAGCAGGAGGGCAAACTGACAGCTAAGGGCGAGGAAACGCTGGCTAAGGTGAAGATGATTCGTGAGGAGGCGAAGGGGCGCGATGGTGAACTGACTCCGCTCGGAGCTCTCCAGCATCAGGGTATCACCAGAAGAATGATGGAGCGATTCCCTGAGATTTTTGCCGGTAATACGAATATTGAGGCCCGAAGTACTTTGGTAATCCGATGTATCCTCTCTATGGAGAACGGTTTGCAGCAGATGCTTCGCATGAATCCGAAACTTCATATCTTCCATGATGCCAGCGAGCATGATATGTATTATATGAACCAAGACGACAGATACCTGGATAGCTTGAAGCATAGCGTGGGTATCAAGGTGGCACTGCAGGAATTTGCACAGAAGCACGTTAGCTATAGCCGTGTGATGCAGGAACTGTTCAACGACCCTGCCTGGGTGAAGCAGAATATCAACCAGGGTGACCTGAACAGAAAACTTTATAAGATGGCAAGCTCAATCCAAGGCACGGAACTGAGGGGCAAGGTTTCGCTCTATGACCTCTTTACGGAGGAGGAACTGTATCAGAACTGGCTGAATGCCAACATCGGGTGGCAGATGGCTTACGGCAATTCGCCTTATACGGGCAATGTGCAGCCATTCTCCCAGCGCAATCTCCTGAGAAACATCATCCAGAAGGCGGATAGCTGCATCGCTCTTCCGCATCCGGGAGCTACATTGAGATATGGACACGATACGATGGTTACTCCGCTTACCTGTTTGTTGGATTTGAATGGATATGGCGAAGAGATTAAGGATCCGGAGAAGATTGCTTCTCAATGGTGGGATTATAAGATTACCCCGATGGCTACGAATTTGCAGTTTGTTTTTTATAGAAACAAGGCGAATGATGTGCTGGTGAAGGTGCTTTTGAATGAAGATGAGGCTACTTTGCCTATCAAGAGCGATGTGGCACCTTATTACCACTGGAATGACTTCAGGGAGTATTGCCTGAAAAAGCTGGCGGGGTATAAAAGGTAAAAATGAAGGCTACTGACTGCTGGGGGACAGGCGATGGAATCGCCTGGAACGGGGGCAGAGGGGGACTGGCTTCTTTTTTGCTGAACGCGAAATGCTAAAGCGCGAAATGCAAATGGCTAGATAATAAAAAAAAAGGGCTTAAGCTTTTTGGGCTTAAGCTCCTTTTTTATGATGGGCGCTTTCCTTGCGCTTTTTATTGCTTCGATAACCAGTCTTTATCCTTCTGGTCTTCTTCGAAATCTTTTTCTGAGAAGAGGTTGGTCTGACCAGTCAGTTCGTCAATCACCTGTTGCTCGCTTTTGCCAGCATCTGGATCAAGGTTTTCACCTTCATTCTCTGAGTCAGAACCATCCGGTTCCTCATCATTATCCTCAGAAGGAGGTTCTGGGAATCGGGTTGGTTCCAGTTCCTCGATACTTTCAATCTTCCATGTCGTGAGGCGCTTACCCTTTGCCTTGAAACTCTTCTGCGCAATGAACTGCTCGGCATCGATTTCTTCGGCAGGACGGATGGTATCCACACCGCCATAAGTAACCTTGATGCGTGGATAAACCGTATCGGTAAGCAAGATGAGCTTGCAGTTAGGGTTTTCTCCCATGAAATTCTGATGGCGCTTGGTGGCATCCATCGTGAATCGCTTGATGTATGGATATCCCTGATTGTCGGCATCGTAGAGAATTGCTGTCCATATCTTATGTTCATCCCATTTCTCTAAGCGGATGATGTTGTCCTCGTAGTGGTTGTTGACATCGAAATTGGTGATGTAGAATTCACCGTTGTCGAGTACTACCAAGATAGAATCATCATCATTGAATTCGCCCAGGAAGCGGCCGTTCTCATCGTAGTTGATGCGGTTTACGTCTGGGTCGAACCAAACCTTTCTGCCTCCTAACGTACTGTGGCCGTGACTCTTCAGACCGATGCGGCGAATGGTGCGCTTGGTAAGGAGATTACCTTTGGCAGCACGCCCCTTGATCAGAATGTCTGAGAAATCCTTCTCCAGGAAGATGCTCTGGCGCTTCTTCGTCAGGTCTGGCTCCATCGTACACTTGATGATTTCAGCTTCTCCATTCGGGTTGGCGGTGAAATAGATAACGCGGCTGCCAGCTGTGCCCTGAGTGATGTCATACAACTTGTCGCGGGTCATGGCGGTTACATTGAATCGCTTGATGAAGTAATCGCCTTGTTTGCCGTCGCGGTAAACACAGTTGTAGATGGTGCGCTTGTCGTTCTTCTTGAATACCTGTACATGGAGGATATTCTTGCCAACGAATATTTTGTCGGCTACCTTGGTGACTTTAAACTTACCATCCTTATAAAAGATGATGATGTCATCGAGGTCGGAGCAGTTGCATACGAATTCATCTTTCTTCAAACCTGTACCAACGAATCCTTCCTGACGGTTGATATAGAGTTTCTGGTTAGCCTCTACCACCTTAGTCACCTCAATGGTATCGAAGTTTCTGATTTCTGTTTTGCGAGAATGGTTCTTTCCATACTTGCCCTTGAGATATTCAAACCAGTTGATGGTAACATCGGTCATGTGAGCCAGGTCGTTCTCAATCTCAGCAAGTTCAGCCTTAATTTTCATCAGCAGTTCGTCTGCCTTATCCTTATTATATTTAAGGATTCGCTGCATCTTGATTTCCAGGAGCTTGAGGATGTCCTCGCGGGTAATTTCCCGATGGAAGGCATATTCTACCATACCCTTACCGTCTACTTCGGCAGTAAAGAGTTTGTCCTTGAATGGCTCGAGTTTTGAGTCGATGAAGGCAACAACCTCATCCTGACTCTTACTCTGCTCAAACTTTCGCTCCTTGTAGATGCGTTCTTCGATGAAAATCCGTTCGAGAGAAGAGAAGAAGAGCTGTTCCTCCAATTCACTCTTTCTGATCATCAGTTCCTTGCGCAGCAATCCCATAGTGCGGTCTACGCTGTGGCGCAACACATCGCTGATAGTGAGGAAAACAGGCTTGTTGTCTTCGATGACACAGCAGTTGGGCGAGATGTTGATTTCGCAATCGCTGAAAGCGTAGAGTGCATCCATCGTTTTATCTGATGAGGTTCCTGGTGCCAGATGCACAAGAATCTCAACATTTGCCGAAGTAACATCATCTACCTTGCGTGCCTTAATCTTACCCTTTTCTACCGCTTTGGTGATAGAATCGATGAGGCTGCCTGTAGTCTTGCTGAATGGTATCTCGCTGATAACGAGTGTCTTGTTGTCGAGCTTGTCTATCTTGGCTCTTACCTTCAATGCACCACCTCGCTGTCCATCATTGTATTTACTTACATCGATTGCACCGCCTGTAGGGAAGTCGGGATAGAGTTGGAAAGGCTCGCCCTTGAGATAGTGGACGGCAGCATCGCAAATCTCATTGAAATTATGTGGCAAAACCTTACTGCTCAATCCCACGGCAATACCCTCGGCACCTTGTGCCAGGAGCAGCGGGAATTTGGCAGGGAGCGTGATAGGCTCCTTGTTTCTGCCATCATAAGAGAGTTGCCAGTCGGTGGTTTTAGGATTGAAAACCACATCGAGAGCAAACTTAGAGAGGCGTGCCTCGATATATCGGGGAGCAGCGGCACGGTCGCCCGTAAGAATGTTTCCCCAGTTACCCTGCGTATCGATGAGCAGGTCTTTCTGTCCCATCTGTACCAAAGCATCTCCGATAGACGCATCACCGTGAGGGTGAAACTGCATGGTATGTCCCACGATATTGGCAACCTTGTTGTATCTTCCGTCGTCCATGCGCTTCATAGAGTGGAGGATGCGTCGCTGTACCGGTTTCAAACCATCCTCAATATGAGGAACGGCACGTTCGAGGATAACATACGATGCATAGTCGAGGAACCAGTTCTGATACATTCCGCTGAGGTGATGTACAGCAGAAGCATCGAATCGGTTCACCGGCTTATAATCGGAATGTTTCTCGGTCGAAATCTCCTCGTTGTCATCTTCTGCAGCATCCTGTTCAGATTCTGCAGAAGAATTTACCAAATTTGGCGATTTTTCCTCTTCAAGACCGTTTTTATCTTTAATTTCGTCGCTCATATATAGCTTTTAATACTTATTTTATTAATTTATGGCAAAAATACAACAATTTTTCGAGAAAAAAGAGTATCTTTGCCGAAAATTTGAAAAAAATAAGATTTAATCATGGCACAGGAAGATGTTTTTAAGAAAATTGTAAGCCATTGCAAGGAATATGGCTTCGTGTTCCCAAGTAGTGAAATTTATGATGGCTTGGCTGCCGTTTATGACTATGGTCAGAATGGTGTTGAGCTCAAAAACAATATCAAACAGTACTGGTGGCAGAGTATGGTATTGTTGCACGAGAACATTGTTGGTCTCGATGCAGCTATCTTCATGCACCCTACAGTATGGAAGGCATCTGGACACGTAGATGCTTTCAATGACCCATTGATTGATAACCGCGATTCAAAGAAGCGTTATCGTGCCGATGTGCTCATCGAGGATCACATGGCTAAGTATGAGGAGAAGATTGCCAAGGAGATTGCCAAGGCTAAGAAGCGTTTCGGCGATAGCTTTGATGAGGCTCAGTTCCGTGCAACTAATCCTCGCGTTCTGGAGAACCAGAAGAAGTTTGATGATCTCCATGCCCGCTATACTGAGGCTATGCAGGGGCCTAACCTGGAGATGCTGAAGCAGATTATCGAGGATGAGGGTATCGTCTGCCCTATCAGCGGTACCAAGAACTGGACTGATGTCCGTCAGTTCAACCTGATGTTCTCTACCCAGATGGGTGCTGCCAGCGATGCTACAAGCAAGGTATATCTCCGTCCTGAGACAGCTCAGGGTATCTTCGTAGATTATCTGAGCGTTCAGAAGACCGGCCGTATGAAGTTGCCATTCGGTATCTGTCAGATTGGTAAGGCTTTCCGTAACGAGGTTGTAGCCCGTCAGTTCGTATTCCGTATGCGTGAGTTCGAGCAGATGGAGATGCAGTTCTTCTGCCAGCCTGGTACTGAGATGAAGTGGTTTGAATATTGGAAGAAGGTTCGTCTGGCTTGGCACGAGGCTCTCGGTATGGGTAATGAGAACTACCGTTATCACGATCACGAGAAACTGGCTCACTATGCCAATGCTGCTACCGACATCGAGTTTAAGATGCCATTCGGCTTCAAGGAGGTAGAGGGTATCCACAGCCGTACCAATTTTGACCTTTCTCAGCACGAGAAGTACAGCGGCCGTTCTATCAAGTACTTCGATCCAGAGAAGAACGAGAGCTATGTACCTTACGATGTAGAGACATCTATCGGTGTAGACCGTATGTTCCTCAGCGTAATGTGCCACTCTTACTGCGAGGAGAAGCTGGAGAATGGCGAGACACGTGTTGTTTTGCGTTTGCCAGAGGCTTTGGCACCTGTTAAGTGTGCTGTGTTCCCATTGGATAAGAAGTATGGTTTGCCAGAGTTGGCACACGAAATCGTTGACGAACTGAAGTTCCACTTCAATACTCACTATGGCGATCCTAAGGATTCTATCGGTAAGCGTTATCGCCGTCAGGATGCTATCGGTACTCCATTCTGTATCACCGTAGACCACGAGACTCCAAACGATCATAAGGTAACTCTGCGTTATCGTGATACCATGGAGCAGGAGCGCGTAGCTATCTCTGATCTTCGCAGCATCATCGAGGAGCGCGTAAGCATCACTAGCGTATTGAAGAAGCTTGGCAAGGAAATCAAGAACTTCTAATTAATCAAATATATCTAGATGAATCTTAAGAGTTTGAAATATTTCTTCTTCCTCATGATGGCAGTGATCACACTGTCATCATGTAGCGAAGATGATGATAATGTCTCGGAATATGCCAACTGGCAGGAGCGTAACGAGCAGGCTTTTGCCGATACATTGGCTTATGCCAGAAAGATGGGTGAAGCTAACGGCTGGTACGTTTATAAGAACTGGACGTTCGAAAACCAGACTCCGACGAACAAAGATCAGAATGGCCTTCCTTATAAGGATTGCGATAATATCATCGTTCATGTTCTGAAGAAGGGAGAGGGTACAACTTCTCCTATCCTTACCGATTCGGTACAGGTGAGCTATCGTGGCCGTTTCATTCCTACTGATAATTATAAGGAAGGTTACGTCTTCGACCAGAGTTTTACGGGTACTTTTGATGCTGCTACAGCTAATCCTATCCGTAGTGTGGCCGGTGGATTTATCGATGGCTTTACCACCGCATTGCTCAAGATGCATCCGGGCGACCATTGGCAGGTGTTCATTCCATACCAGCTGGCTTATGGCGAGAGCGGTAATTCTTCAATCCAAGGCTATTCAATGCTCCGTTTTGAGATGGTGCTCAAGAGTTATAAGAGAGCTTCTGGCAAGAAGTGGATTACTAAATAATAAGAATAAAGATTTAGAGAAAAGTATGTGCATATGTTTGAAATGATATATGCACATATTTTTTTGTATGAGCGATATACGAGAAATTAATTTATGCTTTATAGCAAGAAGACAGATTATTTGATGGAGTCGATTCGCCTGGGTAGGGAGATGGATCGGCGCGAGAAACTCAATCTTATTGTAGGGTTGAGTATACCTTCTATGCTGGCTCAGATTTCTACGGTGATGATGTTCTTCATTGATGCTTCTATGGTGGGGCATCTGGGAGCAGAGGCTTCTGCCAGTATCGGATTGATAGAGTCAACTACCTGGCTTATAGGTAGCTTGCTCAGTGCTGCTGCTACTGGCTTTTCTGTACAGGTAGCTCATTTTATCGGAGCTAATGATTTTGCAAATGCCCGTCAGGTGTTTCGTCATGCGCTGATTTGCGGTGTGGCGTTCAGCATTTTTGTTTCTCTTCTCTGTGTCGGCATTCATGCTTATCTGCCTTATTGGCTGGGTGGAGGTGCCGATATTGCCACCAATTCCTCTCGCTATTTTCTGATATATGGTCTAGTACTTCCATTCGTTTTCCTTTATCATATATCCGAAATGATGCTGAAATCTGCGGGCAATATGCATATGCCTAGTGTGATGGCAGTATTGATCTGCATCTGCGATGTGATATTCAATTACCTGTTTATCTATATCCTGAAGTTGGGTGTTGTGGGGGCTGCCTTAGGAACGGCGATGGCTTATGTCTGCATCTCTCTGCCTAATCTTTATCTTGCAGGTTTCAAGAATAAGATACTGAATCTCCGTCAGGACCATGTTCGTTTCCGTTGGGTCAGGTCGTATGTTCATAATGCCTGTAAAATCAGCATTCCGATAGCCATACAGAACATATTGATGAGCGGGGCGCAGATAGTGAGTACCATGATTGTGGCACCTCTTGGCAATATAGCCATTGCTTCCCATTCTTTTGCTATTACGGCAGAGAGTCTTTGCTATATGCCGGGCTATGGTATTGGTGATGCGGCTACTACTCTGGTGGGACAGACGCATGGAGCAGGGCGAGTAGGTTTGTGCAAGAATTTTGCTTATATGACAGTAGGACTTGGAATGGCTGTGATGGCTGTGATGGGAGTGGTGATGTATGTCTTTGCTCCTGAGATGATTGGCGTTCTTTCTCCGGTAGAAAGTATCCGTGAGATGGGTACCATCTGTTTGCGCATCGAGGCTTTTGCTGAACCATTCTTTGCAGCTAGCATCGTGACCTATTGTGTTTGTGTAGGAGCGGGCGATACCAGAAAACCGGCGATGATCAATCTCGGTACCATGTGGCTGGTGCGCCTCACTCTGGCTTATGCTCTTTCCAAGAGCTATGGCTTGGAGGGAGTATGGATAGCGATGGCTATCGAACTCACATTCAGGGGAATCCTCTTCCTTATCCGCCTCTTCAGAGGTTCATGGATGAAGAGTTTTCATGTAGGTTAGGATTGGTTTTCTGCCTCCAATGTTAGTTTTAGGTTAAGATTTGCATACATCGCGAAGATATTCTCTAAAATGTTTGCAAATCTTTTTTATTTTTCTTAATTTTGCATCGCAGACAGTAACCATGTTGCTGGTTTTGTCGTTATATATAGGTGAACTTGTTAAGTAGCATGATATATATATAATAAGGTATAAAGAAAGAATGATATAGAAAACAATAAATACATAAATAATTAAAATCAGATGAAACTAAGAAAGATTTTTGCAGCAGTTGTGCTGTTCCTTTCTGCAGGTACAGCGATGGCACAGCAGATGCCAGCTATTCCGGTAGACAAGAATGTGAAGATAGGTCGTCTTGATAATGGATTGACTTACTACATTCGTCACAACAGTTATCCTGAGAATGTGGCCAGTTTCTACATCGCTCAGAAAGTGGGTTCTATCAATGAGAATGATGACCAGCGCGGTTTGGCTCACCTCTTGGAGCACCTTGCCTTCAATGGTACCGACCATTTCAAGGGCAACTCTCTGCAGGACTATCTGCAGAGCATCGGTGTACAGTATGGCCGTAATCTCAACGCCTATACAGCAGTAGAGAAGACTGTTTATTACTTCACAGATGTTCCTACTACCCGTACTACAGCCGTAGACTCCTGTATGCTTATCCTCAAGGATTGGAGTAATGGTATCAGTCTTACTGAAGATGCTATCGAGAGCGAGCGTGATGTGGTGCACAATGAGTACCGTATGCGCATTGTAGGTCAGCAGCGCATGATAGAGCGTTCACTTCCTAAGCTCTATCAGGGCGAAAAGTATGGCTACCGTTTCCCTATCGGTTTGATGAGCGTTATCGATGGCTGTAAGCCAGAAACTCTCCGTGCTTACTACCGCAAATGGTATCGCCCAGACAATCAGGCTATTATCATCGTGGGTGATGTAGATGTAAATCATATCGAAGCTAAGATTAAGGAACTCTTCTCAGGTATCAAGGTACCTAAGAATGCCGCTAAGATAGAGAAGGTAGAAGTATCTGATAATGATTCAGCCATCTATGCTATCGACAAGGATAAGGAGCAGCAGGTTGATCTCTTCCAGATTTATATGAAACACAATGCTGTGCCGGATTCTCTGAAGGGCAACATGAGCTATCTCCTGAAGGGATACATGGATAACGTGATTTCTTCTATGATTGCTGCCCGTTATGCAGAGAAGGCATTGGAGCCAGACTGTCCATATCTCCAGGCAAATGCCGGTGATGGTTCATACCTGATTTCAAGCACAAAGGATGCTTTCACCCTTACCGGTGTAGCTAAGCCAGGAAAGATTAAGGAGGCTTATGCTGCTGTTCTCCGCGAGGCACAGCGTATGCATGAGTTCGGTTTCACAGCTACAGAGTATCAGCGTGCCAAGGATGAATTCATGAGCCAGGTTGACAAGGCTCTTGCCAACAAGGATAAGATGAAGAACGAGCAGTTTACCACCCAGTATGTGGATAACTTCATTTCTAACGAGCCTATTCCGTCAGTAGAAGAGGAGAGCCAGATCTGGAAGATGGTAGTTCCAAACTTGCCTCTTGAGGTTATCAACAGCTATGCCAAGCAGTTGGTTTGCCAGAGCGATACTAACCTTGTATCATTGGTTATGATGCGCGAGCAGGCTGGTGCCGTTTATCCTACCGAGCAGGAACTTTCTGCCATCGTAAAGCAGGTACGTGCTGAGAAGCTCGAGGCTTATGTGGATAATGTTAAGCAGGAACCTCTCATCGCTCAGGCTCCTAAGGCTGGTAAAATTAAGAAGACTGTTGAGAACAAGAAGTTGGGCTTCAAGGAGTTGACTCTTTCTAATGGCGCTAAGGTGGTATTGAAGAAGACCGATTTCAAGGACAATGAGATTGCTTTCGCAGCTTCAGCCAATGTGGGCTATTCTACTTTCGGCAAGGAAGACTTCCTGAATGCTGCATTTGCAGCAGATGTGCTCGATGCTAGTGGTCTTGGCGATTTCTCAAGCAATGATCTTGATAAGGCTTTGGCAGGTAAGCAGGTTGGCGTTTCGTTCAGCTTGAGTCCTTTCAATCATGGTTTGAAGGGTTATTCTACTCCTAAGGACATCGAAACCCTGATGCAGCTCATCTATCTTAAGATGACCGCAGTAAGCAAGGACCAGAAGAGCTTCGACAATATGAAGAGTATGGTGGCTACTGTTCTTGCCAACAAGAGCAACAACCCAAACCTCGTATATCAGGATTCTGTTCAGAGCACCCTCTATTTGGGTAGCAAACTTGCCCGTGTGCCAGAGGCAAGCGATATAAAGGATATCAACTACGACCGTATCCTGGAGATTGGTAAGCAGTTCTACGGCAATGCCAAGGACTTCACCTTCTATTTCGTAGGTAACTATGATGAGAAGACTCTCCTCCCACTCATCGAGCAGTATATCGCCAGTCTGCCAAACAATGGCTTCAAGCTGAAGAACAAGCAGATTCCTTATGCTAATGGTAAGGTAAGCAATGTCTTTACCAAGGCAATGGAGAACCCACAGAACCAGGCAACAGAGATCTGGTATACCAAGGCGCCATTCACCTTGAAGAATTCTGTTCTTGCTGATGTTTCTGCCCGTTTGCTGGAGATGAAGTATTTGCGTACTATCCGTGAGGAACTCAGCGCTGCTTATCATGCAGGAGCAAACTATGGTTTGCTTCGCGATTATGATAACAAGGCTGCCATCTCTATTTCAGCCGTGGCTCAGTTGAACCCAGAGAAGTCAGATATCGCTATTCCTTACTTCTTCAAGGGTATGGAAGAGACCGTAGCCCAGCCAAATGCAGAAGACCTTCTGAAGGTGAAGGAGATTCTCCTGAAGCAGGCTGCTGTTAGCGAAAAAAACAATGTTTATTGGCTTGGTGCGTTGAGCACATACGAGCGTATGGGTGTTGATACTCATAGCGATTACAAGGAGATGGTGAAGAATCTGAAGGCATCTGAGATTTCAGACTTCCTGAAGAATGTCATCTTGAAGAGTGGTAATCACTTCGAGATCATCATGAAGGCAGTGAAGAACGAGAAGTAAAATCTCGGACTTGATATAATAAACTTGAATAATAAACGAAAAAATCCCGTTGTACAAGCCAGATGGCTGACAACGGGATTTTTACGTTTTTTTCTTTTCCCAAAATTTTTGAAACTCATCATTTAAGAGTCGTTTCGAAAATCTCTCTTAAAAAAGAAAGGATGCGTCTTTATATTGTATAAGAGCATCATCTTCCCTCCTTTACGTCATGTTTCCGAAGAGTATTAACCTCTTCTCTTTGCCTTAGAGGCAAGAGCCTCGCGGCGATCCTGAAGAATCTGTTGGCATCTATCGATTGCCTGATTCTGATTTTCTGAATTTACCTTAATTAAATCATTCATAACCTATTGATATTTGTTAACCGCTTGCAAAGATAGGGGGTTTCTACCTATTTCTAGGTACAAAATGCATGAAAATACGTGTTTTATTCGTTATTTTTTGATTTATGTCAAAAAAATGTGCAATCGTTTGAACAGTTCCCCCCCCCTAGAATGATAATTGGTATTTCCTGAACGATTTTTTTCATTATCTTTTAAACGAATTGTCATCGCAATCGTCTATAATAACGTAAAAAGAGTAGAAATGATGAGTTTTTAGGGAGATTCATACGCGAAATAGGGATTTTTCTTATCATATTCCCGATTTTTTTTGCGAACTTTGCACCCGAAAGAACAATAGGAAGTATTGGGTATATATAAATAAGAGTGATAAAATAAATATATAGAAAGCAATGAAAAAGGTATTTCTTTTGGCTGCCCTCGTGCTCGCATGCACAGCTGGCAGCAACGCAAGCGCTATGAACGAGGCAGCGCTCAATGCCTCAATGTCTGAGATGATGCCGGTTAAGAAAACGGCTAAGAAGACAACAAAGAAGACTTCTAAGAAGACTACGACCAAGAAGACTTCTACAAAGAAAACAACTTCTGCAACATCTAGCACTACAGCAGCAACAACTACAACTTCTGCAACAACAACTTCTGCAACAACCAGCAATGCCGTCGCTTCTACCAGTGCAACCAGCAATGCAGGCTCAGCCGTTGCAGGTATCTTGGGTGCTGTACTGGGCGGAAACTCTAACAGCAGCAGTTCTGCAGGTAGCAGTATTATCAATGGCATTCTGAATAATGTAATCGGTTCAGGTACCTTCAGTAAGCAGGATCTCTGTGCCCATACCTGGAAGTACAGCAAGCCGGGATGCGCCTTTACCTCTGAGAATCTCCTGGCACAGGCTGGCGGTGAGATTGCTGCCAACAAGGTAGAGGAGAAGTTGAGTGAGTATTACAGCAAGTTTGGCTTCAGTAGTTCAAACACCTATTTCACCTTCAAAACTGATGGAACTTTCGCTGCCAAGATTGATGGCAAGTCATGGCAGGGCAATTATACTTTTGATGAGAAGACTCACGCCATTCAGATGAAGGGATTAATCTTGAGTATGTCGGGTTATGCTACGAAGACTGCCAATGGCATCAGCCTGCTCTTCGACCAGAAGAAGTTGCTCAACCTCATCAAGACCATCGGTTCCCTCAAGGGTAATTCTACGCTCAGCGCTCTCGGTACTATCGCCAATAATTACGATGGTATGCGTGTAGGTTTCGAGATGACTAAGTAATCCTGAAGGATAGAATCCATTACTGAGCCTTCTGTTGGAGTGGGCTCAGTAGATGATAATCGCCCTGTAAGAAGTAAAGCATCTTTCAAGCTATGCTTTGCTCTTTACAGGGCGATTTTTCTTGTTTATTTCACGCTCAGTTTCATTGTCTTTACATCCTTGCTGTTGGTTCCTATCATAATCTGGAAGTCGCCTGGTTCTATCACGTGCTTCAGATCTGCGTTGTAGAACTTGAGCATATCTGGGGTGATATCAAAGCTTACCTCCTTGCTTTCACCTACTGCCAGATGGATGCGCTGGAAACCTTTCAGTTCCTTTACAGGGCGGGAGATGCTGGCTACCATGTCACGGATGTAGAGCTGCACAATCTCGTCGGCATCGCGGGAGCCGTTGTTCTTAATGGTGACGCTAGCTGTAATCTTCTTGCCATCCTGCCATTCGGTAGCCTCCTCATTGCTGATGCCGGCCTCCTGGCTGCTCAGGCGGAAGTTGCTGTATGAAAAGTTGGTATAGCTCAAGCCGTAACCGAAAGGATAGAGCGGACCATTGCTTACATCCAGACAGTTGCTGGCAAACTTGGCAAACTTCTCATTATCGTCTGCTACAGGGCGACCGGTGTTCTGATGGTTGTAGTAGAGAGGCTCCTGACCGGTAGTCTTAGGCATCGAAGTGGTGAGCTTACCCGATGGCGATTTGTCGCCAAAGATGACATCGCAGAGTGCATCGCCCATCTCTGAGCCTCCAAACCATACATTCATGATGGCTGGTACATGGGCTTTCTCCCAAGTAAGAACCGTAGGACGGCCCGCAAAGTTGAGGAGCACTACTGACTTGCCCGTCTTCAGGAGTTCGGCAAGCAGTTCGCGCTGTACGTCCGGCATCTCCAGGTTGGTACGGCTACCGCATTCGCCGCTCATCTCGGCACTTTCGCCCATAGCACATACTATCACGTCGGCCTCTTTCGCAATCTTCAGCGCTTCAGCCTTCATCTCAGCCTCGTTGCCCCAGTTGATTGGCTTGCCGCATTCGCCGTTTTGCTGCAGTTCCTGATTGCGCCAGATATTGCTTCCCTGGGCATATAATAAGGTGGCTTTTCCGGCAAGTGCATGCTCCATTGCCTCCTTGATGGTGGTATATTTAGATGGTACCTGTGCCACGCTCCATGTACCGGCTATGTTGTTTCGGGTGTCGGCAAGCGGACCTATCAGGGCTATCTTTCCTTCCTTCTTCAGTGGCAGGATATTGCCTTCGTTCTTCAGAAGCACGAAGGTCTCTGCTGCTACATCGCGGGCTGCCTGACGGTTCTCTGCGGTGTAAATCTCGCTCTTGCTGCGCTTGGTGTTGCAGTAGCGGTAAGGGTCGCTGAACAAGCCCAGTTTATATTTCGCTTCCAGAATGCGGCGACAGGCGATGTTCACATCCTCCTCGCTCACCTTTCCTTCTGCTATGCTCTTAGCCAGATGCTTTACGAAGGCGTTGGAGCACATGTCCATATCGGTACCCGCCTTCAGTGCCTGTTCCGAAGCCTCCTGGATGTCTTTTGCCGTTCCGTGCTGCAGAATCTCGGCGATAGAAGCGTAATCGGTAACCACGAAACCGTTGAATCCCCACTGCTTTCTCAAGACATCGGTCATCATCCATTTGTTGGCTGTAGCAGGTATGTAGTCGATGAGATTGAATGAAGACATCACGCTGCCTACGCCAGCCTTCACCACTGCCTCGTAAGGTGGAAGATACTGGTTCATCATGCGCACGCGGCTCATATCTACCGTGTTATATTCCTTTCCGCTCTCAACGCCTCCGTACAGGGCAAAATGCTTCAGACAGGCCATGATGCGGTTGGCTCTCAGAATCTCTTCTGTGCGCATATCCACGCCCTGGTAGCCCTGAGTCATCGCTGCTCCCATCACGCCGCTCAGATAAGGATCCTCGCCATTTCCTTCGCTTATTCGTCCCCAGCGGGCATCGAGCGCAATGTCTACCATAGGAGAGAAAGTCCAGTTGATGCCGTCGGCACTTGCTTCCTTGGCCGATACTTCGCCTACCTTCTTCATCGCCTCGGTATCCCATGAGCAGGAGAGGGCGAGAGGGATAGGGAACATCGTTTCGTAACCATGAATCACGTCCATACCTACGAGCAGCGGGATGCCCAGACGGCTGTTCTTGATGGCGATTTCCTGCAGAGCCTTGATCTTGTCGAGCCCTTTGATATTGAAAACTCCGCCCATGTTGCCCTGGGCGATATCGCTGCCTACCTGAGTATCAAGTGCGCCGCCGGTGGTGATGTCGCCAGCTACCATCAGGTTCAGCTGACCTATCTTCTCCTGTAGCGTCATCTTCGCCATCAGTTGGTCGATATACTCCTTCATGGGTAGAATCTTGCCTTTCTTGGTTGTGGCAGTTACTTTTTTCTTAGGGGCTGCGGTATGGGCGAAAGCAGGTGCTGCCATAGTACCAGCCAAAAGAAATGTGAGTGATAAAAGTGCTGTTCTCATTGTTTATTATGTTAATTGTTATTTTTATGTTTATCTTTTGCAAAGATAATAAAAAAGATGATACGATGCGCGATAGGAATGTTAAAATGTGGATGATTTTTTCTTTTTTAGATAGAAATATATCTGATAATGAGATGGATAAGAAAAATGGAGAATATATAAAAAGTGGATGCGGTATAGACGAAAAATGCGAAGATATCTACATTTCTTCTATATTTGATTTGTCGTTTCCGATTTTTTTATTACTTTTGCACATGAAACCTCATGAAAATAAATCAATCTTAAACGGAATCAAGTTGATGTATCGCGTAAATGAATTATGGGGAAAGGCATTCTTCTTCCTGCTCTTTGTCTTGATGCCTCTTTCTCTTGCAGCAAAAACAACAGATAATATAGAGCAGCTTTTTCAGAGTCTGGACAACGCCATTGCCCATTCGGCTGATTATGTGAAGGTACGTGAAGCCCGAATTCGCGATTGGGAGCAGAAACTGAAGACCGCCAGGCGCCTAAGCAGTAAGTATGATGCCTGCTTTGCGCTCTTTGAGGAATACCGCTCCTACAAGAATGACATGGCGCTGAAATACATCAACCAGTGTATGGAACTTGCCTTCAGAATGGGCGATAAAAAGAAGGTGGGAAATGCCAAGGCGCTGCTTGCTTTCCAGGAATCTACCACGGGCGATTATGCCGAATCGTACGACCTGCTGAAGTCTGTCAATATCGCTGATCTTGATGCTGAGGGCAAACGCAACTACCTCTGGGCTTGCCAGCACCTGTATGGCGAGATGGCATATTATTCCAACGTTCCTTCCTTGAAGAAATATTATGCCGGCAAGCGTAATGCCTATCAGGCTGCAATAGACAGCACATTCAGCCATGATGATGACCTTTATCTGCAGATGCAGGAGGTGAGGGCACGCGATGCAGGCAATATGAAGGAGGCTTTGCGATTGAGCGATAAGCGGCTGTCGATGACGAAACCGGGTACCCATCAGTATGCCATTGTACAGTTTTATCGCGGCTTGACCTACAATCAGTTTGGCGATGAAGAGCAGTTTCTCAGCTGCCTCTTGCGTTCTGCTATCTGCGATGTCCAGTTGGCTGTGATGGACCAGGGGTCGCTCTGGGAACTCGCCAATCTGCTCAATGCCGAACCGGGCGAGCAGAAGCGCTCTCATGAGTATATCAAGTTTGCCTGGAAGTCGGCTACCATTTTCAATACGCCTATCCGCAGCCGCCAGATTATGCCTGTGCTCACGCAGATTGAGGAGGGATATCAGAAAGAGCTTTCTTCGAGCAACCAGCATCTGCGGCTCATGGTAGCGTTTTCTGTCCTGCTTCTCTTTGTGGTTATGCTCTTGCTCTACTATGTCAACAAGCAGCGCAAGCGCATTGCTGCAGCCCATCATAAGCTGAAGGAAACCAACCATGCCTTGCAGTTGGCAAATGAGCGTCTTAACGAGATGAACCATTCTCTTAACGAGATGAACCATTCTCTTAACGAGATGAACCATTCTCTCAACGAGATGAACCAGTCACTCAACGAGAGTAACAAGATGAAGGAAGTATATATTGGTCGATTCCTGCGCCTTTGTGCCATCTATGTCGACAAGATAGAGACCATGCGCAAGCGAGTAGTAAAACTGGTGAAGGCAAGAGAACTCAACAAGTTGCTGGAGCAGATGCAGGCTGGCGAGGCCTACATGGGCGAGCTGTATGAGTATTTCGATTCCGCCTTCCTGAAGCTCTTCCCTGACTTTGTTGAGGAGTTCAATGTCCTCTTGAGGCCTGAAGAGCGTATCGTGCTCGAAGATGGCAGCCGTCTTTCTACCACCCTCCGTATCTTTGCCCTTATCCGTCTGGGCATCGAGGACAGTTCTAAGATTGCCGAGTTCCTTCACTATTCTGTGAACACTATCTATAATTATCGCGCCAAAATCAAGAATAGTGCTATCTGTGACAGGGAAGAGTTCGAGCAGCGTGTGAAGCAGATTGGGCATGAAATAAGCCTTTCAGGGCGTGATGGGTGAAATGTGCTGCAAAGGTACAACATATTTCTGTTACTGCCAAAAATCGCACTGCAGAGTTCTGTTAAACGGATTTAACACTCGCATTTTTCCGAGCCAACAAAGCCTACTCGTAGTTTTAGCAGGAGAGAAACTATGAGTAGGCGAGCAGATATCAATAAGTTTTACCGGAAGAGAAGATAGGTTTGCTGATGGACGTATTGGGTTTCATCAGGTAGATCTAATCGTTACAGTGTGACAGTTGTGACAGTTGTGACAGTTTTCAGGGGTACCCCTCCCTTTTTCTCTATTTAGAGGTTACTTATATATCTGTCTCTTATACACATCTGACGCTGCCGACGACTTAATAGGTGT
>ENA-OZRZ01000088-OZRZ01000088.1-human-gut-metagenome-genome-assembly--contig:-NODE-88-length-20774-cov-5.772576_pt1 | contig 20774 bp, 17 predicted proteins | sample MGYA00244118_ERZ653958 | MGnify/ENA primary metagenome ERZ653958 (study PRJEB26926, sample SAMN06164727) | human gut metagenome | biome: ENVO:00009003; feature: ENVO:2100002; material: ENVO:00002003... | reverse complement strand
GATTAGCGAGTGTCTCGTGGGCTCGGAGATGTGTATAAGAGACAGTCCATATTCATTGGATATCCCATTATAAAATCACCCAAATGCTCATCTGTCCCCCATCCCTCGAAGCATATTGAAGCATCTTCATTCACAAAATGGCGGATGTATAATCGCTCTGTTTCTATTTTCATCATAAAAATCCTTTTCCATCTACATTATGACTTGGCACCACTACATCAATTAATCCTACTATAACATACTTTTAAACTGTAAAAAAGGGTTTCCGAGAAATCTCGGAAACCCCAAAAATGAAATTTTAAATTCCACCACCACATTTGGTGGTGGAATTTACTCCCGCACAGTAAAGGTTTACTCTTTCATATAAAAATGGTAAGGTTATCTTTCTTTCTGACAGCAGTAGAAAGAAGGATATCCATGAGTAAATATATTCCAGGAAACCAGAAGCACCTTTCCCTTGAAGACCGTATCTATATCGAAAACGAACTGAACAAGGGAGAAACCTTTAAGAACATTGCCCGCTTTCTTTGCAAGGATCCAACAACCATTTCCAAAGAAGTAAGGGCTCACCGTCTATCCGACTGGTATCACAAAGGTACTTTCTATAATGCCCATAACTTTTGTATTCATCGCTTCCATTGCCGGAAAACCAATGTCTGCGGAAAAATCATTCTCTGCGATGTAAAATGCACTTCCTGCCCCACCTGTAATCAAACTTGCAAGGATTTTGTGAAGGAACAGTGCAAAAGACTGGATAAGGCGCCCTATGTCTGTAATGGCTGCACAAAAAAGATAAATCATTGCACCATCGCCCAGAAATACAGATACGATGCACGTTTTGCTGATAGAAAATACCGTGAAAAGCTTTCCGGTTCCAGAGCCGGTATAAACATGACAAAACATGAATTACGCAAAAAGGATGGCATTGTTTCTCCTTTAATCGAGCAGGGACAATCTCCATATCAAATCATTACCAATCATCCAGAACTGGATATGTCAGTCCGTTCCTTGTACACCTATCTGGATCAAGGTCTGTTTACAGCCAGAAACATTGATTTAAAACGTAAGCCCGGCTTCAAGCCACGAAAGTGCCATAAAACACAGATTACAAACAGAACCGTCTTCGAGAAAAGGTTATTCAGTGATTTTAGTGAGCTGCAGTTATCCTCTTTTGTAGAAATGGATACGGTACACTCATCCAGAGAATCCAACAAGACGTTACTGACCTTTTTCTTCACTAAGGAAAAGCTGTTCCTTGCCTTCCTCCTGAATCGTTGTACTAAAGGCGCTGTCCGGCTTATTTTTGACCGTTTAGAAAAACGTATGGGCACCTATGAGTTCTTATCTGTCTTTGAATATATCTTGACAGACAGAGGTTCAGAATTCGGAGATCCTGTCGCTCTTGAAACAGGACTGGATGAAATTCAGCGTACCAGCATCTACTATTGTGATCCCATGCGTAGCGGACAAAAAGGAGGTCTTGAGCAGGCTCACACCATGCTTCGCATGGTGCTTCCCAAAGGAACTAGTTTTGAATTTTTGACACAATGGGATGTGAATCTAATCGTGAATCACATCAACTCCACTCCAAGGGAAAGTCTTAATGGAAGCACGCCTTATGACGCCGCATTAGAGACACTCGGAAAAGAAACCCTAAACGCATTTCAGCTTAAGCGCATTGACCCTGATTTGGTCAATCTAACGCCTAAGCTGATTCGCTTCAACCATTAACAACCACTTAGAAATCTGCTGTCGGACTGGAAATTAAACTTTCACATTTTCCTCACATGACCGGTGGAATTTAGTCTCGCACACTACCTTCCAGTGGTCCGTTTGTCATACCATCAAATCAGTTTTTTCCAAGAAGTTACTCCTATTATAACAGAAATAAGCGTTTTGAGCTTATAAAACTCTTAGAAAATCAAGAACTTTTAAATGAGTGTGGAATTTACTTCTGCACTGGAATTTACTTTTTCAAGTTAGCATTTTTTTAAATTCTTTTATTGAAGTCTCGTACAGATTGTTTCCTTCACTGTCTATTACCACAATTACCGGGAAATCTTCTACGTATATCTTTCTTATTGCCTCTGCACCGAGATCATCATAGCAGATTACTTCTGATGATTTTATGCATTTTGAAAGGAGAGCGCCTGCTCCACCGACTGCGGCAAAATACACTGCTTTATTGCGAATAACTGCATCTATTACTTCTTTTGATCTTTTTCCTTTGCCAATCATTGCTTTTTCACCTAAATCAAGCAGTCTTGGGGCATACTTGTCCATTCTTGTTGCTGTTGTCGGTCCGGCTGAGCCAATTGGACGACCATCTCTGGCCGGTGATGGTCCCATATAGTAGATTGTCGAATTCTTTATATCTATTGGCAGTTCTTCTTTACGGTCCAGCGCCTCTATCATTCTTTTGTGTGCAGCATCTCTTGCCACATACATTTCACCTGTTATGTATACATAGTCTCCTGATTTCAGGTCTTTTGTTATTTTCTGTGTGATTGGAGTTGTTATATGTTTTTCCATTTTTTTCTCCTGATTCTTTTATTTTTACTGTATTTTTATTTTTCCAGCATAATATAACCTGTAACTATTATAGCTTTTTAATTACGGTTCACATTTCACTGTAGCTGTAACAATTAAAATTGCCATTTTCTTTCTTCTACGCAGTAATTCTTTACAATTCCTTCACTACATGGCGATTTACGTGACAGCAAATATTTACCGCAACCGGCAATCCTGCAATGTGGGTTGGATATGTGTTTATGTTTACTGCGAGGGCAGTAGTGCTTCCGCCGAGTCCTCCGGGCCCTATACCCAGATTATTAATTTTTTCAAGCATCTCTTTTTCAAGCTCTGCCACATACTCTATGTCTGAATGTGTGCCTGCTTCTCTTGTCAGCGCTTTTTTTGCCATTATTGCGCATTTTTCAAAGGTTCCACCGACTCCGACTCCGACAACCATAGGAGGACATGCGTTTGGCCCTGCATCTGAAACTGCTGTCAGAATCGCATTTTTTACTCCCTCTATACCATCTGCCGGCTTTAACATAAATACACGACTCATGTTTTCGCTTCCAAAGCCCTTTGGTGCAAAGGTTATTTTGACTTTGTCGCCGGAAACTATTGAGTAATGGATGACTGCAGGTGTGTTGTCCTTTGTATTTTCCCTGATGAGAGGATCCTTTACAACTGATTTTCTCAGATAGCCGTCTGTGTAGCCCTGTCTGACTCCTTCATTTATGGCATCCTCCAATACTCCTCCCGTAAAATGGACATCCTGGCCTATTTCTATGAAAAAAACTGCCATTCCGGTATCCTGGCATATCGGTATCATATCCTCGCCTGCTATTTTTAAGTTTTCCTGTAGCTGGTTTAATATTTTTTTACCTAAAGGTGATTCTTCATTTGCTGTTGCAGCTTTAAGTGCCTTGTCCATGTCCGGCGAAAGAAAATGATTTGCCTGTATGCACATTTCCTTTATTGCAGCTGTTATTTCTGAAACGTTTATTTCCCTGATCATTTCTTTTCCTCTCTTTTTATTCTCTGTATTTTAAATTCCGGCTCCTTTTATCCACAATTCAATATTATTTTTTGTGTTTTTGTGGATAAACATATTTATTTTTTCGTATTATGTTTATTTATTACTTTCAAAGTCTCTGAAAACGCAAATATGATGCATAGTGCTTGCATGTAAACATTTTTTCGCAATAAGGCTCGAATAGTATCACCACATTCGCAAAAAGCAGGATCTTATGACCCTGCTTTTATGAATTTAGTTATGCTTCTGTGTTATTTTCGATAGCTTCAGCATGTGAATTATTATTCTCTGCTGAGTCTTCGTCACTATTTTCTGATTCGTCATTCTCTTCCTTAGCTTCCTCAGGTGGCATGAGAGTCTTATCCTCTACTACCTTTGCGATGCTGGCTACGCTCACTCCTTCTTTCAGGTTGATGAGCTTGACACCTGTTGTGATTCGTCCAAGCACTGTTACATCACTTACCTGGATTCTGATGATAATTCCCTCTGTTGTGATGAGCATGAGCTCGTCATCGTTTTCAACTGATTTTACTCCTACGAGATTGCCTGATTTTTCTGTAATCTTGTAGCATTTTACTCCCTTACCGCCACGGTTTTGTGTGGTAAATTCGTCAATTCGTGTACGCTTTCCAAGTCCGTTTGATGATACTAAAAGCACTGCCTCACCCATTGATGCGGTCTGCATTGCGATTATTACATCATTTGGTGCAAGATTCATTCCGATAACACCCATGGTTGTACGGCCTGTTGAGCGCACATCTGTCTCCTTGAATCTGATACACTGTCCGAATTTGGTGAAGAGCAAAATATCCTCTGAATTGTCTGTGACCTTGACCTCTATGAGTTTGTCGTCCTCTCGCAGATTGATTGCTGCAAGTCCGTTCTTTCGGATATTCTCATAATCCTTTATCGGCGTTTTCTTGACTATTCCGTTTCTTGTAGCCATGAACAGATACTTGTCATCCTCGTATTCTTTGATTGGAATCATGGCTGTTATTTTCTCGTCAGGCTGAAGAGGTATGAGATTGATGATGGCTGTGCCTCTTGATGTGCGGCTAGCCTCCGGTATCTCATATGCCTTGATTCTGTATACTCTTCCTGTATTTGTGAAAAACATCAGGTAGTGGTGTGATGTGGTCATGAGCATCTCGACGATATAATCATCCTCGATTGTCTCCATTCCCTTTATTCCCTTGCCACCGCGGTGCTGAGCCTTGAAATTGTCAGTGCTCATGCGCTTTATGTAGCCTACCTTTGTCATTGTTATGACTGTATTTGTCTCAGGAATGAGATCCTCCATCGACATATCATACTCGTCATAGCCTATTTCTGTCTTTCTGTCGTCGCCGTATTTATCTGCAATTGCGATGATTTCCTCCCTGATTACTCCAAGAAGCTTTTTCTCATCGGCAAGAATTGCCTTTAACTGCGCAATCTGAGCCATGAGCTCCTTATACTCAGCCTCGAGCTTTTCCCTTTCCAGACCTGTAAGAGCCTTAAGACGCATATCGACAATTGCCTGTGACTGTTCATCAGTCAGGCCAAATCTCTCCATCAATCTGGTCTTTGCCTGCTGCGTGGTCTGGCTTGAGCGGATAATGCTTATTACCTCGTCTATGTTGTCCTGGGCAATAATGAGACCCTCTACAATATGTGCCCTGGCCTCTGCCTTGTCGAGATCAAACTTTGTACGTCTGGTCACTACATCCTTCTGGTGGATGAGATAGTAGTTGAGCAGATCGTATAGATTTAATACCTTTGGCTCTCCGTTTACGAGTGCAAGGTTTATCACTCCAAACGTATCCTGGAGCTGTGTATGCTTGAAAAGCAGATTTAAAACTACACTCGGGTTCACATCTCGGCGAAGCTCTACCACGATTCTCATTCCCTCACGGCTTGTCTCGTCGCGGAGGTCTGTTATTCCATCTATCTTTTTGTCCTTATGAAGCTCGGCTATTTTCTCAATAAGACGAGCTTTGTTTACGTTGTATGGCAGCTCTGTCACTACAATTCTGTTTTTGCCGTTTTCCATCGGCTCGATATTGGTGACAGCACGGACTCTTATTTTGCCGCGGCCTGTTCTGTAAGCCTCTTTGATGCCACTTGTTCCGAGAATTATGCCGCCTGTAGGGAAATCCGGTCCCTTTACCACATCGATAAGCTCATCAATTGTGGTTTCTTTTTCCTCGATATCGTTGTCGATAAGGCGCACTACGGCATTGACCACTTCACGCAGATTGTGAGGTGGGATATTGGTTGCCATACCTACCGCAATTCCTGTAGTTCCGTTTACTAAAAGGTTTGGATATCTTGATGGGAGCACTGTCGGCTCTTTTTCTGTCTCATCAAAGTTTGGCTCAAAATCTACTGTATTTTTGCCTATATCCTTGATTAATTCAAGAGAAATCTTTGAGAGTCTTGCCTCTGTGTATCGCATGGCGGCGGCTCCGTCTCCATCGACTGAACCAAAGTTTCCATGACCGTCCACGAGTGTGTATCTCATAGACCAGTCCTGTGCCATATTTACGAGTGCTCCATAGATTGAGCTGTCTCCGTGTGGGTGGTATTTACCCATTGTATCACCGACAATACGCGCACATTTTCTGTGTGGCTTGTCAGGTGTATTTCCGAGCTCGACCATAGAGTAGAGTACTCGCCTCTGAACAGGCTTTAATCCGTCCCTGACATCAGGGAGGGCACGGCTTGCAATAACGCTCATCGCGTAATCTATGTAGGAGCTCTCCATTGTTTTTTTCAAATCGACCTGCTGTATCTGGTCAAAAATTTTGTCGTCCACTTAAATTACTCCTCCCTGCTAGATGTCAAGATTTGTTACATACTTGGCATTAGCTTCAATAAATTCTTTTCTTGGCTCTACCTTATCACCCATCAGTGTGGTAAATGTCACATCAAGCTCAGATGAATTTTCTCCGTCTATCATGACCTGTTTCAAAATTCTGTGGTCAGGATCCATTGTTGTCTCCCAGAGCTGATCAGCATCCATCTCGCCAAGTCCCTTGTATCGCTGGATCTTGTTATTATTGTCACGGCCTATGTCATTTAAAATCTGCTTGAGCTCGTCATCATCGTAGGCATACCATACACCCTTGTTTTTCTCCACCTTGTAAAGTGGCGGTGTAGCCAGGTATACATGTCCCTCCTTGATCAGATCAGGCATGAATCTGTAGAGGAAGGTGAGCATGAGAGTAGCGATGTGAGCACCATCTACATCGGCATCTGTCATGATGATTATCTTGTCATAACGCAGCTTTGTTATATCAAAATCCTCATGGATTCCTGTTCCGAATGCTGTAATCATGGCTCTGATTTCTGCATTGTCATATATACGGTCAAGTCTTGCCTTTTCAACATTCAGTATCTTGCCTCGCAGAGGTAAAATTGCCTGTGTAGCACGGCTTCTTGCTGTCTTTGCAGAACCGCCGGCTGAATCTCCCTCGACTATGAAAATTTCACAGTTTTTCGGATCCTTGTCTGAGCAGTCAGCAAGCTTGCCCGGCAGAGTACCTCCATCGAGAGAGGTCTTTCTTCTGGTCAGGTCTCTTGCTTTTCTTGCGGCCTCTCTGGCTCTTTGTGCTAAAAGTGATTTCTCACAGATATTTTTGGCTACATCAGGATTCTGCTCGAGGAAATATGTGAGCTTTTCCGATACAACTGCATCTACGGCTCCTCTGGCCTCACTGTTTCCAAGCTTCTGCTTTGTCTGTCCCTCGAACTGAGGCTCCTCAATCTTGATACTGATGATTGCGGTAAGTCCCTCACGGATATCATCACCTGTCAGGGCCGGATCTGAATCCTTAAGTATCTTTTTCTCACGCGCATAGGCATTGAAGGTCTTTGTCAGGGCATTTCTAAAGCCTGCGAGATGAGTACCTCCCTCAGGTGTGATTACATTGTTTACAAAGCTGAAGGTTGAATCATTAAACGAATCATTGTGCTGTAATGCAACCTCTACATAAACACCGTTTTGTGTTCCCTCACAGTAGATTACCTCATCATATAGAGCCTCCTTGCCACGGTTAAGATACTCTACAAATTCCTTGATTCCTCCCTCATAGTGGAATACATGATTGTGATGGCTGTTCTCACGCACATCCTTTAAAGTAATCTTAAGTCCTTTTGTGAGGAAGGCTGTCTCTCTGAGACGCTGCTTTAAGGTATCGTAGTCATACACTGTCTCCTCAAAAATCTCCGGATCCGGCAGAAAATGAACCTTTGTACCGTGAAGCGACTCGTCACACTGTCCAACAATCTTTACTGTATCGTCTGTTTTGCCACGCTTGTAGCTTTGTCTGTAAATATTTCCGTCCTTGTAGACCTCAACTGTCAGCCATGTGGAAAGAGCATTTACTACAGATGCACCAACTCCGTGCAGACCGCCTGATACCTTATAGCCTCCACCGCCGAATTTACCACCTGCGTGAAGCACTGTAAAAACGACCTCAAGTGCTGATTTTTTTGCTTTATGATTGGTTCCGACCGGGATTCCTCGTCCATCATCCTGTACTGTTATGGAATTGTCTTCCTCGATTGTAACCTCAATATTTTTACAATAACCGGCTAAGGCCTCATCAACTGCATTGTCCACTATCTCATAAACCAGATGATGAAGTCCTCTCGAAGACGTACTGCCGATATACATACCCGGTCTTTTTCTGACCGCCTCAAGACCCTCAAGTATCTGAATCTGATCAGCTCCGTATTCCTGATTGTTCTGCTGTATTTCTTTACTCATCAATAACCTCCACCTGGCCCTTCACGACATGAAAGACCTTGTCCACCTGAAATCTATTTTTTACAAATTCATCAAGTCCCGTACAAGTGATAATAGTCTGTGTATCACTTAAGCTGTTGAGCAGATAGTTCTGCCTGTTGCCATCCAGCTCTGAAAGCACATCATCCAGTAAAAGCACGGGAGTGCTGTTTATATTTTTCTTTACAAGACTAATCTCAGAAAGCTTGAGTGAGAGAGCAGATGTCCTCTGCTGACCCTGCGAGCCGTATTTTCTGATATCCACACCGTCCACTGAAAAAAGCATATCGTCCCTGTGCGGTCCGACAGTTGTCTGGCACAGCTTCAAATCCCTGCTTCTTGCCTTAAGCAGCTCGTCCTCGAAAAAAATATCATCAATGCTTGGCTCATATTTGATTATAAGCTTCTCCCTGCCTCCTGAAATATTGCTGTGAATGTCCTGTATTATCTCATTTAGCTCATTAACAAACTCGCGCCGCTTTTTTATAACATGCCTGCCATACTCAAGAAGCTGCATATCCCATACCTGAAGTGTATCAATCAAATCAGGTCTGTAAGCTATATCCTTTAACAGTCTGTTTCTCTGAACTAATGTCTTATTATACTTACTCAGGTTAGACAGATATATTTTGTCAAGCTGGCAAAGCTCCAAATCTATAAATCTGCGCCTCTCGGCAGGACCGTTTTTTATAATATTGAGATCCTCAGGAGAGAAAAACACAATATTCAAAATACCAAACAGCTCACTCGCTTTTTTGATCGGCATTTTATTGATGGCCACACCCTTTGCACCGTTTTTGCGCAGATGCATGTCAATCCGGTATTCCTTGTCATTTTTTTCGACAATTGTCCTGATATGTGCCTCATCCTCGCCAAACCGGATCATTTCCTTGTCCTTGCTGCCCTTATGGGACTTTGTAGTGCCGCTCAAATATGCAGCCTCAAGTATATTTGTCTTTCCCTGGGCATTATCGCCGTAGATTATGTTTGTTTCACTGTCAAAGCTGATATCCAGTTTTTCGTAATTTCTGAAATTACTCAGTTGGATTGACTTAATAATCATTATTTAACAACCTTAACTGTTTCTCCGTCATATGAGAAAACATCTCCGTCGTGAAGCTTTTTTCCTCTCTGAAGCTCAGTCTCACCGTTTACAGTCACCTGACCATCCTGAATAACAATTTTTGCCTCAACTCCCGAGCTCACAAGGTCGGCCTTTTTAAGAGCCTGTCCCAGCTTAATGAACTCGTCCTGTTCTCTTATAGAAATCTGTTTCATAAAATCTCCTAGTTTGCTGCTGTATTAAAATTTACCGGAAGAATGAGGTAAATAAACTTGCCCTCATCATCCTTAATGAAGCATGGTGCTTTTGGATTGACCATGTATAAATTAACCTCCTCCTCATCGATAACACGAAGTGCATCTATGAAGAACTTAGGATTAAAGCCTATCATAATATCTTTTCCATCTTTGTCGATATCGATGTCCTCATTCATGGAACCGATAAATGAATTGATGCGAAGCTCCATATTGCCATCTGTGATATTCATGATAATAGGCTTCTTATCTCCCTCCTTGACAAGAAGAGTAGCACGGTCGATACATTCAAGAAGCTCACGCTTATTGATGCGAACCTTAGTGTCGTAGTCAGATGAAAGCATCTGGTCAATCTTGAAATACTCACCCTCGATAAGACGTGAAACAACAGTAGTATTTTCAAATTCAAAAACAATATGATTGTTAGTGATATATATAACCACATCCTCATCCGCTGAACCCGGAATAATCTTGCTTATTTCCTGCAGAGTCTTGCCGGGAACAACAACCTTCTTGCTGTCATAGTGATTTTTCATCTCGATATATCTGATAGATATTCTGTGTCCGTCAAGAGAAACAACTCGAAGCTTATTCTCTTCAATCTCAAAAAGCTCACCTGTCATCAGTTTATTGTTGTCATTGTCAGCAATTGAAAAAATTGTCTGTCTGATAACCTCTTTAAGGGTAAATTGTGAGAGGACAATAGACTCATTTCTCTCAACATATGGTATGTAAGAAAAATCATCACCTGATTTTCCGATGATATTGAACTTGGCCTTTTCACATGATATGACGGTCTTGAAGGAAGCATCTGTCTCAATTGTTACATCATTGTCAGGAAGCTTTCTCACTATTTCTGAAAAAATCTTGGCATCAAGAGCGATAATTCCTCTCTCTTCGATAGTTCCGTCTATGATGGTTTCTATTCCAAGTTCCATATCGTTGGCCATAAGCTTAATCTCGTTTGCGGACGCATCAATTAGTATACACTCGAGAATTGCCATTGTAGTACGTGTAGGTACTGCCTTCGATACAATATTAACACCTTTCAGTAAATTTGCTTTTGAACAAATAAGTTTCATTTAGAAAAACTCCTTCCTGCGCGTATATATAAATATTTAAAAGATATTCGTAATATTCTTCTTAGGGGCTGTTAAAAAGTTCAAAACCCCTTCAAAGCCTTTAAGGACAAGCTTTAAGCAGCTTGATAACTTGCTTAAAAGCCTGTTGAAGTAAAAATGATAAAAATTGATAACTTTTTATTCACTTTCCTTCAACCTGTCATTAACATGCTCATGTGGAAATAAAAGCAAGGTTATAACCAAATTATTAACATGCAAATGAGCATATATATAAATAGGTAGAAACTAATTTGGATTAATCTTTTTCTTGATAGTTTCTATGAGAGTACGTGTACTGTCATTCTCCTCGTAATCCTTGGTGACCTTCTTGATGCCGTGGATGATAGTAGAGTGGTCTCTGCCGCCCAAAAGCTGGCCGATTACATCAAGTGAATCAGAGGTCATGGTCTTGCAGAGGTACATGGCAATCTGCCTTGGACGTGCAATCTCGCTGCTTCTGGTCTTTGAAATCATCTGGTCAACAGAGATGTGGAAATGCTCTGAAACGACCTCGATGATGAGCTGTGCAGTGATTTCCCTTGGCTTGTCCGGCGTGATGATATTGGAAAGCTCCCTCTCAGCGATATCCATAGTGATGTGAGTATGCTCGAGATTGTGGAAGGCTAAAAGCTTGTTTAAGGCTCCCTCAAGCTCACGGATGTTGGAGCTGATGTTTGAAGCAATGTAGTTTAAGATATCATCATCTATATCAAAATTGTCAGTTTCAGCTTTCTTACGGAGGATAGCCATCCTCGTCTCATAGTCAGGAGTACCGATATCAGCCATCAGTCCCCACTCGAAACGGGAGCGGATGCGCTCCTCGAGAGTCTCCATCTCCTTAGGCGGCTTATCAGAGGTAAGGATAATCTGCTTGCCCTGTGTCTGCAGTGTGTTGAAGGTGTGGAAAAACTCCTCCTGAGTACTTTCCTTTCCTATGATGAATTGGATATCATCAATCATGAGCACATCTACAGTCCTGTATTTGTCACGGAACTTTGTCATGGCAGAAGAATTACCGTTACGGATAGATTCGATAACCTCGTTGGTAAACTCTTCAGAAGTAACATAAAGCACCTTGGTATCAGGATTCTGGTCAATGATGAAATGACCTATTGAATGCATAAGATGAGTTTTGCCAAGTCCCGGACCACCATATATATATAGCGGATTGTATGCTTCACCCGGGCTTTCTGCCACTGCAAGAGAAGCAGAATGGGCAAACCTGTTATTATTACCTACGACAAAGGTGTCAAATGTATAGTTAGGGTTTAAGTTTGAGTGATCCCCCTTTACAGGAGTCTGTGGCTCAAGCTGAGGGGTATCGTTGTTTTTAAACTTAAGGCTCTGAGCCTGATCCGGTAAAATAAACTGGATATCATACTCGATACCTGTCACCTCACCTATAGCTACCTTAAGAGGAAGATAATATTTTTTGTTGATATAGCTGAGCCCCATCTGCTCAGACGGAACGAGAATATACAGTGTATTGCCGTCTATGGCGAACACCTCAAGCGGTTTTATCCACGTATTAAATGAAACGTCTGTCAGACCATGCTCTTCCTTGACCATCTGTAGTATTTCATTCCACTTTTCCATTACTTTATCCATCAAAGTTCTCCATTATTTAACATATAAAGAGTATATTAGGGGAATGTTCTCCACAATCCCATACATACTATATAGTACACTATTTTTGGCATTTAGGCAATGTAAAAAGATTTACAAAAATGCTTTATTAACATTTTTCAACCACAATTATACAAAGTTACCAACATGTTATTCACATATTGTGGATAACTTTTTGATATCTTGATAACTTTCCACAATATGTTGGTCACAATAGGTGGTTTATATCAAAATATAGACGGTTATCAAGAATTATTATATATATAGAAGAAACTCGTTTTCCACATTTTTATTGTGGAATATAAACCGATAAAAAAACATATGTAGAAATTTAAAGAAAATTGAGAAAATCCTTGACACAACAGGAATTTTTGTTATAATTATACCGATGTTTTTTAACGTAAAGGAGGTGGATATATATGAAGATGACATTCCAACCTAAGAAGAGACAGAGAGCAAAAGTTCATGGATTCAGACAGAGAATGAAAACTGCTGGCGGAAGAAAAGTAATCGCAGCCAGAAGATTAAAAGGAAGAAAAAAATTATCAGCATAGGCCACAATTTTTGTGGTCTTTTCTTCATTTTTGATTGTTTTTAGAAGGACAGCGTCAAATGAAATTTTCAGATTCGTTGAAAAAAAACAAGGATTTTCAGAATGTGTATAATAACGGTGTATCGTTTGCTAACAGATACCTCGTTATGTATGTTCTGAAAAATAACACAGAAAATAATCGTATAGGTATATCAGTTAGCAAAAAAGTTGGAAATAGTGTTATTAGACATCATATTACTCGTCTCGTGAGAGAGAGCTACAGACTACATGAGGACATGTTCGATAGTGGTTTGGACATCGTAGTCATCGCAAGAGTTGCAGCGCGGCATGTGGGTTATAAGGAAATAGAAAGTGCTGTTTTACATCTTGGAGGTCTTCACAGGATTATTAAGAAACAAAATATTTGAATAATGAAAAAGAAGATGGAATCGTTTTGAAAAGTATCTTAATATTTTTGATTAAATTTTATAGGAAGTATATTTCCCCGATGAAATCAACGAAATGCCCATATTGTCCGACCTGCTCAGAGTATGGTTTGCAGGCTGTGCAAAAGTACGGTGCCATAAAGGGTGGTCTGCTTGCGGCATGGAGGATATTGAGATGTAATCCTTTTTCAAAGGGTGGGTATGATCCGGTTCCATAGCAGCAATGGAGGTTTTTATGTCGGACATTTTATTAACCGCATATCCAGGCTCTATTCTTGGACCAATTGCCAAGCTTCTCGGTATCCTGATGGATTGGATATACAGTGGTATATCTAATATTACAGGTGGAAGAGTTGAGAGCGTTGTACTAAGTATTGTAATTATTACGATTATAATCTACATGTGTCTGTTGCCACTGACTATTAAGCAGCAGAAGTTTTCTAAGCTATCACAGAAAATGCAGCCTGAGATGCAGGCTATCCAGGCTAAATATAAAAATAAAAAGGATCAGGCTTCAATGATGGCCATGCAGGAGGAGACACAGCTTTTATACCAGAAGTACGGTATTTCTCCGATGGGAAGCTGTGTGCAGATGCTTATACAGATGCCTATTCTGTTTGCACTGTACCGTGTGTTCTACAATATTCCTGCTTATCTGAGCGGAGTTAAGAGCTCTTTTACAGGGCTTGTTGATTCAATTCAGCAGACAAGCGGATATCAGAATACACTTGTCAGTCTGATGGAAAAGTATAATGTTGTTACATCAAGCGGTCTTAACGCTTCAAATGCGGCTTCAAAGCTTGCCGATGCAAGTGGTGATACTTTAAGCAATTATATCATTGATATCCTTTATAAGCTTCCTTCAAAGGGCTGGGATGCTCTTATGGACGGTAAGTTTTTTGATGGTATCCAGAGCGTAGTTGAGAAGACACATGATGCGTTACTTCATTTCAACTACTTTTTGGGACTGAATATCTCAGATACACCTTGGTATATCATAAAAAGCAACTTTACGGACAAGCCTGATAAGTGGTTACTTTTTGTAATACTTGCACTGCTTATTCCTGTACTGTCATATCTGACACAGATGCTTAATATCAAGCTCATGCCACAGGCTACAAACGGCAATGATCAGGTGGCAAATCAGATGAAGATGATGAATCTCATGATGCCGCTTATGTCATTGTTTATCTGCTTCACAGTTCCTGTAGGTCTTGGTATTTACTGGATCTGCTCTGCACTTGTAAGAGGTATCCAGCAGTTCTTCGTCAACAGACATATAGAGAATCTTGATCTTGAGGCTGTTATGGCAAAGAACGAGGAAAAGGCAAAGAAGAAGAGAGAAAAAATGGGACTGTCTGAGGATTATATAAAGAAGGCAGCTCAAATTAAGACAAAGTCAATTGACAATAAGGCAAACGTATCTGTATCAGCAGGCACAGAGGAGAAGCTTGCAAAGGCCGCTGAGTACAAGGCTAATGCAAAGGCAGGCTCACTTGCTTCAAAGGCTAATATGGTTAAAGAGTTTAATGAACGCAATTCACGCAAATAGGGGGAGAAAATAGTGGAATACATTGAAGTATCTGCAAAAACAATTGACGATGCTTTGACAGAGGCATCTATTAAACTTGGAACAACAAGCGATAAGCTCGAGTATGAGGTAATTGATAAGGGAAGCAATGGTTTCCTTGGAATTGGCAGCCGTGATGCTGTCATCAAGGTTAAAAAGGCCGAGGCAAGTGTTGAGGATGAGATTCGCGAATTCCTTGACAGTGTGTTTAAGGCAATGAAGCTTGAGGTTACTATTGATATCAAAGTGGATGAGGACAACAGAAATGTTGATGTTGAGCTTAACGGACCTGAGATGGGCGTTTTAATCGGCAAGAGAGGTCAGACTCTCGATTCACTCCAGTACCTTACAAATCTTGCTATCAATAAGCAGTCTGAGAATTACTACAGAGTAAAGATTGATACTGAGGATTACAGAAAGAGAAGAAGAGAGACACTTGAGAATCTTGCCAAGAATATTTCATTCAAGGTTAAGCGTACAAAGAGACCTGTTTCTCTTGAGCCGATGAATCCTTTTGAGAGAAGAGTGATTCATTCTGCACTTCAGAATGATAGATTTGTTGAAACACACAGCGAGGGTGATGAGCCTTACAGACACGTTGTTGTGACACTTAAGAAATAATAGATATAAATCATTAAAAGGGTATCTGGTTTCAGGTATCCTTTTTGAATATATATTATCTTAGAATTTTTGAGGAATTTCATATGCAAAATGATACAATAGCGGCTATTGCCACAGCTATGTCTCCGTCAGGAATCGGAATTATCAGGATAAGCGGAGATGATGCACTTTCGGTAATAGATAGGATTTATAAAAGCAAGAATAATAAAAAGAAAATAAGCGCCTGTCAGTCACATACCATTCATTATGGTTTTATATATGACGGCGATGAGAAAATAGATGAGGTTATGGTGCTTTTGATGAAGGCTCCAAATACATACACCAGGGAGGACACTGTGGAGATAGACTGCCACGGTGGTGTGTATGTTATGAAGAGAGTGCTTGAAGCGGTAATCAAAAACGGAGCAAGACCGGCAGAGCCCGGAGAGTTTACTAAAAGGGCATTTTTAAACGGCAGGATTGATTTATCCCAGGCAGAATCTGTTATAGATGTAATAAATTCAAAAAATGATTTTGCGCTCAAAAGCTCTTTAAGCCAGCTAGGCGGAGCCGTGCTCGGAAGCATCAGGCAGATAAGAGAGCAGCTTTTGCATGAGATTGCTTTTATTGAGTCGGCACTTGACGACCCTGAACACATTTCTCTGGATGGTTATCCACAAAAACTACGTGCAATTGTGGATAACGAGTATATGGAGATAGATGGTCTGTTAAAAACCTCAGATAATGGCAGGATTCTGAAGGAAGGAATAAATACAGTCATCATTGGAAAGCCAAATGCCGGAAAGTCATCTCTTTTAAATGTGCTTGTCGGAACTGACAGGGCAATTGTCACGGATATAGCCGGAACCACGAGAGATGTGCTTGAGGAGCAGATTAATATTGGTGGAATAACCTTAAATCTCGTTGATACTGCAGGTATTAGAAGCACTGAGGATGTTGTTGAAAAAATTGGTGTGAAAAAGGCAATGGAGCATGCCAATGGAGCTGATTTAATCATATATGTGGTTGATTCGTCAGTGGCACTTGATGATAATGATTATGATATTATCAATTTTATTAAGGATAAAAAGGCTGTCATTTTACTAAATAAGTCGGATCTGGCTTCAAAGGTGTCGGCAGATGATATAAAAAAGCTTGTGGATAAAACGGTTATTTCGGTTTCTGCAAAGGAAAGCTCGGGAATAGATGAGCTTTCTGATACAATAAAGGAAATGTTTTTTGATGGAGAGGTCTCATTCAATGATGAGATTTATATCACAAATATCAGGCATAAAAAACTATTGTCAGATGCTAAGGAAAGTCTTAAGCTTGTTATGAACAGTATTGATGATGATATGCCGGAGGATTTTTATTCGATTGATTTGATGAGTGCGTATGAGTCGCTTGGACTCATAATAGGAGAATCGGTTGAGGATGATCTGATGGATGAGATATTCAGTAAATTTTGTATGGGAAAGTAGGCAGTTATGTGCAGTAAGTTTGTTGAAGAAAATTATGATGTTGTTGTAGTTGGTGCAGGACATGCGGGATGTGAGGCAGCACTTGCGTGTGCCAGGCTTGGACTTGAGACTATTGTTTTTACGGTAAGCGTGGACAGTATAGCGCTCATGCCATGTAATCCGAATATCGGTGGAAGCTCGAAAGGGCATCTCGTCAGGGAGATTGATGCACTTGGCGGCGAGATGGGAAAAAACATTGACAAGACCTTTATCCAGTCAAAGATGCTAAATAAATCGAAGGGACCTGCTGTTCATTCTCTCCGCGCGCAGGCAGATAAAGCGGAATATAGTATGGAAATGAGAAAAACCCTTCAAAATACCGACCATCTGACCATCAGACAGGGTGAGGTTTCTGAGATTGTTACCGATGAGAATAATAATATAGTCGGTGCAAAAACTACTTCGGGAGCTTTATATCATTGTAAGGCGATTGTGCTGTGCACCGGTACATATTTAAGAGCCAGATGCTTAACCGGCGAGATGATCACTCATACAGGTCCGAATGGACTTTTGGCAGCCAACCATCTGACTCAGTCGCTCATAGATCACGGAATTGAGATGCGCAGATTCAAAACAGGAACTCCAGCGCGTGTAGATAAGAAAAGTCTTGATTTTTCCAAGATGGAGGAACAGTTCGGTGACGAGAGGGTAGTGCCGTTTTCATTTACAACTGATCCTGAAAGTGTGCAGATTGATCAGGTTTCATGCTGGCTTACATATACGAATAGTAAGACCCATGAGATTATCAGAAACAATCTCGACCGTTCACCGATTTATGCAGGCATCATAGAGGGAACAGGTCCTAGGTATTGTCCTTCAATAGAGGATAAGGTGGTTAAGTTTGCTGAAAAGGAAAGACATCAGATATTTATTGAGCCTGAGGGTTTAAACACAAACGAGATGTATGTGGGAGGTATGTCTTCGTCTATGCCTGAGGATGTGCAGTATGAGATGTACCGCACCCTTCCGGGACTTGAAAATGTGAAGATAGTAAGAGATGCTTATGCCATAGAGTACGACTGTATCAATGCAAACCAGCTATATGCGTCGCTCGAGTTTAAGAAAATACATGGTCTGTTCAGTGGTGGACAGTTCAACGGTTCGTCCGGATATGAGGAGGCAGCCTGTCAGGGACTTATCGCCGGCATTAATGCAGCAATGAAGATACTTGGCAAAAAGCCATTGATACTTGACAGGTCAGAAGCGTACATAGGTGTGTTGATAGATGATCTGGTCACTAAGAAAAATAGGGAACCTTACCGCATGATGACTTCAAGAGCGGAATATCGTCTCCTTTTAAGACAGGACAATGCAGATTTGCGTCTCACCGAGAAGGGATACGAGGTTGGTCTGATTTCAAAGGAAAGATATGACTATGTATGTAAAAAGAAAGAGCTTATTGATAAAGAAATAGAGAGAGTGTCGCATGTAAATATCGGTGCAAGGGCTGATGTACAGGAAATTCTGAAGAAATACAACAGTATAGAGCTAAGCAACGGAACCACACTTGAGGAGCTTATCAGAAGACCTGAGCTGGATTATGACAAGCTCGCTCCGATAGATCCCGACAGACCTAAGTTATCTGATGACATAAGAGAACAGATTAATATTCTTATTAAGTACGCAGGGTATATTTCAAGACAGATCAAGCAGGTCTCTCATTTTAAGAAGCTTGAGAAAAAACTGTTACCTACTGATTTTGATTATAATACTATTTCGGGTCTGAGAATTGAAGCACAGCAGAAGCTGAATGAATTTCAGCCGCTTAGTATAGGTCAGGCATCCAGAATTTCAGGTGTCACACCAGCTGATATATCGGTTTTACTGGTATTTCTGGAACAATTAAAATACTCAAATCCTGATTTATTTTCTAGATTAAACCCAGATAATACAAGCGTTGAACAATAATAATGGAGAATAAAATATGAAATATGATTTCACACACTTCACTGATGAATTATCAAAAATTAAATGTACATTAAATAATTCACAATTAGAGCAATTTGAGCTATATTATGACATGCTTATCGAAAAAAACAAGGTTATGAACCTTACTGCCATCACAGATTTCGACGAGGTAATAGAGAAACACTTCCTTGATAGCTTGTTTTTATGCCACACATTAGATTTAAACGCGGAAAAAAATATCATTGATGTCGGAACCGGAGCTGGTTTTCCCGGTATTCCTCTTAAGATAGCTTTTCCCCAGCTTAAGATTACTTTATTAGATTCACTTAATAAGAGAGTTGGATTTTTAAATGAAGTGATTAAAGCGCTTGAGCTTAAGAATATTGAAGCAGTTCATGGCAGGGCAGAGGATTTTGCCAGAGATAAGGAACACAGGGCAGCTTATGATATTTGTGTATCGAGAGCAGTTGCAAATCTGTCTACTCTTTCAGAATACTGTCTGCCGTTTGTGAAAATGGGAGGCTGCTTTGTGTCATATAAATCAGGTGAGTGCGAGAGCGAGGTGGCAGATGCAAAGTCGGCCATTTATCTGTTGGGAGGAAAGCTGAATAAAATAGAGCAGTTTGGCTACTCGGATAATCATCGCTCTTTTGTCATAATTGATAAGGTTATGAATACGAGCAACAAGTATCCGAGAAAAGCCGGACTGCCTTCAAAGAAACCATTGTAAAAAAACGTTATAATTGTTGAAGAATAGTTATAGGCGGTGCTTTATTTTAGATTAAAGTATAGAATTAGTTAGTAACAATTTTTTTAATAATTGAAGCTGTCTTCTCCGGTAACTCTAACTGAGGATAAAGCTTTGCATTTGCAATATGGATGATGTCGCATTTACTGTTTAGCTTATGGTAATTGTTGATAACATCCATATTATTTTTTATTCCTGTTGAAGCTATAATTGATACATCTTTGTCCAGGTTCTTGAGAGCGGGCGCGATATTAGTATTAATGTAGTTTGATAAAATGCTAGAGTAAAGATATTTGCCGCGGCTTTGCCCTTTATGTGCGGACTCATAGTATGCATCCTTCATATTATCTGATATGAGCTGGCTTCTTGAAATAAATTTATTTCTGAAGAGTAAATCTACCTTGATAGGGCTCATAAGCTTATTGTATATAAATGTACCTACGATTGGTAGATTAATTATGTTCTGCTTAAATTTGGTGCTCTTGTCAGGTATGCATTTAAGCTGTTGCAATGATACAGGGTTTATAAGTATGATTTTATTAAATAAATCCTTTGACAGAGCATTTGCCATGATTACAGGAGCTGTTGAAAGATTGGTTGCAGCTACGTTAACAGGCTTTCCGATTACGTCATTTACAAAGGCTGTGATAATCTGTACATACATGTAGCTTGTATATTGGATGGAAGGCTTGTCCGAGCGGCCACATCCAAGTAAATCAATTGTGTATATGGTATTGTTCTTTGCAAGCTTTTTAGCTACTTTAGCCCATTCTTCACCGGATGCTCCGGAGTCGGTGTCGTGTATTAAAAGTATTGGCTTACCGGTGCCGGTTTTTGTATAAAAGATATTTCCTTCTTTCCATTTGTAGTAGTGGCCATTGTCTACTTTGAGTGCATTTTTCCTTTCGGCATTAGAGTCTACAACTCTGTTGTATATATGCATTCCGGCAATCACTGCAGATGTGAGAAAAAGTAGATTTTTTGTACTTTTTTTCATGTTATAACCTCCTTGTTTTTATCTGAAAAATTTGATATATTGATTTTGTATTCTTATAACCTGTCTCTTAT
>ENA-OZRZ01000086-OZRZ01000086.1-human-gut-metagenome-genome-assembly--contig:-NODE-86-length-21258-cov-7.528416_pt1 | contig 21258 bp, 20 predicted proteins | sample MGYA00244118_ERZ653958 | MGnify/ENA primary metagenome ERZ653958 (study PRJEB26926, sample SAMN06164727) | human gut metagenome | biome: ENVO:00009003; feature: ENVO:2100002; material: ENVO:00002003... | reverse complement strand
GAGATTAGCGAGTGTCTCGTGGGCTCGGAGATGTGTATAAGAGACAGTCTTTGCACCATGTATTACAGATCCAACAATCTGCATACCTATAAAAGAACGTATAACCGATACATATATTGTATAACAATATAAAATTTTTAGGAGATGATGAACATCAGTACATTCATTAACATGGCCAGCAAGATTCCTTCACCTGGCCAGTTGGAAGGCCTGGTAACCTTCATGAAGGAAGATGAGAAACTCAGGTTTTTCACCGAGTCTTACCGGAAAACGGGGAATAAGTCGTACAAACACGATGCACCCCTCTTCGCCGTAGCCTGCATCTTCGAAGGCGGAAAAGGCAAGGACAACATCCGGAGCCTCACACATCTGTCGCTGGTCGACTTCGACCACATCACAGAAAAACCGGATGACGGCACCCTGCGCTCGCTCAAAGAGAGAATCTGCCACGATGCCCACACCCTGCTCTGCTACGTTACCATGAGCGGCAACGGACTGCGCGTCATCTACCGCTACGAAGGCGATGATTATCCCGCCGCCTTCGCCATGGGAAACGACTACTATGCGCATCTCATCGGCAAGGAAAGCGATCCGCTCTGCAAGAACATCACAAGGCTCAGCGGACTCGCCTACGACCCCGAAGTCTATTTCAATCCTGAAGCCACAGCCTTCAGCGCCGAGGAAATCAGCCATTTCCATTCCGCTACGCTCAAGACCGCCCAGAAGAAAAAGAAACAGGAACGCATCGCCGACTACTACGAGCAGATCGTCAAACCCAAGCTGGAAAACGAAAAGATCAGGTACGAACCCGGCAACCACAACCAGTATGTGATGCGGGTGGGCTACATGATGGCTAAGAAGCGGTACGACAGGAAAGAAGCCACCCAGTGGGCTATCAGGCAGTTTCCCGAATACGACGACGTAGAACAGGTGTTCAAATCGTGCTACGACAACACCTCTCACCCACAGAAGATGAAGGCAGAAACCGGAAAGATTCCCTATGCCACCGTAGATGAAATCAAAGACTTCCTCGACGGACATATCAAACTCCGCTTCAACCTCATCACCCTGCGCTACGAGTATCTGAAGGAGAAATGGCGAATCCTCCAGGACCGCAATCTGAATACGCTATGGAGCAACATGTCGCTAACCGCAAGGGTGAGCAAGAGCGACATGATCAATGTCATCGAGAGCGACTATAGCCCGCCCTACAATCCCTTCACCGATTATCTGGAGAATCTCCCACCCTGGCAGGAAGGCGACAAGGACTATATTGCCGAACTCGCTGCCACGGTAAAGATGAAGGGAGACCCCGTGATGCCCTTCTGTGAAGCCCTCAGGAAATGGCTCGTGGCGATGATAGCAGGATGGATAGACGAAGGTGCCGTAAACAATGTCATCCTGGTATTCATCGGCAGACAGGGCGCCTACAAAACCACCTGGTTCAACTATCTCCTGCCGCCGGAACTGAAGCAATACTTCTATACGAAGGCGAATGCCAGGCGCATGACGAAGGATGATATCATCGCCCTTTCGCAGTATGCACTCATCTGTTATGAAGAGCTCGACACGATGAGTCCGTCGGAACTGAACCAGCTGAAGGCTGTGGTAACGATGCAGTATACCAACGAACGGGCGGCATACGGCCATTATGCCGAGCAGCGCAAGCATATCAACACCTTCTGCGGCACGGGCAACAATCCCGAGTTTTTGAGCGACCCTACCGGTAACCGTCGCTGGCTGCCCTACGAGATAGAGAGCATCCTCTCGCCCCGTGAGCATCCGTTCAATTACGAAGGCATCTACGCCCAGGCTTACGCCCTCTACAAGAGTGATTTCCGCTACTGGTTCACCGATGAGGAGATAGAAAAGCAGAACCGGCACAACCGCGCTTTTGAGGCGCCCAGACTAGAACAGGAACTTGTGGATCTCTACTTCCGAAAGCCAACGGAGGCGGAGACAGGGGAGTTCGTGTCCATAGCCAGAGCGATGCAGATCATCAGTTGCAACATCTCCCAGAAGCTGAACAGTTCGAAACTGGGCAAGGCTTTCAATGATCTCGGATTCGAAAAGATGCGCACCAAGCACAGCCGTGGTTACAGGGCAATCGTCCGTACTGCCGAGGAAATCAAGGCTTACCAGGTATCCGTCTGCATCAACCCACCGCAATGCGATGATGATGCCCCGTTCTAGCCGTTCCTCCAAACCTTCGGTTCCATCCGGTTCAGGGTGACACGGTGACACGGTGACACGAGTTTTTCAACATTTCGCCTCGCACGCGGGCAGGCAGGAACTTTCGGCCTGATTTTTCCTGCCTGCCCGCGCGAGAGTAAATCTTCAGAATTCCCTGTCACCCCTGTCACCCTGTCACCCAGAAGCCAGTTACTTCCGAAACGGAAACCAAAGACTTACGGTGCAAAAGTCAGAGACTTACGATGCAAAAGTCAGTAGCTTATGAACCGCAACTCAATCATAAACCCCTTAAAAAATCAAACAAAACTATGGATTTAAGAAGTTATACCAAGCAAGAGCTAGCTCTTCTGTATTTTCCCGATGCTACTCCAGCAGTAGCCAGTGCTCACCTGATGCGATGGATCCAGCGCATCCCCGACCTTCTCCAGAAGCTCGCCGCCACCGGTTACGGCAAGAACTGCAAGGAGTTCACCCCGATGCAAGTCTCTTACATCCTCTACTTCCTCGGTGAGCCCTAACCCTGTTCCGCCTAATCTGAAAATGAGCCAACAAAAGGTACTTCTAACTGAAGACATCATACAATAGGAAAAAGGGTCTATACACCCTTTTGTCGAGGTGTATAGACCCTTGGAACAACCGCAAAGTATGGGTTGATAATTATGCCAGATATTTTGTAGATCCATTTGGCATAAACTAAAACACAATACTATGCAGGATCACAATCTTCACCAGTGAATCGAACCTGCTCATAGCCTTCTGGCAATGGGTTAGACCCAGCTAATAGAACACAGGAATTTTCCAACTCAACTACAGTGATTGATGGTTTCTGATAATTCTTTTTCATATTCCTTACTTTTTAAATTTTACATATCTATTTCACATATTTTTTGCCATTTTTGATATAGATGCCATGAGTAGGCTCTTTGCTGAGCTTACGACCTTGCAAGTCATATATACCATTTAGAGATGTGTTATCAGCCTCATTGTTGGTTATAACTTGGATGCCCTTTATGGCAGTTGTTGCTCCCTCGACGACCTCATCTATGCTGATAGAACGGGATTTTGATGCCTGTGACATGTTAGAACTATTACGATTACTTACCGTAAGATACCAACGCTGTGCACCAACTTCGGTAGAAGGGTTTAACGGAGCTATGAGTCCTTGCTTGTTGAGAGCATATACGGCAACTGATGATTCATCCTGACCTAATCCACTTTGTGGAGTGTAGATGCCAGTGAAGTTATACTTGCGAGTCATGCTCATGCAGTAGTATGTCTTCGATTCTGCCTTATGCAACTTGACATTATTGATAGTGATAGTCTTGCTTCCGCTATCTTTTGTTCTCAACAAGTATGGGGTGTTAGCCTCAAACTCTCCAGATGTAGCCTTCTTCACTTCGAGTACCGTCTCATAGCCGCTGCCATCTTTCTTCTCGTACTCATGGAAGTTGTTGATGCTTGCCACGGTGATGCCGTTGTCTGTCCAGTCTGTAGCCTGAGTCTCGAAAGGCACGTACACAGCCTGCCACTGGTCTGCGCCGAGATAGTTGCGTGTATTTCAGCGTTGGGGCAGTGAAGTCCACAGGGCTGTCGTAAGCCGCATTGTCATTGATGTCAACAGGCTCGGCTGCCTTGTATGAACCGTCAGACTCCGCTGTTAGCTTAATAATGTTGTCTTTGTTGCCACAGAAGTCCTTGATGTACTTTGTTCCATCTTTTAATTGTGACATATAGCGCATTCCTCGCTATAAAGATTTGACGTTCCTTCATCAGCCTTTTCTGCCATCTGATAGTTGTGAGACAACTTGTCGCCTTCTGGTTTGTTTGCATATTCACCAATACGGGTTGTCCCGTCGCAAGAGAAGAGGGGTGCTTTATATACAGTATTGTGGTCAGTGGATTTCAAGACTGGATAAGCGTCAGCATTCTCACCCAACTTCTGATACCATGCCAAGGTGCTTTCTTCGGTAGAAACAGATTTGGAACCATTAAGTAGCCATGCCACCTCGCCACTTTTAAACCGATCTTTGGACATTTCCACTGCCTTGCCATTCTCATCATCCTTTCCTCCTATACCGCCTTTACCGTCTGCGACTGTGCCACTAAGATAATAGCAATTTGTTATTGGACCTTCATAGTTATCGCCGCACACGCCGCCGATATTAAGAACATCATAATCACCTGTTCCGCTGACAGTGCCTTCATTAAAGCTGTTTTCTATTATTCCGCCTTTTTCATTATATCTTCTTTCATTATATCCGCACACGCCGCCTATTGTTTCTTTTCCTCTGACAGAACCTGTATTTTTGCAATCTTTGACAGTGCCACTGTTATAGCCGCACACGCCGCCTATTCTATACTCGTTTTCTTTGCCAATTACAGTGCTGCTGTTAGAACAGTTTTGGAGTTCGCCAGAATTCGATCCGCACACGCCGCCTATATACGGACAGTTACTGGACTGAAAATATGAATCCGAAACTCCTACGTTGGAAATCTTGCCTTCGGCTCCTATGCAGCCAAACAAGCCAACATACCATGAGTTAGATTTATTGAAATACAATCCGCTGATGGTGTGTCCATTGCCATCAAAGGTGCCAGTATATGCATCATCATCAGAAGAAGATTTACCAATAGGTATCCATTCTATAAAGTCGTTTCCGCTTACCAGATCTTTATTTGGGTCAAGAACGCCCGTGTTCACGATAATGTCATCCGTGAGGATTGCATTGGCAGATAAATCCTTTTTGACGCCTGGAAGCGTACCATTCACCAGACCTGCAAACCAATAAAGTTCTTCAGCAGTACCAATTTTATATGGGGTTCCTGCGCCATCACCTTCCGGTATTTTTAGATCAATACTTTTCGCCAACATCATGGTTGGCATAATCATGGTTGTCACGAACAAAAGCATCGTGAAAAGCCATCTCAATTTTACAAAATTCGTTTTCATATTGTTAGTTATTAAATTAATAATTTCTTGTAAAAAAAAAATACTTTTGTGCATTCAGCCAAATCTTGCCACTATGCAGCGGCATTATCCACCGAAGCACCTATTCTCTCATTGCCGTCAGATATACTGTCATTCCCAGGATGATGACGAAAGACTGTCTGAGAAACAGATAGATATAATATCTTCCTCTCTTGATGAAATCACAGAAGCTGTAGCGAGCCTTGTTGGTTCCATCAAGATATATCCTGTAGTCTTGAACCATGGCATAGCTCATGACTATGGCGAACAGCAGAAGAAACAATGCCACTATAAAAATAGCCTGTTCCTCTTTCGTGAAAGTCTCTATCATATTTTCCATGGTGCAAATATAGTATTTTTTTCGAAAAAAGTGTTGCTTTCCTATAAAAAAGTGTCTATTTTCTATGTTTTAGGTGTCTACTTCCTGCAAGTAGCCCCCCTTAACAATTTGTTCCCTTCAGTGATGCGTTTTCCTGGTATTTATCGAAAAATGGTTAATCCTGCTTTTTATCCTCCGGGGCTACATTTTCAGCCATTTTCTCCCGCCATTCGGTAGGAGTACAGCCTTCCTTTAACTTGAAAATGCGGTATAGATAGGTTCGGGCAGAGAAGCCACAAAACGTATCTTGGCAAGCCAGAGGCGGAAGGTGAAGTTTAGGCATGAAGTGAAGTAGCGTGTATCCCCCGCCGGCGCACCAGCCTTCCAGTTTCTTTCACTTCTCTTTCCGGAGTCTTTCAGAAAGCTTCGGGTGTAAAGTCTTTTCCTTGTCAGTATATTCAAGTAACTTGCGAAACTATAGTTACCATATACTTCCTTACTGAACTTTCGCATGTTTTGCCCCACACGCCCTGAAAGGGCATCGCCCTGGGTATAATAGCAATCTGTAAGACGCCCTGTAAGGGCAAAAGCTTTGTATATAGCCCAGTATTTTAAAGCTTTTGCCCTTACAGGGCGACAAGTTTGCGTCCATAATAACCCAGGGCGCTGCCCTGGGCTAGGAGCTTCTGCCCTTTCAGGGCGTGTGGGGTAAAACTCGCGAAACTTGAATAAGATTCAAGCAAATGATGATTCTTTATAATGGGCTTATAAACTCCAGAATAAAAAGAATCTATGAAAAAGTATGAAAAAACATGAGCAAGTATGAGCAACTGTGAGTTGACCCCTCACCGATTTCGTATCTTTGCATTGTGGTTCAGAGATAACATCTCATACCACCAAGAGGCAATGCGCAGCGCCCCCTACAACACAAACACAATTTATTAACCTTAAAAATGAAGACACTATGATTCTGTACACATTGAAGAAGTATGTCAACGAGAAGTTGAGCGCCGCTAACGGCAAGTTTTTCGCCTACCCTGTAATCACCCAGACCTATGGTCTTGATGAACTCGCAGAGCACATGGAAAGTCACAACACCCCGTTCTCAAAGGGAGCCATCAAGGGTATGCTCACCGACATGGTGAGCTGCGTAAGAGAACTGGTTCTGCAGGGTATCGCCGTGAAGATTCCCGACCTCGCCATCTTCAGCATCGGCATCAAGAACAAGGAAGGTGCTACCTCCGAGAAGGAGTTCAGCATCACCAAGAACATTGCCGGACTGAAGCTCCGTGCCCGTGGCACCGGTGAGTTCAAGGCAAACAGTCTGAACCTCGATGCATCCCTGAAGAAGGCCACAGCCGTAACAGGAGATGTTACTCCACCAGACGGCGGTAAGGATAACACAGGCGATACTACCCAGGGTGGCGGCACAAGCCAGGGTGGCGACTCAACACAGACTGGCGGATCAGGCAACACCGAGAGCAGCGGCTCCGATGGTGGCGACGGCCTGGAGTAACCCCCTCGCCAGTAGATGAAGAAAGAAGGTTTTAGACAGGATGCAGCCCGGGATTCGGCTATAGCACCCCCGGCTATTCATAAATATAGCAAGCATCATTGAAACACGCGCTATCAAGCCCATCTGCTCATCCTGTCAACCTTCCTTCTCCAGTATTGCCCGGATATAGGAAATCCGAGCCCCCAATCCATTTATTAACCTTAAATCAAATGAAAATGAAAAGAGAAACACTCAAGAAAATTCTGAATTTCGTCATTACCGTTCTCACCGCCGTAGCCTCTGCCTTTTGTGTGCAGAGCTGCCAGTAGTATCAACCCTTTAAAGATTCAGCACTATGAAAAACACAAGAAAAATATCACTTATTGTCATTCACTGTTCAGCCACACGCGTCACGCAGGACTTCACCTTCGAAAAGCTCGAAGCCTGTCATTTAGCCCGTGGTTTCCGCAGCATCGGTTATCACTATTACATCACGAAAGACGGCGTCATCTATCCCGGCCGTCCCGAATCAGAAATCGGCGCCCACGCCCGCCATTTCAATGCACACAGTATCGGCATCTGTTACGAAGGCGGTCTCGACGCCGACGGCAATCCGGCAGATACCCGTACGAAGGCTCAGAAGCAGTCGCTCCAGAATCTCCTGACGAGTCTGTGCGTAGACTATCCCGAAGCCGAGATCCTAGGTCATCGTGATCTCCCGAACGTCCACAAGTCCTGTCCCTGCTTCAGTGTTCAGGCTTGGCTGAATGAAATCAAATTCCACATTTAGCCCTCTATTCAGTTGATATTGTTCATACTTTATTATTTTTCTACTCTCTTCCCCAATCTTAAGTGATTAAGGTTGGGGGATTTTTTGTTCAGGAATCTGCAAACTTCTTCATAATGAGGAGTATTGCGCCCCCACTTTTCCACAGAAAAGAAGGCTGTAACATGAAATATAAGGCATAATTGTTTTAAATAATGTAAAAAAGTAACGTAATACTAAACTTTATATGTACTTTTGCATCGAATTAAATAAAAATAAGAAACAAATTAAAGAGAAAATATAAAGAAAGAAGAAAGGATATGAAGATGAAAAGAATCATATTGACACTCACTATGCTGGTGGCTCTTGTAGCTACTGCATCTGCTCAGGCAGAGATTAAGTTCGACAAACTGATACACAACTTCGGTTCGTTCGAAGAGTCAAACCCGGTACAGAAGGCTACCTTTACCTTCACCAATGTGGGCAACAAGCCTTTGATTATCAACCAGGCTATTGCCAGCTGCGGCTGTACCATACCTTCTTATACCAAGAAGCCTATCGCTCCAGGCGAGAAGGGACAGATTAGTGTTACCTATAACGGCAAGGGCATGTTCCCTGGTCATTTCAAGAAGAGCATCACCGTCCGTTCTAACGGCAATGTAGAAATGTCACGTCTTTATATAGAAGGTGTTATGACAGAAAAGAAATAATCTAGCTCAATACATATTTAAAATGTAAGCATGATTTTCTATTTCTCTGGAACTGGAAATACCAAGTGGGCAGCAGCCAGACTGGCAGCGGCTACACACGAAGACTTGATTCCTATCGCCCCTTATATGCGGGCGGATGATTCAAGCCACAATATAGCCGAGCCGTTTATTCTGAAAGAGAATGAACGGCTAGGATTCGTTTTCCCCGTACATGGCTGGAGGGTTCCACGCCTTGTAAGGGAGTTTATCAGGAAGATGAAGATACGGAGAGAAACTCCTGATGCTACTGCTGAAGACAAGGAGACGTTCAGAAAGCATCCTTTCGCCTATTGCATCTGTACTGCAGGCGACAGCATCGGACTCACCATCGAAAACCTCAACGATACGATTGCGCTGAATGCATCGCTTCAGGCATTGGGCATCACGGAGGTTTCTGCTTCCTACTCGCTCATCATGCCGGAATCTTATGTAGGACTTCCTTTTATGGATGTTGATCCGAAGGAGCGCGAAGTTCGTAAGAAATCGAAATCGGCACAGGAACTGGCGGTTATCTGCGAAGAGATATTCGACAGAAAAGAGGGCGTGAACCGTCTGGTAAAAGGTCCTATCCCCTGGTTCTTCACCAAGGTTGTGGGCGGATTCTTTGAGAAGGTGCTCATCACCGACAAGCGGTTTCATGTGGAGAAAGACAAGTGCGTGAAGTGTGGCATCTGTGCCAACGTCTGTCCTGTAGGCGATATCAAGGGCGGTCATGGAGAATATCCGGAATGGCTGCATCACAAGGATTGCCTCACCTGCTTTACCTGCTATCACCATTGTCCGCATCACGCCATCGAGTTTGGTCACCAGACTCAGAAGAAAGGACAATACTTTTATAAATAATCCCCCATCTACCCTAACTGTTTATGAAGAAGGCAATCATCTCTCTGGCGCTCGCCTTCCTGGGCATCGCCAATCTCTATGCCGTAAAGGCTAAACCGGGCATCGCCAAGATTATGCTGGCTGATGGAACCGTAGCATGTGCTACCCTGCATGGCGACGAAACCTTCCACTACTACATGCTGCTGGACGGTACGCCCCTGCGGGAAACCCAAGACGGAAAATACGAAAAGATAACTGCTGAAGAGTTGAACACCCGAAAAACCCGTGCTTTCTCTTCAGAGAATCTTACAAGAGCTTCAGAAATAGGAACCGTGAGCCCAAGCTATTTCCCTCATAAGGGAAGTCCGAAGGCATTGGTACTCCTGGTGCAGTTTCAGGATGTGAAGTTCAAGAGTAAGGATCCGGTTGCAACATTCAACCATTACCTCAACGGAAAGAAGGGAGAAGCTATGCCTGAGGCTGATAAAGAAGTGTTTATCACCAACGAGAAATACTGCCAGAACTATGGCAGCGTACAGCAGTATTTCGCTGACATGAGCGATAACCAGTTTATACCACAGTTTGATGTAGTGGGTCCTGTTACGGTAAGCAAGAATTCAGCTTATTATGGCAAGAACGGAGTTGACGACGGAAGTGACACCAACTATCCTCAGATGATTAAGGAAGCCTGCCAGCAGGTAGACGGCAAGGTAAACTTTGCCGATTACGACAGCGATGGCGACGGATATGTTGACCTCGTATATATAATCTACGCCGGCTATTCTGAAAGCATCTCAGGTAATTCAGGCGATTGTCTCTGGCCGAAATCGGGTACCGTAGGAGGACTGGGAACCTATGACGGTAAAAAGGTACGCCGGTTCGGCATTAACAACGAGCTGAACAATAAGCCTGCAGATACCAAAAACGGCAAATACTACATCAATGGTATCGGTCTCTTCTGCCATGAATTTTCGCATACCCTCGGTTTGCCAGACATCTATCCGACCAGCGGCATCACAAACCATAACCAGAGTCCTGAATATTGGGACGTTATGGATACGGGCAATTATCAGGCTGACGGCTACCAGCCTATCCCTTATTCACCATGGGAGAAGAGCATCGTAGGATGGAAACAGCCTACCCTCCTTTCTGATACCGAGGCGAAGCAGATAAAGCTGGAACCATACGACAAGGCATCGGATGCATACAAGATTATAGCCAACAGCCAGGGCGAATACCTGCTGCTGCAGAATATCAGAAACGAGGGATGGTATAAGGAGGCTTTTGGTTACGGATTGCTGGTATGGCGCATCGACTACGATGACAAGACTTCGGTTAATCTGTTTGATAATCCCAACAATACGCTAGGTAAGCCAAGGGTAATGATTGTTCCTGCAGACGGCATGGTATACAACAGCTATAATAGAACTGTCAGCGACAATGATATTATCACGAGTCTTCAGAACGACCCGTTCCCAACCTACAAGGCGGGCTCTGCTACAGAGTACGAGGTGAACAGTCTGACCAGTATCACCCTGAACAACAGTGTTGATACGAGTCATCCGCTCTACAACATCACAAAGGATGAAGCAACCGGTCTGGTAACCTTCGATTATCTCAAGAACTTCTCTCCTACCGGAATCTCTTCGGTCATCATCGGTAAAGACAGACCGACAGCCTATTTTGATCTGGAAGGCAGAAAGGTTTCCGTTCCACAAAAGGGCAAGATTTATATTACCAGCAAGGGACAGAAGATAGTATACTAACTATATAAACAATGAGGGTGTGTCATGTTTAATGACACACCCTCTTATTATTTTAATATATTCTAGGACCGAAGATGGTAGTACCTACACGAACCATCGTGCTGCCGTGCTTGACGGCAATATGATAATCGTGACTCATACCCCAGCTACGCTCGCAGAAAGCATCATCATCAGTAAAGTATCTGGCCTTTATCTCATCAAAGAACCGGGCAGCCTCATCAAACTCCTGAGCAATCTGCTGCTCATCGTCTGTATTAGATGCCATCATCATGATGCCACAAATCTGCACATGCTTCATCTCCCGCCATTCGCCTGCCTCAAGGAGTTCGCGGCAAGCATCAAGAGAAAGACCCGATTTGGTATCTTCCTCAGCCAGATGAAGTTCCAGAAGAACCTTCACCACACGATTGTGCTTGGCAGCCTGCTTCTCAATCTCCTTTAGAAGTTTCAGACTGTCTACCGATTCAATCATCGAGATATAAGGTGCGATATACTTCACCTTATTGGTCTGCAGATGACCAATGAAATGCCACTCGATGTCCTCAGGCAGCGAAGCCACCTTCTTGGCGAGTTCCTGCTCATGACTCTCGCCGAAGATACGCTGTCCTTCAGCATAAGCCTCCTCGATATACTCGTTGGGATGGAACTTGCTGATAGCAACGAGACGGACACCGGCAGGCAAGCTGCCCAGCACCTCATGGAGATTTCCTTTTACATCATACATAGTTCAATTATTTTTGCTCCTCGTATTCAGGCACATCATTCTTCTCCTCTTTCTTCTCGTTAGGAGCATGGTGCTCGAATACATCCATCAGTTTGGTTTCGTTCAAACCAACCACATCATAATCTATCATGGTCTTGCCCATCACCTCATCAATATAACGGAGGGCACGGGCGAGAGACTTAGCCTGAACAAGATAGGTAACATTGCTGCGCTTCTCCTTCTCACTCTTCTCATCAATTGTAATGAACTGGAGTTTAGCCTTATACCACTTATCATCATCATCCACATCGCTGAAGAAGATTTCGCCGTAGCCAGCCTTACCGATACCGCTCACCTTCAACTCGCCGCTTACATAAACCGACATCTCATCGATGATGGCGCTCTCAGCCTCGGTAAAGCTCAAAGCATCTACTACGTATGCTTCAGAAACAACCTTTTCTGAACCATCCTCCATTGTCTTCTGATATTTCACTTTGGTCTCAAACCATGTACTTGTTCTACTTCTCATATTTTTCTTCTTACTTATTTTTAATTAATTAGTATAATCTTATAACATTTCTTGAAATTAAGTGCAAAGTTATAAAAAAGAAAGCAAAGAGCGACATATTTAAAGAGTTTTTAATCAAAAAATAAAATTTAACCGAAAGTTATTCTCAATTCTCATCTAATTTTCTTATCTTTGCAGCCGATTAGCGTAAATTGAAAAGACCAAAAGGTCATAGAATTCAATTTTCGACACGGATAATTAATAGAAAGAAACAATATTTTAAGATGCCAGAAATATCTGTACGCGGTCTTGAAATGCCAGAGTCACCTATCAGAAAGTTGGCTCCTCTGGCTGCCGCAGCAAAAAAACGTGGAGTAAAGGTATATCACCTCAACATCGGTCAGCCTGACCTTCCAACTCCTCAATGTGGCCTAGATGCCTTGAAGCATATAGACCGCACGGTCTTGGAGTATTCTCCAAGTCAGGGCTATCTCAGCTATCGCGAGAAGCTTGTAGATTACTATAAGAAATTCAACATCAACGTAACTGCCGATGATATCATCATTACATCGGGAGGTTCTGAGGCTGTTCTCTTCTCTTTCATGAGCTGCCTCAACCCTGGCGACGAGATTATCGTACCAGAACCTGCTTACGCTAACTATATGGCGTTTGCCATCTCGGCGGGTGCCAAGATCCGTACCATCGCCACAACGATAGAAGAAGGTTTCTCCCTGCCTAAGGTGGAGAAGTTTGAGGAGTTGATTAATGAGCGCACCCGTGCCATTCTGATCTGCAACCCTAACAACCCTACGGGCTATCTCTATACCCGCAGAGAGATGAATCAGATTCGTGACTTGGTGAAAAAGTACGACCTCTATCTCTTCTCTGATGAGGTTTACCGTGAGTATATCTATACCGGCAGTCCTTATATCAGTGCGATGCACCTGGAAGGCATCGAGCAGAACACGGTTCTCATCGATTCTGTTTCGAAGCGTTACAGTGAGTGCGGTATCCGTGTGGGTGCCCTCATCACCAAGAATGCAGAAATCCGCAAGGCGGTGATGAAGTTCTGCCAGGCCCGTCTCTCTCCTCCACTGATCGGTCAGATTGTAGCCGAAGCTTCTCTGGACGCTCCTGAAGAGTACTACCGCGATGTATACGATGAGTATGTAGAGCGCCGTAAGTGCCTGATAGACGGCTTGAACCGCATTCCGGGCGTATACTCTCCTATTCCTATGGGAGCCTTCTATACCGTAGCCAAACTGCCTATCGATGATTCAGAAAAGTTCTGCCGCTGGTGTCTGGAGGAATTCAACTACGAGGGCGAAACCATCATGATGGCTCCAGCCTCCGGTTTCTATACGACTCCTGGAGCCGGCCACAATCAGGTTCGTGTAGCTTACGTCTTGAAGAAACACGATTTGGAGCGTGCTCTGGTGGTTCTGGGTAAGGCACTTGAGGCTTATCCGGGAAGAGTGGAAGACGAAGGACTGTAAGAAAGTGAAGAACGAAGAGTGAAGAATACAACAGCTTCACTAATCATAAAGTTCAAAGATCAAAATTCAAAGTAAAGATGAATTTTCCTCTATTTATAGCAAAGAGATTATATAGCGATCAGGGCGATAAACGTAAAGTTTCTCGCCCTGCTATTCATATAGCCACTGCAGGTGTTGCTATCGGACTCGCCATTATGATTATGTCGGTATGCGTAGTGCTCGGATTCAAGCATACCATACGTGACAAGGTAATAGGATTCGGAAGCCATATACAGGTGGCCGACTTCATGACGCTGCAGCAGCAAAACCAGTATCCGGTGGTTATGAACGACTCGATGGTCAACGTACTGAAAAAGATACCTGGCGTAAAACATGTGCAGAAATTTGCCATGAAAGAGGGAATCCTGAAGACGGACAGCGATTTCCTGGGCGTCATGTTCAAAGGTGTAGGGCCTGATTTTGATTCTACCTTTATCCATCAGAACATGATCGAAGGCAGCATCCCTAAGTTTGATGACAAAGCGAGTCATAACCAGATTCTCATCTCACAGCTGATGGCTGGTAAGCTGAAGCTGAAGACGGGAGAACGCATCTTTGCCTACTTCTTTGATGACAACGGAGTGCGTATGCGCCGCTTCACCATCAAGGGTATCTATCAGACCAACCTGAAGAAGTATGATGAGGTAATGGTATACACCGATCTCTATACTGCCGTGAAGCTGAACGGATGGGAAGAAGACCAAACGAGCGGTGCAGAACTGACAGTAAACGACTTCAACAAGCTCAACGAGACTGAAGATTATATTATTAATAAGGTGAACCGCACGGTAGATCACTATGGAGAAACCTACAGCAGTTCTACCATCAAGGACCTGAATCCAAACATCTTCCAATGGCTGAGCCTGATGGATCTGAATGTCTGGATTATTCTCGGTCTGATGCTGATAGTAGCCGGCGTCACCATGATCAGCGGTCTGCTCATCATCATTCTGGAACGCACCTCCATGATAGGCGTAATGAAGGCATTGGGTGCCCGCAACAAGACCATCCGCCACACCTTCCTGTGGTTTGCCGTCTTCATCATCGGCAAGGGTATGCTTCTGGGCAACGCCATCGCCCTCGGCATTCTTACCCTCCAGTACTTTACAGGCATCATCAAACTCGATGCACAGACCTATTATGTAAGTACCGTTCCGGTAGAATTCAACTGGCTTGCCATCATAGCCCTGAACATTGCTACGCTGCTGATAAGTATCTTCATGCTCGTAGCACCAAGCTACCTGATTTCTCACATCCATCCAGCCAAATCAATGAGATATGAGTAAAATACAGTCTATAACACCACAATATGTAGACTAAAAAGGAAAAAAAACTAATTATTTTATGTAGTTTTTGAAAATAGTGCACATTTTATTTTGCAGTGTGCACTATTTTCATTATCTTTGCACAAAATTTTGTAAATTGTGCAATGAATTCAATACCAAGTTTTAACTCGTATATTGAGAACAGCATTATCAAGAATTGGAATCTGGATGCGCTCACCGATTACAAGGGCGCAACCCTCCAATATCACGATATTGCCAGAAAGATTGAGAAGCTACACATCCTGTTCGAAAACAGCGATGTAAAGAAGGGCGACAAGATTGCCGTCTGCGGAAGAAATAGTAGCCAGTGGGCAGTAGCCTTCCTGGCCATTATTACTTACGGAGCCATTGTCGTACCTATACAGAACGAATTTAAGCCTGAGCAGATTCACAACATCGTGAACCACAGCGAAAGCAAACTTCTGTTCGTTGGTGACGTGGTAGCTACAGAGATAACACCAGAGGAGATGCCTTCGCTAGAAGGAATCATCTATCTTCCGGACAATTCGCTTGTCATCTCGCGCTCTGAGAAACTGACTTATGCGCGCGAGAACCTCAATGCAATGTTCGGACACAGATATCCTAAGTATTTCAGACCAGAACACGTGAAGTATCACGTAGACGATCCTGAAGAACTGGCGATGATCAACTATACCAGTGGAACTACCGGTTTCTCAAAAGGTGTGATGCTCCCATACAGAGCACTTTGGGGTAATCTTGACTACCTCATTGATTCAGTGAAACCAAATATAGGTAAGAACAGCAACATCCTTTCTACCCTTCCGATGGCTCACATGTATGGACTCATGACAGAATTTCTCTTCAATATAGTATTGGGTAACCATATCTTCTTCCTTACCCGTCTGCCGAGCCCAACGCTCATCTCAGAGGCGTTGTCAGAAATCAAGCCAGACATCCTCTATGCGGTGCCGCTTGTAGTAGACAAGATTGTAAGAAAGGAAGTATTCCCACATATCCAAACCAACCGTGCACGACTGCTGATGAACATGCCTGTCATCAATAAGCGCATCAAGGAGAAGGTTCGCGAGTTTGTATTGAGAAAGTTTGGCGAACGTCCTTACGAGGTTGTTGTGGGTGGTGCTCCGCTCAACAAGGAGATAGAGAACTTCTTCATCAGCGTAGGTTTCCCTATCGCAATGGGATATGGTACCACTGAGACTGCTCCACTTATCACCTTTGCCCATCAGGACAACTATGTGGCAGGAAGCTGTGGTGTTGCCGTGAAGCACATGGAGGTAAAGGTTTTGAGCGATGACCCGGAGAACGTAGCCGGTGAACTGGTTTGCCGCGGCATCAATGTGATGAAGGGCTATTACAAGAACCAGGAGGCAACAGATGCCGTAATAGATAAAGACGGATGGTTCCATACAGGCGACCTGGCAACGATGGACGCCGACGGACATATCTTCATAAGAGGCAGAAGCAAGAACATGCTGCTGGGACCTAACGGACAGAACATCTATCCGGAAGAGATTGAGGACAAGCTCAACTCCATGGCTATGGTCAACGAGAGCATCGTAATACAGAGCGATGACAAGCTGGTAGCTCTAGTTCATCCGGATATGGAAGAAGTTAACAACCTCGGCTTTACAGACGAAGACCTGGAGAACATCATGGAGCAGAACCGCAAGGAACTGAACATGCAGATACCTAGCTTCGCAAAGGTGTCACGCATCAAACTTCATAATCAGGAATTTGAAAAGACAGCCAAGAAGTCTATCAAGCGTTACCTCTATCAGAACGCAATCTAGAGACAGGCCCTATCTGCTGACAGACCATCAGCAGATAAGGTCTATCATCAGCAAACGGACTTCAGTACGAGAAAAATATAAAAAAGCAAATCGTTAAATAACAAGAATATGGAGATTCCAAGTTTTAACGCACTAATCCAAAAGAGCATCGTAGACCATTGGGATATGGATGCTCTGACAGACTACAAGGGAGCAACCTTGCAGTACCATGATGTAGCACGCAAAATTGAGAAGCTACACATCATGTTTGAGAACTCTGGTGTAGTAAAGGGCGACAAGATAGCACTTTGCGGTCGAAATAGCGCAAACTGGGCTGTAGCATTCCTTGCTACCCTTACCTATGGTGCCATTGCCGTACCTATCCTGCATGAATTCATGCCAGACCAGATTCACAACATCGTAAACCACAGCGATGCCAAACTGCTCTTTGTGGGTGATGTTGTAGCTACACAGATTGATGCAACGAAGATGCCAGGTCTTGAAGGCATCATCTATATACCGGATTATTCACTTGTCGTTTCACGTACCGACAAGTTGACTTATGCGCGCGAACACCTCAACGAGATGTTCGGTATCAAGTATCCTAAGTACTTCCGCAAAAACCATGTCAACTACTATATGGAACAGAATCCGGATGAGTTGGCTATGATCAACTATACCAGCGGAACTACCGGTTTCTCCAAGGGAGTAATGGTTCCATACCGTGCACTCTGGGGCAATGCAGATTTTGCTGAGGACGTACTGGGTAAGAAGATCAAGCCGGGAGATTCTATCATCAGTATCCTGCCGATGGCCCACATGTACGGCATGGCGTTTGAATTTATCTTCGAATTCATCAAGGGCTGCCACATCTTCTATCTCACCCGCATCCCTAGTCCAGCCATCATTGCCGAGGCATTCGGCCGCATCAAGCCAGCCGTCATTATATCTGTACCTCTGGTTATCGAGAAGATTATCCGCAAGAAGGTATTCCCTAAGATCCAGAACAACCGCATGCGTATGCTGCTCCACATGCCTGTGATCAGCAAGAAGGTGAAGGAGAAGATATGCGACCAGGTATCCAATGCCTTCGGTGGCAACTTCTACGAGGTGATTATCGGTGGTGCAGCCTTTAACCAGGAAGTGGAAAGTTTCCTCCATAGCGTAGGTTTCAAATATACCGTGGGATATGGCGCAACAGAATGTGCCCCTATCATCTGCTACGAGGATTACAAAAACTTCGTACCGGGCTCTTGCGGTAAGGCTGCCCTCCACATGATGGTACGCATCGATAGTCCTGATCCTGAGAATGTACCAGGCGAAATCCTTGCCAAGGGTCCTAACGTAATGTTGGGTTACTATAAGAATGAGGAAGCTACCAAGCAGACCATTGACGAGAACGGATGGTATCATACAGGCGATCTCGGAACCATGGATGGTGACGGCAACGTCTTCATCAAGGGTCGTAGCAAGAACATGCTGCTCGGCGCAAACGGTCAGAATATCTACCCTGAGGAGATTGAGGATAAGCTCAACTCTTTGGCCCTGGTAGCGGAAAGCGTGGTTGTACAGAAGGGCGACAAGCTCATTGCTCTGGTTCACCCAGACTATGATGAAGCTCAGACCCTGAATCTCGGTACCAACGAACTGGCAGATGTCATGGAGCAGAACCGCCAGGAGCTCAACACCATGATTCCTGCTTACAGCAAAGTATCAGAAATACGTATACATGAAGATGAGTTTGAAAAAACTCCTAAGAAGAGCATCAAGCGATTCCTCTATACGGCAGAGTAAAGTAAGAGGGTGACAGGCTCGCAAATCCGCTAGACGTTTCTCCTGTTCCGCCTTACGGACTCGCGAACCTGTATTATGAAATAAAAAAATGGTGTGACTTCGGTTTTGAAGTCACACCATTTTTTATAAATTATAATATAGTATTCGAGCGGATTCTGGACAGCGTTTCCGGAGTCATCTGCAGATAACTTGCGATATAGGTGAGCGGAGCACGCAGAACCACCTGTGGGCTCATTTCGCACAGGCGCTTATATTTATTAGGTGCCGACTCAAATCGCATCAGATCGGCATGAATCTGAGACTGAATCAAACTCTCTTCCAATATTTTACGATAAAGCATCTGGATATTAACATTACGCATAGCAGCCGCCTCCAGCTTCTTCTTCGGTAGCATATACACCAGAGTAGGCTCCAAAGCTTCTACCTGCAAGCGTGTAGGCTCTTCCTTAAAGAGGCTCTCAATGCACATAAAGATGGAATGATCCACACCCAGATGTTCGGTCACCTCCTTGCCATTCTTAAAGTAAAATTGGCGCACCAATCCCTTCTCGATGTACGAGATACCCATGCACTGTTCACCTTCAGGCAAGATCATCTCGCCCTTGCCATACTTGATAGGCTCAAGGATATCTTCCACCACATCGAGTTCATCATGAGTCATCGTACTATATTTACGCGCCAGTTCGCGCGCAATATCACGCTTAGGGGTAATTACTTTAAAGTCTGCCATAATACTTAACCTCCTTTTCCTTTATACTTATATTAATTAGTCGAGTTTGAGCACAGCCAGGAAAGCTTTCTGTGGAACTTCCACATTACCAATCTGCTTCATGCGCTTCTTACCCTTCTTCTGCTTCTCAAGCAACTTGCGCTTACGGCTCACGTCACCACCATAACATTTGGCAGTAACATCCTTGCGCACCTGTTTAACAGTCTCACGTGCCACAATCTTGGCACCGATAGCTGCCTGGATAGCAATATCGAACTGCTGACGAGGTATGAGATCCTTCAACTTCTCGCACATTCTGCGGCCGAAGCTCACAGAGTTATCGCGGTGAGTCAAAGTACTCAATGCATCTACAGGCTCTCCATTCAACAGGATATCGAGCTTCACCAGGTCGGAATGACGGAATGAATCGATATGATAGTCGAACGAAGCATATCCCTTGGAGATACTCTTCAGCTTGTCATAGAAGTCGATGACGATTTCTCCCAATGGCAACATGAAGTGGAGTTCTACACGGTTTCCACTCACATATTCCTGATTGATGAGTTCGCCTCGTTTATCCAGACAGAGTTTCATGATTGGTCCAATATAATTGGTAGCCGTAATGATGGTTGCCCGGATATATGGTTCCTCAATATGGTCTATCAGCGTTGGGTCTGGCAATCCGGAAGGATTGTGAACCTCTTTCACACCGCCCTGCTTGTCGTATACCATATAAGATACGTTAGGTACGGTAGTGATGACATCCATATTAAACTCACGGTCCAGTCTCTCCTGTACGATTTCCATGTGGAGCAATCCGAGGAATCCGCAACGGAAACCGAAGCCCAAAGCCACAGAACTCTCTGGCGAGAAAGTCAATGAAGCATCATTGAGCTGCAGTTTTTCGAGCGATGCTCGCAGATTCTCGTAATCGCTAGGATCGATAGGATAAACACCGGCAAAGACCATAGGTTTCACTTCCTGGAAACCCGCAATCGCCTTGTCGCAAGGACGGGCGATATGAGTAATGGTATCACCCACCTTAACCTCGGTAGCATTCTTGATACCCGAGATGATATAACCTACCTCACCGGTACCCAATTCCTGGCGTGGAATCATATCCATCTTCAATACACCGATTTCATCAGCATCATATTCCATGCCGGTATTGAAGAACTTCACCTTATCTCCCTTACGGATCACGCCATTCTCTATCTTGAAATAGGCGATGATACCGCGGAAAGAGTTGAATACAGAGTCGAAAATCAAAGCCTGAAGCGGTGCCTTCTCGTCTCCTACCGGAGCAGGAACACGATTAACAACAGCTTCCAGTATATCTTCTACACCCTCACCGGTCTTACCTGAAGCACGGAGAATATCTTCATGCTTACAACCGATCAGGTCTACAATTTCATCTTCTACCTCTTCAGGCATAGCTGAAGGCATATCTATCTTATTGATTACCGGAATAATCTCCAGGTCGTGTTCGATAGCCATATAGAGGTTTGAAATGGTCTGTGCCTGAACGCCTTGAGTTGCGTCAACAACCAGCAGTGCTCCCTCGCAAGCAGCGATGGAACGGGAAACTTCGTATGAGAAGTCAACATGTCCCGGAGTATCGATAAGATTCAGGATATAGGTCTGTCCATCCTTTGCCTTATATTCCATTTGGATAGCGTGACTCTTGATCGTGATACCACGTTCTCTTTCCAAATCCATATCGTCAAGCATCTGTCCTTCAGTAATCTTGATGGTCTGAGTCTTCTCCAGAAGTCGGTCTGCCAAGGTACTTTTACCATGGTCTATATGCTGTCTCTTATACACATCTCCGAGCCCACGAGACACTCGCTAATCT
>ENA-OZRZ01000079-OZRZ01000079.1-human-gut-metagenome-genome-assembly--contig:-NODE-79-length-22294-cov-8.814875_pt1 | contig 22294 bp, 16 predicted proteins | sample MGYA00244118_ERZ653958 | MGnify/ENA primary metagenome ERZ653958 (study PRJEB26926, sample SAMN06164727) | human gut metagenome | biome: ENVO:00009003; feature: ENVO:2100002; material: ENVO:00002003... | reverse complement strand
TGTGCTAAGTTGCTAAAACATAATCAAAAACGAGAACATGGAACTGGACACCCTAAAAGACAAATCAACTCGTTGACAGTTGCGTAATCACGTATATTACCCTTCTTTTCGGGATTCAAATCTCGCCACTGCTTCGCAGTCATACCAAACATTGCCACATTCAGAACATCAGCCTCATTTGCATAAATCAGAGAAGCTTGCGCAGGCGTAATTTCAGTAGGAATCAAGTTATGCTTTATCGCATCAGTATGAATGCGATAGTTGATTTTAGAAAGTTCACGCTTAGCAGACCAACCCAATTGAGCTTGTTCCTCCGCTTTTAAGCGTTGGAACTCCTTGACCATATAGATTTTAAACTCAGGACTTATCCACATCGCAAACTCAAATGCAATATCTTTATGAGCATAAGTTCCACCATATCGACCAGCTTTAGATTGAAGAGATATTGCATTAGTACGCTGTACAAAATCCTTAACACTTATTTTAAAGCGATTCAATCCCGCTTGATTTCTAATTATGGCGAATTCGCCATAATTAAAATTCGGATTGTATATCTTCTCCCAAATTCCAATATATTCCAATGTATTTCTATTACGTAACCAATCTGTTACAAAAAACTCACCATCTTTTGCTTTCATCATATCTGTTAGACAGATATAGTCCTCACCATTTAGGTTCAAAACAGAAACTTCTGTTGTATTTACAATAATTTTTGCCATATTTTGTCAATATTTGGTTTGTGCTTGCAAAATTAATAAAAAAGCTCAAACTTACAACACTTTTGCAACAAATTTACAACAGAAACCTGCAAAATAAACCAAGTTCACCATTCTCATCCACGTATGGAAAAGGAATATGATGTGGTCGATAGCAGCAGGCACCCTCTGCTATATGCTGCTCATCAGAATTCTACACTTTTAATCCCGATAAATCCATCACACACTTAAATACATTTTTCCAAGGTAAAAACTGCCTATTTCATACATTTTTCCAATCCATTTTCAGGCCATTTCTTACACTTTTCCAACTTTTTGATGATATAATTAATCAGAAAAGCCTCTCTGCAAGAGTATGCAGAAAGGCTCAACATTTTATAGGAACATTACAATACTTCTAATTCATTTCTCTTCATAATGAGGGGATAACGTTCTGGATGTTTCAAACTATCAATTTCCAAATCCACATCAAGTTTGGGCCATTCTATAGCATTTTTACCACTCATTCTTACCTCAAGGGCATCAGAGATGCATGCATGTTTCATCCAAGGTATCCTATTATAAGATATAAAATAATCATTACCTTTTACAGAAAGCATAATGCCCTTATCATTAATCATCAAGACGCTTACCTGTGTGTCTTGCGAATTTGATTTTAAAATCGTCTCCATATTCTTTAAACTTTGGACTCATAATTATCTTTCTTTTAAGATATTCTCACTTCCGTCAGCAAAGATAAACAAATAATCTGATAGTACAACCATTTGTTAAGATATTTAAACCTTTTTATATGGCAGGCACCCTCTGCTATATGCTGCTCATCAGAATCTAATCATACACATTTCTCCATCAACACAAAGGTGATGAATCCCAGGAGAAGAGCGTAAGTGGCTTGCTTCTGAAAGCCATGGGCATGGGTTTCGGGAATCATCTCATCGCTCGTTACATAGAGCATGGCACCACCGGCAAAGCCCAACATCACGGGGAGGAAGGTGGAAGAGGCTGAACCCAAACCGAAACCTAACAGAATGCCTACCACTTCGAGCAGGGCAATGAAGATGGAAATGAAGAAGGTGCGGACTGCTGTAACACCAGCCATCATTAAAGGAGCAATAATCACCATACCCTCAGGGATGTTCTGCAGGGCGATACCGAAGGATACCCCCCACTCCGTTGCTCCCTCTGCCGAACAAACACTCACTCCAGCAGCCATGCCTTCGGGCAGTTTATGTAGGGCTATCGCCATCACGAAGAGCATCACCTGACTGAGTCGGGCATTATTGCGATGCTCCTCGGGGTCTAGTCCCGTGATATGATGAAGATGGGGAGTTACCAGATCCAGCACATTCAGAAACAAGGCTCCTGCCATCACGCCGATTACTACCAGCCACCAAAGACTGGTCTGTTCGAAGGCTGGCACTATCAGTCCCAACGTGGAAGCTGCCAACATGATTCCGGCACAATATCCCAATACGGCGTCGTTCCATTTATGAGGCAACTCCTTGACGAAGAATCCCAAAATGGCACCTATAATCGTGGCACCGCAAAGTCCGGCAGCACTAATCAATACGTTTGTCATAATCAATAAAATATATCGAAGTTATCCAGTTAAACACATGAAGATGCAGATACATCATAGAAGAAAAAAAGCATGGACAACCCTCACAGTCATCCATGCCCATCTATTTCGTATCTGATCTATTCAGTTATTATTAATTATATTTTGTTATGGTGAAATTGGTGTTTTCCAATTTCACATCATCATTCCTATTTCAACTTCGTATAACCGTAAGCTGCGCTATTGCCCAACTGCTCTTCGATGCGGATAAGCTGGTTGTACTTAGCCATACGGTCGGTACGGCTCATAGAACCTGTCTTAATCTGACCAGAGTTTGTTGCTACGGCAATATCAGCAATTGTTGTATCCTCGGTTTCACCAGAACGATGGGAAGTAACGGTGGTGTAACCATGACGGTGAGCCATCTCGATAGCATCCAGTGTCTCGGTAAGAGAACCAATCTGGTTCACCTTGATGAGGATAGAGTTGGCAGCACCCATCTTGATGCCCTTCTCCAGGAACTTCACGTTGGTAACAAAGAGGTCGTCACCTACCAACTGGCAACGATCGCCGATGGCAGCAGTCAACTTCACCCAGTTGTCCCAATCGTTCTCGTCAAGGCCATCCTCGATTGAATCGATAGGATATTTGGTAATCAATTCTTCCAGGAACTTGATCTGCTCAGCAGCAGTCAGTTTCTTACCATTAGGATCCTTCTTCTTGCCATCCTTCAACTGGCGATAATCGTAGTACCACTCACCATTTTCCTGAACGGCAAACTCGCTGGCAGCACAGTCCATGGCAATCTTCACGTCCTTTCCTGGCTCATAACCGGCATCCTTGATAGCCTGGCAGATGCTGTCGAGCGCATCCTCTATACCATCGAGTGCAGGAGCAAAACCGCCCTCATCACCTACGGCAGTAGAAAGACCGCGGCTTTTCAGGAGCTTAGCCAAAGCATGGAACACCTCAGCACCCATACGGATAGCCTCCTTCTCGGAAGGAGCACCCACAGGACGGATCATAAATTCCTGAAAGGCGATAGGCGCATCAGAGTGAGCACCACCATTGATGATATTCATCATAGGAACAGGAAGAGTGTAAGTATTGCAACCGCCAATGTAGCGATACAATGGGATGTGGAGATACTCAGCAGCAGCATGAGCCACAGCCAAAGAAACACCGAGGATGGCGTTGGCACCCAGATTAGACTTGGTCTTGGTACCGTCGAGTTCCAACATCTTATAATCGATGGCACGCTGCTCCAAGGCAGAAAAACCTACCAAAGCCGGAGCAATCACCTGATTCACGTTCTCCACAGCCTTCAAGACGCCCTTGCCGCCATAGCGGCTCTTGTCACCATCACGAAGTTCCAGCGCCTCGTTCTCGCCAGTTGATGCACCAGAAGGAACCGATGCACGACCAACGATACCTGACTTCAAAGAAACTTCAACCTCTACTGTAGGATTGCCACGAGAATCCAAGATTTCTCTTGCATGAACATTTTCAATAATCATAATACTATAATACTTTTAATTACGTTAAACATTTTTTCCGAGTGCAAATTTAGGTATTATCTGACAAATCTCCAAATTTAGGACATCATCAAAAGTAGGTATTCGCCCGAAAATACCTACATATAGGTAAGGAGAGGCATGGAAATTTGAGATGCTACCAAATTGTCATTTTATTTTAATTTTATCAATCAGTCCTTCGAAATCCTCCTTTTGCATAGCACCCATCTGCACAGATGGTTTGCCTTTCACGGGGATGAAGAGGAAGGTAGGGATGCTGCTGATACCGAAAACAGAAGCAAGTTCGGACTCCTGGTCGATATCCACCTTATAGAAATCTATCTTGCCGGCATATTTCCCGGCGAGAGATTCCACTACGGGAGCCATCATCTTGCAAGGACCACACCAGGTGGTATAGAAATCGATGACGGCAGGACGGGAACCGGCGAATACCCACTCATCCGGATGAGCCTCGTAATCCATAATCTTTTTTCTGAAATCAGATGTGGTGAGATATTGCACCTTGGCAGTTTCAGTTTTCTCAGACTTCTCTTCAGACGTTTGAGAAGAAACAGCAGGTGCTTTCCTGTTCTGGGAACAAGAAACCAGAAATGGTAGAAATAAAACAGCTGCTAATATGATTTTCTTCATAGTTTTTCGTTGTTTTAATTTGAGAGGGTGTGCCATTAGTCTATTACACACCCTCTTATTACAATTAATCACTATACACTAATCACTACTCCTAATCCTTTAAAGAATAAGTAACGGTAGTAACAACCCTTACCTTTTTAATATATGGGGTATTGGAATCGCGGTCTTCGATAGAGAACTGGCCCTGGTCGGCATTCATAATCTTGTCTATCTTACTCTTGCTGTTCTCAGCAAACTGGGCAGCAGTCTGCTCAGCATTCTCTATCGCTTCCTGCATCATCTTAGGTTTCATCTGCCGGAAGGCAACATACTCATACTTCACCGGATTCTCGTAACCACCATCCACAATGGCAACCCCCTTCTGAAGCAGATTACCCTGACGGGCAATGATACTGCGAACCAGTTTCACATTCTTGGATGTAACCGTGATGATGGAAGTAATGTTATAACGATACCCCTGGCGGTTTTCGCCATATCGTTCAGCATTGAGGTCGATGACCACAGGCGCATTCACATTGATTTCATTAGCCTTAACACCATTCTCCACCAGGAAGTTTCTGATGGTTCTCGTAGTGGCATTGATTTTTTGATAGAGTTCAGGCAGGTCATTGCCTATTTCCTTGGAAACGATAGGCCACGTCACCTTATCAGCCTCCACCTCCTTTTCGGCAAGGCCTTTCACTACAACCTTTCGATCATTACTAATCACACTTTCAAGTCCCGACTTGATACAAAATCCAAGCACGATGATGCCGATGGTTAAAATCACGGCTTGCTTAATACCAGAATTGATGTTCATAATTAGTCCTCCATTATTAAGTTGTTAAAATTGAGTTTCCATTCTATCTCAGATTGAGTTGCAATTTGAGTTTTCAAAGATACAATAAAAATATAGAAAAACGACACTTTATAATGATAAAATATGCTAAAACAGATCATATCAACCCATAAGCACCATTTTTCTGCCCAAAAGCTTGCATATATTACCAAAAAAAACTATCTTTGCAAAAGATAGGCTGCACCTCAGCAAAATATTTCTAACCCAAAAACAATAAAATGGATTACAACATGATTGGGACCGCATGGTCGTTACTGCCTCCTATCGTCGCCATTGCTCTGGCGCTGAAGACGAAGGAGGTCTATTCTTCTCTTTTTATCGGTATCATACTGGGTGCCGTTCAATATTGCATTTCGATGGGAACAGGTTTCGACGGATTCCTCGTTCACCTGACAAACCACACTGTAGGTGAAGGCGATGATGCCAAGGCATACGGTTTGATACATTGCCTCTCCGACCCATGGAACGTGGGCATTCTAGTATTTCTGGTGGTATTAGGCAGCATCGTTTCATTGATGAACAAGGCGGGTGGTTCGGCTGCTTTCGGCCGTTGGGCTTCCAAGCACGTACACTCGAAGATTGGCGTACAGATTGCCACCATTCTGCTCGGCATTCTGATATTCATCGATGATTACTTCAACTGCCTTACCGTGGGTTCGGTGATGCGCCCTATCGCAGTGCGCAACGGTGTTACCAAGGAGAAGCTGGCTTATCTCATCGATTCTACAGCCGCACCGGTCTGCATCATCTCCCCTATCTCGAGTTGGGCAGCTGCGGTATCGGGCTTCGTATCGGGAGGTGAGAACGGACTGGCACTTTTCTGCAAGGCGATACCTTTTAATTTCTACGCTTTCTTTACCATCCTCTTTATGTTTGGCATCGTGATACTGGGCTTCGACTTCAAGGCGATGAGCAAGTATGATGCAAGACTGAAGGAATGGTACGAGCGAACCAATGGCGGGAAGCTCGATGAGGTGAGCGATACCAAACTGCAGATTGTTGAGCATGGTGTGGGAGCCAAACAGGAAGAGGATTCCAAGAACAAGGGAACCGTGAGCGACCTGGTGATACCAATCATCATGCTGATTATCTTCTGCATGGTGGGTATGGTATATTCAGGCGGATTCTTCGATGCCGATAATGCCAACTATCTCAATTTTGTGGATTCCTTTGCTGCGAGCAATGCCTCTGTAGGCTTGGTAATCGGTTCATTGGCTGCCCTGATTCTTACCATCATGATGTTTACCATTCGCAAGACCTTGCCTTTCGACGAAGCGATGAGTAGTCTCATCAAGGGTTTTGAGGCGATGGTACCAGCCATTCTGATTCTTACTTTGGCATGGACGCTGAAGAGTATGACCGACTCGCTGGGTGCGGCAGAATATGTATCATCGGTTGTAGCGAGCAGTGCCTCAGAACTTCAGATGCTTCTTCCGGGCATCATCTTCCTGGTAGCAGGCTTCCTGGCATTTGCAACGGGTACCTCCTGGGGAACCTTTGGTATTCTGATTCCTATCTGCATCGCCGTATTCCCTGGTGCTGATCCTTTGCGTATCATCTCTATCTCGGCATGTATGGCTGGAGCGGTATGTGGCGACCATATCTCTCCTATCAGCGATACCACCATCATGGCGAGTGCGGGAGCGGAATGCAAGCATGTACATCATGTATCATCACAGTTGCCTTACGCCCTGACTGTAGCCTGTGTGAGTTTCCTCACCTTCGTTGTAGCGGGATTCACTCATACGCTGGGTATGGTAATGAGTGCCATCATCTCGTGGATATTCGGTGTTGCCATGCTTGGTTTTGCTTTATTTTATTTAAATAAGCGCCAAAAAGGTAAATAGTTCTTAATTTATTTGTATATTTGAAATATTTTCAATATATTTGCAAAAGAATTTAATAAAGAACATATTAATAACTTAATACAGAATACATTATGAAGGAATTAAAAGGAACAAAGACAGAGAAGAACCTCCAGGAGGCTTTCGCTGGTGAGTCACAGGCTCGTAACAAATATACCTATTTTGCAAGCAAAGCAAAGAAAGACGGTTTTGTACAGATAGCTAATATCTTTGAGGAGACAGCTGCTAACGAGAAGGAGCACGCTAAGTTGTGGTTCAAGTATCTGGAGGGCGGTGCTATCCAGGATACAGAGAAGAACCTGGAAGCTGCTGCCAATGGTGAGCACGATGAGTGGACCGATATGTATCCACGCATGGCAAAGGAGGCTCGCGAAGAGGGTTTCGAGGAGATTGCTGCTAAGTTTGAGATGGTTGCTGAAATCGAGAAGCACCACGAGGAGCGTTATCGCAAGCTCTTGAAGAACGTACAGGACAAGCTCGTCTTCTCTCGTGACGGCGACTGCATCTGGCAGTGCTCTAACTGCGGACATATCGTAGTAGGCAAGAAGGCTCCTGAGGTTTGCCCAGTCTGCAACCACCCACAGAGCTACTTCCAGATTGAAGCACAGAATTACTAATTCTTGCTTGAGACGAAATATCTAACAGAACATATATAAATAAGAGAGGGTGTGTCATGGCCTTATGACACACCCTCTTTTTTATGATTTAGCTTGAACCATTTCCAACATGATTTCTATCAACCTTGGAACACCATACTGTTCTACCTCGTCCTCTTTCACCCAGATATAATCATCAGGGAGCAGGGGGCGGGTTTCTGTTTCCTGCAGATAGAAGTCGGCAAGGAGGATGCGATGGGTAAGTACATGCTTCACATCCTTAGCCAGGAGAAGAGGATTATGGACAAAGGCAGGCAGTTGCGGAGCATCTGATGCGTTATATAGTTCCCACAATCCTTGCCAGATATCACCCTCACCGCGACGGTGGATAGCCACTTCGCCTTTACACCTTATATATATATAGGAGAGATGGCGCGTTTTCACCTTCAGTGTCTTGTTCTTCACCGGCAACTCCTCTACCCTTCCTGTTCTCAACGCCTCACAGGTTTCGGCAAGCGGACAGACAAGACATTTTGGAGATTGAGGAGTGCACTGGATAGCTCCGAAATCCATCATACCCTGGTTATAGGCAGCAACAGGCGATAATGCTGTATCAGAAAGTTGCTGAGCAGACGAAGCAGGCAAGAGTGATTGAGCCAACGCAGCAAACTCTTTTTTTCCCTGCGTTGAGTTGATAGGAGTATCTATTCCGAAGTAACGTGAAAGAACCCGGTACACATTGCCATCTACTACTGCCGCCGGAATATCAAAGGCAAAAGAACCGATGGCTGCTGCAGTATAATCGCCCACCCCTTTCAGGGCTTTGATACCTTCAAGTGTATCAGGGAAATGACCGAGCTCTACTATCTGTCTGGCAGCAGTATGAAGGTTGCGGGCTCGCGAGTAATACCCCAATCCCTGCCAGAGTTTCAAGACATCATCCTCGCTGGCAGCAGCCAAGTCTTCAACCTTGGGATAGGTCTTCATGAACCGCTCCCAATATTCCCATCCCTGTGCGATGCGGGTTTGCTGAAGGATGATTTCGCTCAGCCAGATGGCATAAGGATCCTTGGTTTCGCGCCAAGGCAAATCCCTACCATTCTCACGAAACCAATGGATAATGACAGCCGAAAAACTATTCATAAAATTCAATGTTCAAATCTCAATGTTCAAAGTAATCACTGTTCCGGATATTGCTCGTAAATCTTCAGACCGAACTCATTCGCCAAGGCATAGGCATGCTCCATGATATCGGCGAGAATGTGCTCGTAATTCACCCATACCTTATCCTTAATGAAGAAATAGAACTCGATAGGGAGACCGCATTGCGTGGCTTCCATGTGGCGCACCATCAATGTGAGATCGGTATTGACCTCCGGACGCTGGCGCAGATACTTCTCCATAAATTTACGGTAAAGCTGGAGATTGGTAGGGGCAAGGGCTGCAGGATTCTTTAAATCCTCAATATCCTTCCCTTCTTGTATATCTTTATCTATCGCCTTCTGCAACGACTCCTTCAACTTAAACGAATCTTCGGTGGCGAAATGCTTGGCAAGCAGATTACGTTTTAATGTCTCATCCACCAGACGGACACTACGGAAATCGAAGTAAACCACGCGCTTCACTCTTCGTCCACCACTCTTCTGCATACCAATCCAATTCTGGAACGAACCATTCACCAGGGTAATAGGCGAAATGGTAACGATGGTGTTATCAAAGTTGCGCACCTTCACGGTCGTGAGTGACATATCCTCAACGATACCATTGGCATCCACCGACTTCACCGTAATCCAGTCGCCCTTATGCAACATATCATTGCTGGTAAGACGCACACCAGCCGCCAATCCCGTGATGGTATCCTTAAAGACCAGCATCAGGACTGCCGAGGTAGCACCCAAACCGGCAAAGAGGGTCATCGGGTTCTTGCCCAACAGGATGGCAACCACCACCACGCCAGCCACAAAGAGCATCAATACCTTGAGAACACCGCAGAAAGTATGGAAATACTGCTGAGCCGACGAGCGTCGTTCCTGAGAATCCTCCAATCCTTTGAAAGACCCGATGAAGACCAGAGCCGTACGCACCGACATCACCACGATATAGATGCCCGTAACCCGCTCCAATATCTCCTTGAATATCGGATACTCCAGATAAATCAGCGGCATGAGCGACCATATCACCACAGCCGGCACAATATGGCAAGCCGAGGTGAGCACCTTCTTGTTCAGCAGAATATCATCCCAAGCTATAACCGTCTTATCAGTAATCTTACTGATGAGCGGAACCAGTATCTTGCGACACAGGAAATCGCTCAATATTGCCAAGAGGATGGCAGTAATGGTGAGCAAGATATGGCGCAGCATCGGCACGAAATCACCAGTGACTCCTGCCCATGTTATCATTTCATCTACAAACTTACGAATTTCCTCCATAAAACTATTAACTATCAACTATAAACTATCAACTAACGCTCACGGTTGGCAGAGCAAAGTACATACTTTATCTGCAAAGTGTCTGGCATTATTGCCATGCATGATACCATTGTTAATGATGGCGAAACAGAGTTCATGACCATTGGCTGCGGTACAGTAACCCGCCAATGAGATGATGCCCGTCAGCGTACCCGTCTTCGCTTTCACATTGCCATGCACAAAACTGTTTTTCATACGCTTTTTCAAGGTACCGTCAACCCCACCGATAGGCAGCGAATGCTTCAGATGGTCCATGATATTACCGTTAAGATAAGCATAACGCAGCAGTTTCACCTCCAGTTCGGCACTGAGATAATTATAGAGCGAAAGTCCCGAGCCGTCAGCCAGTTTATATCTTGCCGGATCGAGTCCTATCTTACGGATAAGCTGTCTTTCCACATTCCGGGCACTCTTGGCACTCGCCCATTTATTTCCCGTAGAAGCCGCAATCTGATAATACATGCTCTCGGCATAGAGATTATCACTCTCCTTCATCATCTTGTGCAGAATCTGATCCATCGTATGGAATCGGGTACAGACCGTAAAGGCACTCGCAGGGCAAGTCTTCTCTGAAGCCCCAAAGCAGGAATATTCGATGCCCTCCTCACGGAGCTTGGCAAGAAACTTATCCATAAAGATATCCTTGCGCTGGAACACCAGTGGCGAAAGCACCGGATTGTCATCATCCCAGCACCAGCCTTCACCCAACAGGTCGGCATCCTTCAAAGAGCGGTCGGCATAGATGCTGCCACGGATGGTGTCAACACCCATATCCTTCAGACTATTGACAAATGCCGACATATCATCGCTGTTGAAACGGGGATCCATGCCGCCTATACAATAGACATCACCCGTCAACACCCCATTCTCAATGGTACCGGTATATTTCAGAGTGGTTTTAAACTGGTAAGAACCGCCCAACTTATCGAGCGCCGTAATGGCAGTCAGGAGCTTCATCGTACTTGCCGGACGCATCAGCTGTCGTTCATTTCTCTGATAGATACAAGAGTCAGCAGACAGGTCCCAGACCATCAGTCCTACCTGTGATGTTTCGAACATCTTGCTCTCAAGGAGTTTATCAATACCCACCTTCACCGATTCGGGCCAAGGCAATTCCTGAGTCAGCGTATCCGCTGTCAGGGAATCAACGAGTGTAGAATCGGAAACATCCTTCTCATCAACCGTTTCTATTCCCTCATCTTCAATCACATTCTGGGCCTGCACCGGTACAGAGATCCATACCATCATCAGACCCAACAGCATATATATTATCTTTTTCATCACAATCAGTTCACCGGAACATAAAAGAAATTATTTATTTTTGATTCTCTCCATAAACGCCTCTTCATTATCCGGCTGAACGGTCACAATATTCTTATGTCCGTATTCGATGACCACACAATGGTCTAATCCGAAGAAAGTCTTGGCTATGTGTACATCAATGACATCACATAGCGGCACATTTCTGTTGGAAGAGAACCTGCCCTCATTGATGATGAGATATTCCATCTCCTCATCCAGGTCTATCGGTTTTACCATCTTGAAGGTATAGGTTGTATTCAGTATGCGCTCAATCATGCCCACGATGATGATAGCCACAAAGATGCCGATGATAGCCAGTTTGACCCAGAAGAAGTAGAGAGCCAGGATTGCGAACACCGCCACACCGATACGTGCCGTCAGCGTAAAGCGCTTATGAAAAGTTCTATCTGCCATAACTTTGATTTATTACCTTATATTATTGTCGTTTTTACGACCGTTTGATAGTCTAAAAGACTATATAACCTTAAATTTCGCTGCAAAATTACAAAAAATCCCTCTCTTATTACTCATTTTAAAGATTAATTATTACTTTTGCAACGAATTAAGAATTAATTCTGAGAGAATGGGGTTGTTTTATAGATAAAAATACCTGTTCTTAATATTGAAATTAGATAAGAATAAACTCAATGGTTTATAAGTATGATTTTCTGATTATCGGCTCAGGAGTTGCCGGTATGAGTTACGCCCTGAAAGTAGCCAGAGCGCATAAAGGTAAGGTGTGTATGATTTGCAAGACCTCGCTCGACGAGGCTAACACGTCATTCGCACAAGGTGGTGTGGCGTCAGTTACCAACTTGGAAGTGGATAACTTCGACAAGCACATACAGGATACTATGATTGCTGGTGATTATATCAGCGATTATAAAGCAGTGAAGCAGGTTGTCACTATGGCACCGGAGCAGATCAAGGAGCTCGTGCAGTGGGGCGTCAACTTCGATAAGCAGCAGGACGGCAAGTTCGACCTACACCGTGAGGGCGGTCACAGCGAGTTCCGCATCCTTCATCATGCAGATGATACGGGTGCAGAAATCCAGCGCGGTCTGATGGAGGCTGTGCGCAACTGTCCGGATATCGATATCAAGGAAAATCATTTCGCCGTGGAGATTATCACTCAGCACCACTTGGGTGCCCGTGTTACTCGCCGCACTCCTTATATCAACTGTTACGGTGCATACGTATTGAATCCTGATACCCAGAAGGTAGATACCTATCTGAGTAAGGTTACCGTGATGTGTACCGGTGGATGTGGTGCCGTTTATCAGACTACCACCAACCCTGTGATTGCCACTGGCGATGGTGAGGCGATGGTATACCGTGCCAAGGGAACTGTAGCCGACATGGAGTTTGTCCAGTTCCACCCAACCGCTCTTTATCATCCGGGCGAAACCCATCCTGCCTTCCTCATCACCGAGGCTATGCGTGGTTATGGCGGCATCTTGCGTCTGCCTAACGGCGAAAGTTTCATGGAGAAATATGATAAGCGATTGAGTCTGGCTCCTCGTGACATCGTGGCTCGTGCCATCGATAAGGAGATGAAGATTCACGGATTGGATCATGTCTGTCTCGATGTAACCCATAAGAATCCAGAGGAGACCAAGCGTCACTTCCCTAATATCTACGCCAAGTGTCTGAGCATCGGCATCGACATCACCAAGGAGTATATCCCTGTTCGTCCTGCCGCTCACTATATGTGTGGTGGTATCAAGGTTGATTTGAACGGCTGTTCAAGCATCAACCGTCTCTATGCTCTGGGCGAGTGTTCATGCACCGGTCTGCATGGCGGTAACCGTCTTGCCAGCAACTCGCTCATCGAGGCTGTGGTTTATGCCGAGACTGCTGCCAAGCACAGTATTGAACATGTAGATGAGTACGACTTCAACGAGAAGGTACCAGCATGGAACGATGAAGGTACTTTGACCAACGAAGAGAAGGTGCTGATTACACAGAGCGTGAAAGAGGTTGGCGAATGCATGAGCAACTATGTAGGTATCGTGCGCAGTGACCTCCGTCTGAAACGAGCATGGGACCGTCTCGATCTTCTCTACGAAGAGACAGAAAACCTCTTCAAGCGTGTAAAGGTAAGCAAGGAACTCTGCGAGCTCCGCAACATGATTAACGTGGGTTATCTCATCACCCGCATGGCGATAGAACGCAAGGAGAGCCGTGGTCTCCACTATACCATCGACTATCCTGTTCATGCTTACGACAAGAAGTAATCAAGAATTATCAGAATATTAAAAAGCTCGGATGCTTGTGATGCATCCGAGCTTTTTTTTATTTTCAAGAATTTGAGAATTAGAGAATTTTTCTTTCTACCTATTGGTTCTAGTGAATTTTCTTTTTATCTCGTCAGCGAGAACTTGATGCTCAGGCCGAAATCCTGTGTGGTGGTAGGATAACTGCTGCTCGACAGGAGCGGGGTGTTGGTCTGACGGTCATAATAGAAACTCATGGTAAGGAGTTTGCTGAAGGTATAATCGGCAGAGAAACTCAGTTTCAGAGCATTGTTGCCGCTGCTGGCACTGCTTACCATTGAGGCTATATCACGAACGATGGCTGCCTGCTTGCGGAAACTGAAGTCAAGACGTAGATTCAGATCATGGTTGGTACCATTCTGAACCGTCTTGGTGGTCGACGCATTCTTATTGGCTGCATTCTTGTTGCCGCCCTTCGACTTGGAACGGGAGGCCTTGGCGCCCCAACCGAAAACATCGAAGTTGTTGATGCGGTAACCCATACCGATTACCCAGTCCTTACTCAATGCCTCGTTCAGCTGCACACTCGTCATACTGAGGTTCAATACACGGGTCTGGCGATATTCTGCCTTCACCGTCATATTATTGTTGAATGTGACATCCATACCCAATAATGGCGAGAACGACTCGTTGATACTTACCTGCGAAATGTTGAACATGCTACTTGGAGATGGATTGCCCGTAGTGGCATCACTCACGAAGCCGAGACCGTTCATATACTCCTGGAAAGTGCTGTAACTGTTGTAGCTGCCAACCGCAAAGACGCTTTTGTAAGAGTGGTTGATGTTGACACTCTTGAAGTGCTCGTTGAACCAAGGCAGACGTCCCAGTCCGCTGTAACGGATGGTCCAGTTTGGCAACATCCGGCTCAATGCCGGGAATACCGAAAGCGAATTGCCACCCATCGAGGTATAAGCCTTGAGGAAGGCAGGAATCATGACATCGCTGCTATACTGGTTGACCGGCGTGCGGGAAGCATCAAACTTGCCGCCAGCCAGAGCCGAACCTGTCGGATAAACGGTACCTGCATACTGCGCCTCTACCCTATCTCTGAAACCAGCCAGCGAGTTGACAAACTTCTCGAAGGTCTTGCTGCGATAACCCGAATTGGCATTGCCCATTCCCTCGAAAGCCGACCCCAGCGAGATGGTAGTCATCTGGAAGGCTCCACTCTGGGTAGTTGGCGTTCCTTCATACATATACTGTATGCTCTTCTGCGTGGTCTTGGTACGTGTGGCTGAGAGATCAATCTTGAAATCCTTGATAGGCTCCAGGGTGGCACGCAACGTAAGATTATCCGTTCTGCTGGTAGTAGCAGGTGTTGCGATACTGTCGTTGCAGAGCAGCCAGTCGTTGTTTCTAGCCTTCTCGATATAATCGTCGCCAACCATACCGAAGGCGAAGTCAAGACCCGGTGCCATCTGTCCCACCTTCTTCTGTCCGAAGGCATCACCCACACTAGGCAAGAAGCCCGGCAGGGTGAGCTGATAGCTGCTGCGATAGTTGATGCTCACATTGCGCACCATCATTGCCAGGCGACTAGCCAACTGCAATCCCTTATACCATTTCTTATCATCAAGCGGTTCCTTAGCCAGTACGGAGAGTTTCACCTTCATGGCAGTATCTACCTTTGAGATGATTCTGATCTGGTTATTATCCACCTTTTTATATTTAAGCGGGAATACCTTGCCGTCTTCCGTCTTGGCATTCACAATCAGTCGCTTGGTATTTTTGCCGTGGCGTATCTTGAATGTGGTATCAGGCAGGAGGGTGATTTCCCGTTCGAAGGCACGCTTGTTCTTAGGCAGCGCCTTCTTCGGATCAGCCGCCTGTTCCTTTGCTTCCTGCTTCTTTTTCTTTTTTTCCTGCTTCTTGCGCTGCATCTGTGCCCTACTCTGGGTACGGTCAAACTTATCGTTTACCTTCTTCAGGAAAGGCACATGGTTGTAGAGTTTCACCAGGTTGAAGTTTCCGTTCAATGTCAGTTCGCGCTGGGTATTGATGGTATTTCCATACGAGTTGCCCTCCTCATCCTCTGTACCGCGCTCCCAAGAATAGTTGGCATTGTAAGAGGCATCGCTGTTCACCCAGTCGAAGACAGGCAGCAGATTGAGAGGCAACCTATAAGATGCCTGGAAATTCTGACTATAGTCGAGCGGTGCACCCCAGTGGCGGATGCTGGTCCATACGGAGTCCTTCCAGGCATGATACTGGTCGGCATAAAGATCCTTGTTGACCGGTGTATAAGGTTCCTCTATCTGTGCATGGGTAGCACTCTGGAAGTTCATGTGCAGGTTCTTGGTCAGATCCCAGTTGATGGAGAACTCACGGTTCCAAAGGAACTGTTCACTGAAAGTGAGCGGCAACTTGGAGTCTACTCCGGCAGATCCACTCATCAGGGTTTCCATATCGCGCTCCTGCAACTCGTAGTAGTCGCGCGTCATCTCGGTATTGAAGGCTATGTTCTGCGGCAGCCAGTTCAGTCCGAAACGTTTCAGTATGTCGAGCCACTTACTCTTGTTCTTCAGTCCCTTGAATGGTTCCCATGCCTTATAAACCGGGCTCCACGAATAATCCAGGGCTCCTCGCCAGTTGTCCTTGCGCTCATACATCGTCGTTTCACCCGTAGTATACTGATGCTGATGACTGTAGGTGAATGAGAAGTTGGCTGGATCGTATGGCATCGGATGGCGCTTGGTAGCTATACCCACCCGGGCATTCGAGATGGAGAAGTTGGTCTGCGTAATCTTAGTGGCAGCGATATTCTCGATAGAATCGCGCTCGTGCTTAGAGCCGGCAGCATCGAGGGCATCCTTCAACTCCATATCGGTATCCAGCGGATTATACTTAGGAGTGGTCTTCTCCTTGGTAACACTATAATATAAAGGTATGCTCACCTTCGCCTTGTCAGGGAAGAACTTACCCATTTCGAGCGATGTGGTCACACTGTAGGTACCGTAATTATCGGTGGTGCGACTTGCCACGCCATCTTCCAGACCGCCGAATCCCTCGCTGATATATCTGCCGGTGGCATTTACGCTACCCAGATCGGAGAGTTGTATGTTGAGGTTGGCATTGGCAGCCCAACCACCCGAATTATTATGTTCCTTGAGTCGGAGTTCGTTTATCCATACCTCACCACTCTTGATGTCGACAGAATTGTTTCTCACACCCAGCATCATGGTCTTCACCTCGCCGAGACTCGGATTACCCACGATGGTAATCTTGTTCTGCGGATGTTCTGCATCCATCATGGAATAAGGAGCGAGATAAGAAGCCACACCCTGTGCCTTCGCCTTGTTACGGTTTTTCTTCAATGCCGTAAAGACACTCAGCGGCACATCGAGCATATTCTCCTCAGGCCATACCGCCTTACAGTCGGCAAGCACATAGCGGTTGTAGTTGGAGCGTGGCTCGGTGAGCTTCAGTGGGATTTCATACTCGTAGTAATTGTTCTTGTAATCGCTACCCAGACGGATGAAGACTGAGAGATCACCATCCTGCAGACGGGTAGTATTCTGCTCCAGGGCATTGGCATGGGCAAACATCTGGATGCGCTTATACTGGCGCAGATCAAGGGTAGAATTCTTATAAACCGCCTTCGCCTCGCCTGTGCTCATATTCTTGACCACCAGACTCAACGCTTGCTCGTTCGCCTCAACCAACTGAGGCTGACTAGGATCCTGTTCGCGCTTGATACCCGGAGGCAAGACATAGTTGACCGGTGTCTTCTCGCCGTTCTCCTCCAGACTCACGCTGCTTGCGTCGAGGGTTCCGCCACTGGCTGCGCCGAGCGGCTGATCATAGGTACGCCACTTGCCCATCACGAGGTCGAAGGTACCGAAACGCAGCACGATAGGTTTCTTGAAACCGGTGAGGAACATACGCATGAAGCGGATGCTGGAGAAATCGTTGATGTTGCCCTGACGGCTCTCAAACTCATCGATAGGTATGCGGAACTGATACCAGGTAACGGTAGACTTGGTATTATCACGCCAGGTCTGGCTGTATTCACGCTTATCTACAATATGATTATTACCCACCACGAGATCTTCCGGACGGATGCTGACACGGTACTGGAAGTATTTCTCATATTCGTTGAGCGTATAATCCTGGTTGATATCCTCGACATCCGGCGTTGACTTATAAGAAGTATCATAGCTCTCAGAACGGCTGTCGCTGTCAGGCGAGTTGCCCTGAGGATTGTTGATATACTTATATCTCTGCAGGATTGGAGCACGCATCTCATCCCAGTCGGAACCGCGGAAATAGTGGTAGTCATCACGTGCCGGATCGGCAAAGATGCTGTCGAACACCGCCTGGTTCACCTTGCCCTGAATCTGGTCGAGATAAGCACTCTTGTAGAATTCCTGCTCCTCGGCATCAGTCAGTCCGTTGAAACCCACATCCTGCAAGGCTCTGCTGCCACTGGTGGTAGCAAAGGCATAGGTCACGGTGCTCTGGGTAGGAATCTTACCCCACTGGGTATAGGTGTAGCTCTTGCTGCCATCTACCGGCATGCCACTCTCATAGAATTTCTTGCCATCACGCAGGATATCCTCGCTCACCTCGCCCAGGTTGATGTAGAAATCGCCACCGTAATCGGCAGCATCAGCCTCTTCGCGAGAATAGATGAACGGATCGAGCATCCAGAACTCGATGTATTCGATGTTTGCCTGCTCGAAATCGTTGGTATCCAGTTTACGCATCATTCCGCCCCAGTTGCGCTGCGGATTCTGCAGAGTTCCGTCTGCCTGCAAATCTGTTACATTGAAGTTGTATGGTCCCGGCTCACTTGGATAGTAAGCCAGATTGAGTACATTCAGGGTATTGGTAGCGCCCTGATAACTGCTCTGGTCGCGCAATGGGAAGAGCTCCTTGGTATAGACCTCGCGGACATAATGGTTACTCAACTGCTTGAGGTCGCCCTTGATATGTCCCGGAGTGAGCGAACTTCCACGGCGGGTGAACAGCGGATCGATGGTATACCAGGCTAGGCGGGAACGGTGGAAACCGCTGCTCAGACCGGTCTTATCGCTGTAATCGTCCTTGAAATTGAGCGAAGGCACACTGGATATAAACCAGGAGGTAGGAGTCGTTACATCGATGGAGGTCTTCGTACCCTCGAAGTCATCGATATAAGATGCATTGTCCTGTGTGCCGCCTGCCTCACCGGCAATGAGCTGGGCAAATTCTCCTGTAAAGGATATCTGCGATGGCTGGGTAAGATGCAGGAATGGTATCTTGTCAAGCACATTGGTGAGCCACTGACTCTCCTTGCGCCAATTGAGATTGATGCCCCAAAGGGTATTCTTCAGCGGTTCGGAGCCCATGGATACCTTGGTAGTAAGCGCCTGTTCGGAGAGGTGCTGGATAGTACCGCTCAACTGGAAGTTCTTGGTAAAATCATACTCCCAGTTCAGTCCGAACATCGTTTTTCGGGTTTGTCCGAAATCGGTATTACTCTCCAGAGAAACGTTGACAGCCGTACCGGCATCGATGATACTCTGGTTCAGGATGGTCACCTCACCGGCACTGTAATCTACCGAATAGTCGGTGCCCTCTTTCAGGGTGATACCACCTGCCGTAACTAAGACCGAACCCTGTGGCACATTGTAGGCATCGAGCGAGATGACATTGGCTGCAGAGCCCTTGAACTGTCCCACAATCTGATACTTGTTCTTTTCGGCTATCTGCTTGGCTACGGTCTTCGTACTGTCATAGAGTTCGGTAAAGGCATACTTTTCAGCCTTGTCGGCAGCCACGCCCCGCTTGACCAGATAATCACGCATATAACTGCCGAAAGGCTCTACCTTCGGAATGAACACGCGTCCGTTAGAGATGGTATAGCCTTCTACATAATCGAAATATCCATTGCTGTGTGCCTTGTTGTTGTTATCCAGACGGTCGGCGCCCAGCACACGGATGATAGGCTGCTTCTTCACCTGCTGCTCAGGGATATAACTGAGATATACGCCGGTGGTATCGCTCTGGTATTTCACATCCAGGCGGAACTTCTCCTTCTCTACGGTAGAAGCCAGATAATAAACGTTCTTCATCATCAGCCCCCAGTTGCCCTGTCGCGGATTGTTACTGGTATTCTTGAGCGATTTCACGAAGAGTGCCTGCTTGGTATCGCTGAGATCGGATGCAAACTCGCCCACCTGATAGGTAACACCTCCCGATGTATACTCATAGGCTACAGCAAGTACCTGGTCGGTCTGCAGACTGGTTTTCAATGAGATATAACCCAAAGCGGTATTGACCGTATACTCAGAAGAATTGAGCAGACGGGCACTCTCCAGTTTCTCATAATCGGCTCCACCAACCAGTCCGCCTCCATTGAGAGTGGTTGCAGCCTGGTCGATGTCACGGGCAGCAGCATATTGGCTGTTCATCGCAGCATACTCAGTATTCGCCTGGTTAGAAGGCACCTGTCCGCTCGCCGTCCACATCGGGTTGCTCAGTTTCTGGTTCTCGCCCAGGTCGGTCAGGGCTACGATGTTTCGGGTATTGGTGGTATTGCCGGTTTTGTTGGTAACCCACACCTCCACGCGGTTGATGGTGATGCCCGTGGTGAGATTAGGAAGTTTCTGCATCCAGGCATCATAATGATTTCTGAAATACTGGGAGAGGAAGAAGTGGCGGTTCTCCTCATAATCGGCTACATTCAACTCGAAAGGAGTGAGCTGCACACCGCCCCTGGTAGATACGCTCTTCGATGCACTTTTCTTCTGCGAAGCCACCATCTGCAGCTTGAGTTTGCCAAACTGCATATCGGTTCTAACACCAAACAGACTGCTGGCGCCTTTGATGAGCGAAGAGTTGGAAGGGAAGGAGACGTTGCCCGCCTCAACGAGTTTGATGATTTCATCTTCCTTGCCGTCGTACTTCAGTTTCATGTTCTGTGCATCGAAATCGAAGGTGGCATCGGTGTTGTAATTCAGGTTCATGTTCACCTTATCACCCACCTTTCCGTTGACGTTGAGATTGATTTTCTCATCAAAATCCATCATCGTCGTCTTTCGGTTGCGGATAGGCAACGAAGGATTGTCGATGCTCTTCTTGTTGATACCGAACTTGAGTTCGGCAGAACCCTGTGTCTTCACTCTGATGCCACCAGGACCGAAGATTTTCTCGGCAGGTCCCAAGTCGAAGTGCATATCCGAGAAATCGAACTTCTCCTTGCCTTTTGCCTGGAAGATTTCATCGTTCTGTTTGCGGAAGTAGCTGTTGCGCTGCTGCTGTTCGGTCCATGCAAGATACTCTTTCGGAGTGAGCATGATAGGGGCCGAAAGCCAGGTTGAGCCCATGCGGTTGCCGATGATATAGCGGTCGAGGGTATCGTTGTAGACTACCTGATATTGCAGATTATCAGGACGTTTCAGGTCGAGCGGACTCTGATAGAGGTCGCTCAGGGAGTAAGGTTGGGTGCGCTGAATCTGCCAGCGGGTATGCAGCAGCGAATCGGGAATAGTATCTTCATCGAGCTGCACGGGCTGGGCTGTGCTGGTATGGGTTTTCTTTTTATCGTCCTGAAGTTGAGGCAAAGCTATCGCATAGCCGAAGGTTGCCACCATCAGCCAAGCCAATAGAAAAGATATGAATCTTTGCTTCTGTTTCATCGATAAAAAACTCCTAACTTATTTGATTTGCTTCAATGCCAGTTTCACAACCTGTTCTACCGGGAGATCAGGCTGTGCCTTGAGGATATCTACTACTACCTTGGCAGATGGTGCCGGCGAGAAGCCGAGCATGGTGAGGGCGCTTACCGCCTCATCCTTTACGTCATTGTTCACCATCACCACATTGCCTCCGCTGGCTGGCAATTCGTCAGCAATGCCGAGGCTCACGATTTTATCTTTCAAGTCGATGATGATTCGCTGTGCTGTCTTCAGTCCGATACCCTTCACGGTTTTCAGCACCTTGTCGTTACCAGTAGAGATGATTTCGCAGAGTTCGCGTGGCGAGAGTGAAGAGAGAATCATACGGGCCGTATTTCCGCCTACTCCTGAAACGGTGATGAGGAGGCGGTAGAGTTCACGTTCCTGTTTGGTAGCAAAGCCGAAAAGGGTGAAAGAGTCATCTCTTCCACCAGCCACCAGCACTTCGTGAACATAGAGTTTCACTTCCTGTTTGCCCTGAATGGCAGTATATGTATTGAGCGATATATTGAGTCCGTAGCCCACCCCCGCAGTCTCAACAATAGCCAGTGCAGGTGTCAGCTCTGTCAGATCGCCATGAATATATTCTATCATTTTCTTTTTCTCCTAATTAAATTAATATATTAATAACGTGCGAAGGGCGGGATTATTGTAATAGAATTCCATAAAATTACGTCCCGACGTAGCATGTCATACGTCCCGACGCAGAGCCAGAGACGTCGGGACGCAGCAAAAGCTACGTCAGGACGTAATTCTAAGCACATCGGGAGGTATCGGAAAGGGAATGTATGAGTCCACTTTAAAAAGGGACATATTTTGAATCCAGTCTGGCCAGTGTGGTCA
>ENA-OZRZ01000075-OZRZ01000075.1-human-gut-metagenome-genome-assembly--contig:-NODE-75-length-22443-cov-5.676076_pt1 | contig 22443 bp, 19 predicted proteins | sample MGYA00244118_ERZ653958 | MGnify/ENA primary metagenome ERZ653958 (study PRJEB26926, sample SAMN06164727) | human gut metagenome | biome: ENVO:00009003; feature: ENVO:2100002; material: ENVO:00002003... | reverse complement strand
TCTCACGCAGGCGAATCTGAAACAGCCGCAGGATAAAGCTCGGCTGCTTATAAAACGAATAGGTCAGCAGGCTGTGATCGCAGTTCATAAAAAGCGCCTGTGTAAAGTTCGTGCCACGGTTGATAGCGTACATTATAAATACAAAGTACGGAAGCCAAGTCATCACGATTTCGTTAATGACGGTTTTTTCTTCGGGCAGCAGATAGACGCCTGCCAGCACGGCGGCGCAATTCGTCAATACTCCAATTGGCATTTTTTGATTCCTCCCAAAGGTTTGAAACAGGTTGTTCGATAATAAACTATCCTGCCTGAAAAATTCCCTCAGCGCGGACGCGTTGGGGGAATTTTTGCAGCTTGTGCGATACAGCGGGGCGTCTCAGCCGCCCAGGTATGCGCTGCGGACCCGCTCGTTGGTCAGCAGCTCGGCACCGGTGCCCTCCATGACCACGCGGCCGGTCTCCAGAACATAGGCGCGGTCGGCCACGGAAAGGGCCATCTGTGCGTTCTGCTCCACCAGCAGGATGGTCATGCCCTCCTTGTGGATGTTGCGGATGATGTCAAAGATCTCCTGCACCAGCAGGGGCGACAGGCCCATGGAGGGCTCGTCCAGCATCAGCATGGAAGCGTTGCTCATGAGCGCACGGCCCATGGCCAGCATCTGCTGCTCGCCGCCGGACATGGTGCCGGCCAGCTGCTTGCGGCGCTCCTTCAGGCGGGGGAAGAGCTCAAAGACCTTCTCCTTGTTGGGGGCGATGGTGGAAGCGGGCTGGGTATAAGCGCCCATGTCCAGATTCTCTTCCACGGTCATATGCAGGAAGACATGACGGCCTTCCGGCACCTGTGCCAGACCGGCCTCGACGATTTTATGAGCGCGGACGCCCTTGATGCTCTTGCCCTTGTAGAGGACGTCGCCGGTCTTCGGGTGGAGCAGGCCGGAGATGGTCTTCAGGGTGGTGGATTTACCGGCACCGTTGGCACCGATGAGGGTGACGATCTCGCCCTCGTTCACCTCGAAGGAGACATCCTTGACTGCGTGGATGTTGCCATAAAAGACGTTGATGTTATCAACTTTCAGCAAAGTCTGTGCCATCGTTCAGCCCTCCTTCTTGCCCAGGTAGGCTTCGATGACCTGGGGATTGTTGCGGATCTCGTCCGGCGTACCCTTGGCGATGATGCGGCCAAAGTTCAGCACGGCGATGCCCTCGCAGATGCCCATAACGAGGCTCATATCATGCTCGATGAGGAGGACGGCGATGTTGAACTCGTCGCGGATGCGGCGGATGGTCTCCGTCAGCTCTGCGGTCTCGGAGGGGTTCATGCCGGCGGCCGGCTCGTCCAGAAGCAGCAGCTTCGGGCTGGTAGCCAGCGCGCGCATGATCTCCAGACGGCGCTGTGCGCCGTAGGGCAGGCTGCCGGCCTGTGCATCGGCGAGGTCGGCCATGTGGAAGATGTCCAGCAGCTCGAAGGCACGTTCGGTGCAGCGCTTCTCTTCCTTCCAGTAGTTGGGCAGGCGGATGAGAGAGGAGCCCAGATTGTACTTCATGGACTCGTGGAGACCCACCTTGATGTTGTCGATGACGGACAGGTCCTTGAACAGGCGGATATTCTGGAACGTACGAGCCACGCCCATCCGGTTGACCTGATAGGTCTTTTTGCCGGCGGTGGGCATCCCATCGATGAGGATGGAGCCGCGGGTGGGCTGGTAGACGTTGGTCAGCAGGTTGAAGACGGTGGTCTTACCGGCGCCGTTGGGGCCGATGAGGCCGGTGATCTCGTTGCGGCCGATCATCAGGTTGAAGCCGTCCACGGCGGTCAGGCCGCCGAAGTCGATGCCCAGTTCACGGACGTCGAGGATGGGCTTTTTATCCTTGTCGCGGTCGGTCAGGAAGCCGCCGGAAGGGACGCTGTGTAACTTAGTCTGGAACTCACTCATGGTCTGCGCCCTCCTTGTCAGCATTCTTCTTGTGGAACAGCTCGCCGTTCATGACCTTTTCCACGATGCGGCTCATGGAGAAATCGTAGCTGCCCAGCAGTCCGCCCGGACGGAAGATCATCATCAGGACGAGCACCAGCGAGTAGATGACCATGCGGTAGCTGTCGAAGCTGCGGGTGGCCTCGGGCAGGATGGTCAGGACGGTAGCGGAGAGGATGGAGCCCAGCATGGAGCCCATGCCGCCCAGAACCACCATGACCAGGATCTCGATGGACTTCATGAAGCCGAAGGTGGAGGGGTTCAGAACGCCGATGTAGCAGGCGTACAGACCACCGGCCAGACCGGCAAAGGCAGCAGAGAAAGCGAAGGCCATGACCTTATAATAAGTAGTCTGGATGCCGCAGCTCTCGGCAGCGATCTCGTTGTCGCGGATGGCGAGGACGGCACGGCCATGGCGGCTCTTCATCATGGCATGGATGAGGAAGCAGGTGATGACCACACAGAGGAAGACATTGGCGAAGTTGGAGTACTTGGGGATGTTCTTGAGGCCCTTGGAGCCGTAGAACAGGCTGTAGCCCAGCACATCGTCGATGTTGTTCAGGGTGATGCGGATGATCTCGCCGAAGCCCAGGGTCAGGATGGCCAGATAGTCACCGGTCAGACGGAGGGCCGGGACGCCGATGAGGACGCCAAACAGGCCGGCCATCACAGCGCCCAGTGCAAGGCCGATGGCAAAGGAAACGCCATCGGGCAGAGGGCTGTACTTGGTGAAGAGGGCGCAGGTGTAAGCACCCACGGCCATGAAACCGGCGTGGCCCAGCGGCAGCTGGCCCAGATAGCCGGTGGCCACGTTCAGGGACACGGCCAGGATGATGTTGATGCCCACGGTCATGAGCACCTTGTTCTGGTAAGTGGAGAGCATGTTGCCGGTCATGTAGGAAAGGGCCAGGAACAGCAGCACCACCAGCACGGCGTTCATGAGGTAGCGCACGGGCATTTTGAGCGTTTTGCGATTCTTGTTCATCTTCATGCCCTCCTTACACCTTTTCCTGCACCTTGCGGCCGAGGAAGCCCGTGGGCTTGAACAGCAGCACGATGATGAGGATGGCGAACGTGACAGCGTCCTTCCAGGCAGACAGGCCGATGGCGGAAACGAAGCACTCGCACAGGCCGATGACGATGCCGCCGACCATTGCGCCCGGGATGGAGCCGATGCCGCCCAGAACGGCGGCGACGAAGGCTTTCAGGCCCAGCATGGAGCCCATGGTGGGGGTAGCCTGCGGGTAGGAGCAGCAGTACAGCACCGAGCCGATGCCGGCCAGTGCAGAGCCGACCGCGAAGGTAAAGGAGATGGTGCTGTTGACGTTGATGCCCATCAGGCGGGCAGCGTCCATATCCTCAGAGACGGCGCGCATGGCCTTGCCAAGCTTGGTCTTCTGGACGAGGAAGGTCAGCACCAGCATGGACAGCACGGTGACCACCAGCGTGATGATGGAGGTCAGGCCCAGAGGCACTTTGCCCAGATAGAAGGTCTTGTTGTCGTAGTAAGACGGGATGACCTTTGCGCCCGAGCCCATGACCAGCTCAGCCGTGTACTCGAGGAAGAACGACACGCCGATGGCCGTGATGAGCAGAGAGATACGGGGTGCGCTGCGCAGCGGGGTGTAGGCGATCTTTTCGATGACCACGCCCAGCAGCGTACAGGTGAGGATGGTGGCACAGACCGCCGTGACCGGGCCGAGGCCCAGCTGGTTCATGACGAACCAGGACATGTACGCGCCCACCATGATGACGTCGCCGTGGGCAAAGTTCAGCAGCAGGATGATGCCGTACACCATGCTGTAGCCCAGTGCGATCAGTGCATAGATGCTGCCAAGGGACAGGCCATTGATCAGCTGGCTGAAAAACACTGTCATGGATGGATACTTCCTTTCTTTCCGGCGCTGTTGCACGCCTTATGTGGGGATACACTTTTTTACCAAAAAAGCGGAGATCACCGGGGCAATACTGTTCCGGCGTTCTCCGCAGTGGGTCAATTTACGATCATTCGGATCTCAGCGGCGCTTCCATCACCGGTCGATGGAAGAAAGCTGGGATCAGAACATTTCCTTCAGCACCGGCTTGCCGTCCACATAGGTCAGGATAGCAGTCTGCTTGACGGGGTCGTGATGCTCGTCGAAGGTGAAGGTGCCGGTGATGCCGTCGATGGTGCCGGAGGCAATGGCATCGATGACAGCCTGCTTGTAATCGTCGGTGCCAGCCTCGAGACCGGCATCCTCAGCAGCCTGCAGGCCGTAGACGATGGTCTTTGCTGCATCGTAGCCCAGAGGAGAGAAGCCGTTGGGGTACTCCTGACCGTACTCTGCCTTGTAGGCATCCTCAAACTCGGCGTTGGAGCCCTTTGCGTAGTTCGCGCAGAAGTAAGTGTCCTTCAGCTGATCGTTGGAGGCGTAGCCTTCCAGACCATCCCAGCCGTCGCCGCCCAGGAACGGAACGGTCAGGCCGACGCTCTCAGCCTGAGACAGGATCTGGCCCACTTCCTCGTAGTAGTTGGGGCAGAAGACGGTCTCGGGGTCCTTGCCGAGGATGGTGGTCAGCTGAGTCTTGAAGTCCACATCGCCCTCAGAGTAGCTCTCCTGATCGACGATGGTGCCGCCCAGAGACTCGAACTCGTTGACGAAGTTCTCTGCCAGACCCTCGTTGTAGTCAGCGCCCTTCTTGAAGATGACGGCTGCCTTGGTGTAGCCCAGCTTCTGGTATGCGTAGTCAGCCATCTTGATGCCCTGGAACGGGTCGGTGAAGGTGGCGCGGAAGACGTTTGCGTTCACGGTGTCGGTCTCGGCATCGTAGGTGACAGCCTCAGCGGTAGCGGAAGCGGTGACCATGGGCATATTGTAGTCTGCGCTCTCAGCAACGACTGCCAGAGTCGGGGTGGTGGTAACGTCGCCGATCAGAGCGGTCATGCCCTCGTCCACCATCTTGGTGAAGCAGTTGACAGCCTGCGTAGCGTCGCCCTGCTCGTCCTCGGTGAGGATCTCGATCTGCTTGCCGTTGATGCCGCCGTTGGCGTTGACCTGCTTCAGGTACAGGGCAGCACCGTTGACAACAGCCTGACCGTAAACGGAGACGTTGCCGCTCAGGGGACCCATAACGCCGACCTTGATGGTGTCGCCGGAAGCAGCTGCTGCGGTAGAACCGGCAGCAGAAGCAGTGGAAGCTGCGGTGCTGGAAGAGCCGCCGCAGGCAGTCAGAACACCGGCAGCAGCCACGACACCGGCAGCAGCCAGAAAGTTACGACGAGAGATCATGTTTTTCATAAGTCTATATCCTCCTGATATTTGGAAGCGTTCGTGTTATTTGCAGCCCTTTCGCACGGCCCATGAGCCAGTGTCCCGAAAAGCTGTTAAGGAAGCAGCGCTCCCTTCCCTCAAAGCAGCTCTGCTTCCTTGAGTCTTATTATAAGCACTTCGGTGCAAGTCTGCAATTCACAAATCGTCCATAGTTTTGGAGGGGTTTCGGGTAAAACTCGCTATTTTTCACAAAATCAAACGTCGCTTTTTGGTTACTTTTTCAAATTGTTCACCTAAGAAAAACAGAACATGAAAGCAATTCACACGTAACAAAAAGATGACACAACTTTCCTCTCCTGAAGTTTGCTACCGCTAACATCCATGCATCCTCTTGCATCTCGGGCCGAATCATGGTAGGATAATATCGGTTAGTTAGCATATACTATCCAAATGAGAAGAGCGCATCCATTCCTATTATATATGGAGGTACAAATCATGAACTATCTTGAGATCGTAGACGTTCAGGGCCGTGAGATCTTGGACTCCCGCGGCAACCCCACTGTTGAGGCTGAGATCACCCTCGCCGACGGCACCGTGGCCCGGGGCTGCGCACCGTCCGGCGCATCCACCGGCGAGTTCGAAGCGCTGGAGCTGCGCGACGGCGACAAGGGCCGCTATCTGGGCAAGGGCGTCACCAAAGCTGTGGAGAACATCAACACCGTCATCGCTGATGCCGTCATCGGCATGGATGCTTCCGACATCTACGCCATCGACAAGGCTATGATCGACGCCGACGGCACCAAGGACAAGTCCAAGCTGGGTGCAAACGCCATTCTGGCCGTTTCCATCGCTGCCTGCCGCGCTGCTGCCACTTCGCTGGACATGCCCCTCTACCGCTTCCTCGGCGGCGTGAACGGCAACCGTCTGCCCGTCCCCATGATGAACATCCTGAACGGCGGCGCACACGCCACCAACACCGTGGACACCCAGGAGTTCATGATCATGCCCGTGGGCGCACCTTCCTTTAAGGAGGGCCTGCGCTGGTGCGCTGAGGTCTTCCACGCTCTGGCTTCCATCCTGAAGGCAAAGGGTCTGGCTACCTCCGTGGGCGACGAGGGCGGCTTCGCTCCCAACCTGTCCAGCGACGAGGAGACCATCGAGACCATTCTGGCCGCCATCGAGAAGGCCGGTTATCTTCCCGGCAAGGACTTCATGCTGGCCATGGACGCTGCTTCCTCCGAGTGGAAGAGCCCCAAGGGCAAGGGCTTCTACAAGCTGCCCAAGGCCGGCACCGAGTTCACCTCCAGTGAGCTCATCGCACACTGGAAGAAGCTGGTGGAGAAGTACCCCATCATCTCCATCGAGGACGGTCTGGACGAAGAGGACTGGGAAGGCTGGCAGGAGATGACCCGCGAGCTGGGCGGCAAGGTCCAGCTGGTGGGCGACGACCTGTTCGTCACCAACACCGAGCGTCTGGCCAAGGGCATCCAGCTGGGTGCCGGCAACGCCATCCTCATCAAGCTGAACCAGATCGGCTCCGTATCTGAGACTCTGGAAGCCATCAAGATGGCTCACAAGGCCGGCTATACCGCCATCAGCTCTCACCGCTCCGGCGAGACCGAGGACACCACCATCGCCGACCTGGCCGTGGCCCTGAACACCTGCCAGATCAAGACCGGCGCACCCAGCCGCACCGAGCGTGTGGCAAAGTACAACCAGCTGCTGCGCATCGAGGAGCAGCTGGGCGGCAGCGCCGTCTACCCCGGCATGGCTGCTTTCAACGTGAAGCGTTAACTCAGACTCTGCGACAGGAGCGCCAGTCCCGGCTTTGTCGGAGCTGGCGCTCTTTTTTGTCATTTCCATGTCAATTTGTCTAAAGTATACAAGAAAAAACATCAAAACTCGGCAAATCGACTATTGCCAATTCGCAACTGATATATTAGAATATAAGTGAGAGAGCGAGGCACTCCTGCCGCGCATAAACGCAAAGCAATATGAACGGAGGACATCCACTATGCCTATGAAAATGGGTTGGCGCTGGTATGGCGAGGGCAACGACCCCGTCACCCTCAGCGACATCAAGCAGATCCCCGGCGTGACCAGCATCGTCTGGGCGCTGCACAACAAGATGCCCGGCGAGATCTGGGAGATCGACGAGATCCAGAAGGTCGCAGACCAGATCCACGCTTACGGCTTCGACATGGACGTTGTCGAGTCTGTCAACGTCCACGACGACATCAAGATCGGCCTGCCCACCCGCGATAAGTACATCGAGAACTACAAGCAGTGCATCCGCAACCTGTCCAAGTTCGGTGTCAAGGTCATCTGCTACAACTTCATGCCCATCTTCGACTGGACCCGCACCGACCTGTTCCACCCCGTCGGCGACGGCTCCACCGCACTGTTCTACGAGAAGGACAAGATCAAGGGCGACTACAAGTCCATGGCCGAGTACATCATGTCCTTCACCGAGAAGTACAACATGACCTTCCCCGGCTGGGAGCCGGAGCGCATGGCAAAGCTGGACGAGCTGTTCAAGGCCTACGCCCCTGTCACCAAGGAAAAGCTCTGGGAGAACCTGAAGTACTTCCTCGAAGCCCTGATGCCCACCTGCCGCGAGTGCGACATCAAGATGGCCATCCACATGGACGATCCCCCTTGGGATATCTTCGGCCTGCCCCGCCTGCTGGTGGATGCCGAGAGCATCGACCGCTTCCTGAGCATGGTGGACGACGAGTACAACTGCCTGACCCTCTGCTCCGGCAGCCTGAACGCCAACCCCAACAACAATGTGGCTGAGATCGTCCGCAAGCACTGCGACCGCATCGCATTCGCACACATCCGCAACATCCATCACTTCCCCAACGGCGACTTCTCCGAGGCTGCCCACCGCGACTGCTGCGGCGAGACCGGCATCATCGAGATCCTGCGCGCCTACCATGACTGCGGCTTCGAGGGCTACATCCGCCCCGACCATGGCCGTCAGCTGTGGGAGGAAGGCCCTGGCAGCTGCCGCCCCGGCTACGGCAAGTATGACCGTGCGCTGGGCATCCAGTATATGCTGGGCGTCTGGGACCTGCTGGACCGTCTGGACGAAGAGAAGAAGAAGGGCTGATATATCATGAAGCTGACTGATATTAAGAACGGCAATCTGTCCGCCGAGTGGGCAGAAAAGGGCTACGAGCTGCCCAAGTTCGACGTTGAGGCCGTCAAGGCCAAGACCCACGCAGAACCCACCTGGGTCCACTTCGGTGCCGGCAACATCTTCCGCGCATTCCCGGCTGCCATCCTGAACGACGCCCTGAACAGCGGCAAGTATGACCGCGGCGTCATCGTGGCCGAGAGCTTCGACTATGAGATCATCGACAAGGCTTATCGGCCCTACGACAATCTGAGCCTGCTGGTCTGCCTGAAGTCCACCGGCGACATCGAGAAGAAGGTCATCGCCTCCGTCACCGAGAGCCTGAAGGCTGACTACTCCTTCGGCGCTGACTGGGCACGTCTGGTCGAGATCTTCCAGGCACCCAGCCTGCAGATGATCTCCTTCACCATCACCGAGAAGGGCTACGGCGTCGCTCCTGCTGACCTCGAGCGCGGCCTGACCCCCGTTCTGGCCATGGGCAAGGTCACTGCTCTGCTGTACGAGCGCTTCAAGGCCGGTGCTCTGCCCCTGACCGTCCAGAGCATGGACAACTGCTCTCACAACGGCGATAAGGTCAAGGCCGCAGTCTTTGCCTACGCTTCCAAGTGGGTCGAGCAGGGCCTGGTCCCCGCCGAGTTCCTGGCCTACGTCAAGGACGAGACCAAGATCACCTTCCCCTGGAGCATGATCGACAAGATCACTCCCCGCCCGGATGCCAAGGTTCAGAAGATGCTGGCTGACGACGGTTTTGAGGACAACTACACCATCGTCACCGAGAAGCACACCTTCACCGCTCCCTTCGTCAACGCCGAGGAGACCCAGTACCTCTGCATCGAGGACCACTACACCAATGGCCGTCCTCCGCTGGAGCTGGGCGGTGTCCTCTACTGCGACCGCGAGACCGTCGATAAGATCGAGAAGATGAAGGTCTGCACCTGCCTCAACCCCCTGCACACCGCCATGTCCATCTACGGCTGCATGCTGGGCTACACCCTCATCTCCGCTGAGATGGCTGATGAGGACCTGCGCAGCTTCATCCAGAAGATCGGCTACATCGAGGCGATGCCCGTCGTCGTTGACCCCGGCGTTCTGAACCCCTACGAGTTCATCGGCGCTGTCATCAACCGCCGTCTGCCCAACCCCTTCATGCCCGACGCTCCTCAGCGTATCGTCACCGATACCTCCCAGAAGCTGGCGATCCGCTTCGGCGAGACCATCAAGGCTTACGAGGCGCGCGGTCTGGACAAGTCCAACCTCGTGCTGATCCCGCTGGTGCTGGCAGGCTATGCCCGCTACCTGAAGGGCATCGACGACAACGGCCAGCCCTTCGAGATCTCCACTGACCCGCTGCTGGCTGAGCTGCAGGCCATCGTGGCTCCCCTGAAGGTGGAAGCCGGCGAGCAGGACTTCTCCTGCCTGAAGGCTCTGTACAGCCGCACCGATGTCTTCGGCGTGGACCTGTACGCCGTCGGTCTGGGCGAGAAGATCGAGTCCATGGCCAAGGAGCTGTTCGCAGGCCCCGGCGCTGTCCGCGCTACCCTGCACAAGTACGTCAAGGCCCGCTGATCGAAGCGTCCCCTGACTTCATAAGCCATTTCCGTACCCATGCTGCGTTTTGCTTTGCCGCAGCATGGGTTTTTATTATGTCTTTTTTCCGGCACAGGAAAAGCCGCCGGGCCTTGCGGCCCGACGGCTTTTCTTATGATAGGAGGATCAAAAATGATCGTAGACTATCTTATTCAGTTCAGGATGGTCTGCTCGGTCTCGACGTCGAACAGGTGGACCTTGTGGGGATCGAAGGCAACGCGGACGGTGTCTCCGTTGCGGGCCTTGGAGGTGGGAGCGACGCGGGCGGTCATCTTGTTGCCCTTGTACTCCAGGTACAGGTAGATCTCAGCGCCCATCATCTCAGAGACATCGACCTTAGCATCCAGCTGGCAGTCGGTGTGCTTTGCCATGAACTCGGGCTCATCGTCGATGTCCTCGGGACGGATGCCCATCTTGACCTTCTTGCCGACGTAGGAATCCAGCTTGCCGTCAGCGGTCTTCTCCTTGGGCAGGGGGATGAGGTCGCCGCCCAGATCGACGCTGTACTGGTCGCCCTTCTTGACGATGGTGCCGTCCAGGAAGTTCATCTGGGGGCTGCCGATGAAGCCTGCGACGAACATGTTGCAGGGCATATCGTACAGGTTCTGCGGGGTATCGACCTGCTGGATGATGCCGTCCTTCATGACAACGATACGGTCGCCCATGGTCATAGCCTCGGTCTGGTCGTGGGTAACGTAGATGAAGGTGGTAGCCAGCTTCTTGTGCAGCTTGATGATCTCGGTGCGCATGGAGGTACGCAGCTTAGCGTCCAGGTTGGACAGAGGCTCGTCCAGCAGGAAGACTGCCGGGTTACGGACCATTGCACGGCCCAGAGCGACACGCTGGCGCTGACCACCGGACAGAGCCTTGGGCTTGCGGTCCAGCAGGTGCTCGATCTCCAGGATCTTAGCAGCCTCGTGGACGCGGCGGTCGATCTCGTCCTTCGGGGTCTTGCGCAGTTCCAGACCGAAAGCGATGTTCTTGTAGACGGTCATGTGGGGGTACAGAGCGTAGCTCTGGAAGACCATGGCGATGTCGCGGTCCTTCGGGGGAACGTCGTTGATGAGGCGGCCGCCGATGTACATCTCGCCCTTGGAGATCTCCTCCAGACCGGCGATCATGCGCAGGGTGGTGGACTTACCGCAGCCAGAGGGGCCGACGAAGATGATGAATTCCTTGTCCTGGATCTCCAGGTTGAAATCGGTGACGGAAGGAGCCGTAGCACCGGGGTAGATCTTGTAGATATGCTGGCAGCTGATAGAAGCCATAAAGCTTTTTCCTCCATTGATGTTGTTGCACTCAAAGGCTCAGCTTGACGATGAGCCGTTTCATTGCTATTATAATAGCAGATTATTTTGTGTTATAAAATAGCATTTTATTGATTTGAGGTGTCAGATATTGATTTACTCTCCCAGCACGACTGCCGCCCTCGGCATCGTGGAGGATGCCCAGCCGGAAGAGCCCCTCACCCTGCGGGGCGAAGGGCTCTGGGTCTGCCTCGTTTCCAGCGGAAAATGTGTCGTCTCGCTGTCCGATCTCGAACTGATGCCGGCAGGTTCTGCCCTGTTGCTGCCGCCCCAGAATGCCGCAGCGGGCCATCTCGTGCTGAGCCGGGGGCCGCTGACCCTCACGCCGGAAAACGAGTGCCATCTGCTCTGCGTCCAGCTCACCGGGCAGGCAGCGGAACAGTTCCTCGCAGGGCTTTCCGAGATGCCCTTCCTCGCCCGGGGCGAGACCTGCCCGGCGGCGGCAGAGCTGATGGGGCGCCTTGCCGAAGAACGGGACGCCTCGGAGCGGGTACGCAGTCAGCTGGCCTTCGCGCTGCTGTGCGAGCTCTCAGACGCCGACAGCGCCGCCCCTGCCCTGCCCCCGCTGGTGGCCGCCGCCATCGAGGACATCCGCAGGAACTACGCCGGGCTCTACGGCGTGGAAGAGCTGAGCGAGCGGCTGGGCGTCTCCAAGAGCCACCTCGTCCGGGCCTTTACGGCAGCGCTGGGCGTCTCGCCGGGGCGGTACCTCACCAGCGTCCGCATAGAAGCCGCCATGCGTCTGCTGCTCCACCGGGAGTACACGCTGGATGTCATCGCCAGCCTCTGCGGTTTCTCGGGGGCCAACTACCTCTGCCGCGTCTTCAAAAAAACGACCGGCCAATCTCCCACGCAGTGGCGGGCGATGGCCGGTCGGAGCGCACTGCCCGAGCTTTCGCCCGAGCAGCAGCGGTTGGAACAGGAATTGTTTATTTAGTTCGTTTTTTCCGCTTCAGCAGGAAGAGGGTCAGGCAGGCCGTGATGGCCTCAGAGGCCGGGAACGCGGCCCAGACGCCGTTCATCCCGAAGAGGGCGCTCAGCACCAGAGAGCAGGCCACGATGGCCACGATGCCGCGGGAAAGCGACGTCGCAGAAGCCTCTGCGGGGCGGTCCACCGCGCCCAGATAGCCGGCGGCCACGATATTGAAGCCCGCGAAGAAATAGCCGAGGAAGTAGATGCGCATCCCGCTGAAGGCATACTGCGCCATGAGGGCCGAGTTCTCACTGTTGAAGACCGCGACGATCGGCCCGGTGAACCCGAACAGAACTGCATACAGTGCCGCCGCCAGCGCAAGCGCTGTTCCGCTGCCCAGCAGCAGGAGCTTGCGGGCACCGGCGGCATCGTTTTTGCCGTAGCACCTGCTGACCAGCGGCTGTGCGCCCTGGGCCACGCCGTTGAAGATAGCCGTCGCCACCAGCGCGTAGTTCGCCACGACGCCGTAAGCCGCCACGGCCACATTGCCCGCCAAACGCAGGAGCAGCAGGTTGAAGACGGTGGTGGTCACGCCGGAGGACATCTCTCCCACGAAGCCCGAGACGCCCAGCTGGCAGCTCTGGGCCAGCAGCTTCGGCGAGGGCAGCTGCCGCACAAGGCGGACGGTGCTGCTCTTTTTGAAGAAGTGGCGGCTGCAGATCGCAATGCTCAACACCGGCGAGACTGCCGTCGCCAGCGCCGCGCCGGGCAGGCCGAGGCCCATGGGGAACATGAAGATGTAATCGAACACCACGTTGAAGAGACTTCCGCAGAGGGTCGCCACCATGGCCAGCGAGGGGTCGCCGTCGTTCCGGACAAAGGCTGAGACGATGTAGTTGCACATGAAGAAGGGCGTGAACAGCAGGAAGATGCGGGCGTACCCCACGCCGAGTGCAACGATCTCCGCATCGCCGCCCATGAACCGCAGCAGCACCTCGGGGCAGAAGATGCCCGCCAGCATGAAGGGCAGGGCGAACACCAGCGCCCAAAGCAGGGCGTTGGAGAAATAGCGCTCCGACCGCTCGTCGCCCTGCGCCCGGAGGATGGCGTAGCGGGTGGCCGCGCCGAGGCCCAGCATGGAGCCGATGGCGAAGATGAAGTTGTAGATGGGCAGACAGAGGTTCAGCAGAGCCACACCGCTGGTGCCTGCCGCCTGCGAGATGAAATAGGTATCGGCCAGGATGTAGCAGGATGTCCCCAGCAGGCCGAAGATGTTCTGGCTGACGTATTTGAAATACTGTTTGGTAAGGCTCATGTTCTCCTCGTCAAATGTCACATTTTTATCATTCAAATTTCAGATATACTGCCATATTGCGTCAGTTTATCACAATCTGACCGAAGCTGTCAAGCTCTCCATTTGCACAAACGCCCGGATGGGTGTATACTGTAGTTTGTTTTTGAAAACAGGCAGAAGGGAGGGTGCATCATGCCGGGCAAGACTTTATACTGTCTGGGCGAAGCGTGGCTGGAATTGAACAGCACCGCGCCGCTGGCGTCGGCAAAGACGTTTTCTCCCCGCATGGGTGGAAGCGCCGCCTCGCTGGCACTGGCTTATGCCGCACAGGGCGGCAGAGCCTCTCTTTTAACGCAGCTTGGCGAGGATGCTTTCGGACACCGCATCGCAGACGCTTTATCTACTGCCGGTGTGGACATCAGCCGGGTCTGCTTCACCTCCCGCGCCCCCACGCCGCTGCTGTTCGACGGCGGCGGCGAACAGCTAGGCTGCCGCACCCGTTCTTCGGAGCTGCTCTATGCACCCGAACAGCTGGGCGCTGGCTGGGCCGCAGATGCTGAAATGCTGGCCTTTTCCAGCGCCTGCCTCGTGGACAGCCCCTGCCGCTACACCCATCTTGCCGCGCTGGACACCGCCCGCACCGCCGGTGTGCCGGTCTGCTTTGTCCCTTCTCTCCGCCCGGCTCTCTGGCCCGGCGAAAAGACTCTGCGGGACACGGTGATGCAGTTTCTCCCCTTCGCGGACATCCTCCTCCTCACCGCCGACGAGATGGAGCTTCTGCTGGACACCCGGGAGTATCAGGTCGGACTGTTTGCCCTGCTGCGGGGGCATACCCAGCTGGTGGTGCTTGAGACAGAAGAGGGCGTCCACGCCTTTACCCGGGCAGTACACGCATTCCGGCCCGGGCTTTCCGCCCCGCCCGAAGAGCTGGCCGCACGGCTGCTGTATCAAATCTCTCAGCAGGAGCTGACCCTGAAAAAGCTCATGAAATGCAGTGCTCCGGCACTTCAGACACTTCTATAACGCCGGAAAGCCCCCGCCTTTGCAGGCGGGGGCTTTCCGTTTATTTTGTCATCCGGAGGAGAATGAGCTTATCAGTGGATGAACACCGGGCCAAGCGGGTTGGTGATGGGGCTGACGTAGCCGCCCAGCAGCTTCGGGATAGCGAGGCTGATGTCAGGCACATAGGTCAGCAGCAGCAGAGCGATGAACATGCACAGATAGAACGGCAGGGTAGCCTTGACGACCTTCTCCATGGGGCGCTTCGCAACGGCAGAGCCGATGAACAGAACCGCGCCGACAGGGGGAGTCAGCAGGCCGATACCGCAGTTCAGGACCATGATGATACCGAACTGGATGGGGTCGATGCCGATGGAGGTGGCGATGGGCAGCAGGATGGGGGTAGCGATCAGGATGATGGGAGCCATATCCATGATCATGCCCAGCACCAGGATGATGAGGTCGATGAGCAGTGCGATGATGTAGGGGTTGCTGGTGACGCTGGTGATGGCGTTTGCGGCCAGATCAGGCACGTGCAGCATGGTCAGGCAGTTGCCGAACACTGCAGAGGTGGCGATCAGGATAAGGACGATGGACAGAGTGTTGACGCACTCATCCAGAGCGTGCCAGACGCCCTTCCAGTCAAGGCCCTTGTAGACGAAGACGGAGACCAGCAGAGAGTAGATAACTGCGATAGCAGCGGACTCGGTAGCGGTGAACACACCGCCGACAACGCCGAACACGACGATGACGACTGCGGCCAGAGCCCAGATGGAGGTACCCAGCTGCTTGATGAAGCCCTTGATGGTGAAGGGAGAGCCCTTGGGGTAATTCTCCTTGACGGAGATGATGTAGGAGCCGATCATCAGGACGATGGCCAGCAGAGCGCCGGGCAGGTAGCCAGCCAGGAACAGGCTGCCCACGGAGATGCCGCCGGCGGTGGTGGCGTAGATGACCATGTTGTGGCTCGGGGGGACCAGCAGGCCCTCGCAGGAGGAGGTGATGGTGACAGCGGTGGAGAAGTCGGCGTCGTAGCCCTGATCGACCATCATGGGGATCATGATGGAGCCGATGGAGGCGGTATCTGCGGAAGCAGAACCGGAAATGCCGCCGAAGAAGTAGGAAGCAACGATGTTGACCATTGCCATGCCGCCGCGCATCCAGCCGACGCAGGCGTCAGCCAGAGCGATCAGCTTTTCGGAGATGCCGCCGCTGCCCATGAGGACGCCCATGGTGATGAAGAACGGGACGGCCATCAGGCTGAAGGACGAGATGCCCTTGACCATCAGGCGGCAGACATCGGACAGTGCCTGACCCTGCACCATCAGGCAGAGCACGCTGGACAGACCAACGGCGTATGCGATGGGGAAACGCAGGAAGATCATGACGAAGAAGCTGACAAGAAGGACAACGATTGCCAGTGTCTGGACTGTCATATTAGTTCTCCTCCTTTACAAAAAAGCTCTTGATGTGGTTGTACAGTGCCTCGATCTCGAAGATGATCATGGCGACACCGGCCAGAGGCACGGGGAAGTACATCCAGAAACGGCTCAGCCAGGGCATCGAGACATAGAAGCCGCGGCCGCCCAGGGTGGTGGCGTAGTTCCAGCCCACAACCAGCATGATGAGGCCGAGGATGCAGACCGCCAGATCGGCGAGGATGTCCAGCACCTTGACGGCGATCTTGGGCAGATAGACGTCAAATGCGGTCATGCGGATGTGTGCGCCGCGGCGGATGGCCAGAGCGGCACTCAGCACGGCCATATAGCTCATGCAGGTCAGCACGACCTCTTCCGTCCATGCGGGGTCCGGGATGAACGGGACGTAACGACCAATGACCGACATGGTGGTAATGAGAATATCTGCGATCAGCAGCAGCTTGCAGATAAACAGGACCACTTTGTAGGTGACGTCGTACGCCGGCTTGATCTTATCCAGAGTGGTAAAGATTTTCGGCATAGGATCTCCTCCATACTCTTATAAAAAGCCCGGCGGGTCTGCGGGCGTATCCCGTAGTCCCCCGCCGGGCTATGTACTACTTCAGGATAAAGGCGCTTTTATCAGGCCTTCATATCCAGCAGCTGCTGATACAGCTCAGCCTGATCAGAGGTGTTCTCGCTGATGACCTTAGCGCAAGCCTCCTGCCAGGGAGTCTTATCGGGGACATCGACGACGTTGCAGCCGGAAGACTTCAGCTCGTCGAGGACCTTGTTCTCAGCGGTCTCGGACAGGTCAGCGTTGAAGGCCTGCGTATCCGCAGCAGCCTCCATGACGGCAGCCTGCTGGTTCTCGGTCAGCTTGTTCCAGGCGTTGTCGGTGATGACAGCCTGCACAGCGCCCAGAGTATGGCCGTCGAGGATCAGGTTGTTAGCGACCTCGGGGAAGGCGTTGGACTTGTAGTTTGCGATGGGCTGCTCAGCGCCATCGACAACACCGGTCTGCAGTGCGCTGTACAGCTCGCCGAAGGAGACGACGGTGGGGTTAGCGCCCAGGCCCTCGACCATGCCGTTCATGACGGGGTCGTTGGACACGCGCAGCTTCAGGCCCTTGAAATCAGCGATGCCGGAAACGGGCTTGACAGTGAAGAAGTGACGGAAGCCCTCTTCGCCGTAGAAGATACCACGAACGGGCAGGCCCAGCTCCTGGGGCTCGTTCAGGAACTCAGGTGCCAGCTCGCTGTTGGCGAAGTTCCAGAAGTGTGCGCGGTTCTCGAAGGTGAAGGGGATGGACAGCAGCTTGGACTTGTTGCAGCCGTAGCTGGTCAGTGCGAAAGCGGAGATACGGCTGATGTCGATGGAGGTGGAGCCGCCGAGGATAGCGTCCAGAACGTCGTTCTCAGAGCCCAGAACGCCGGAAGCCTGCACATCGACGACGACGGAGCCGCCGGTCAGCTCCTCGACCTTCTCCTTGAAGTGAGAACCGGTCTGGCCGACGATGGTATCCAGCGGGTTGACCTCGGCGTAGACCAGAGTCACCTTCGGGTCGGAAGCAGCAGCTGCGGCATCACCAGCGGGAGCGGTGGAAGCTGCAGCGGAGGTAGCGGTGGAAGCAGCAGTGCTGTTGCCGGAGCCACCGCAGGCGGTCAGTGCCAGAGCAGCGGCGGAAACACCGGCTGCTGCCAGAAAGCTGCGACGAGAAATCTTCTTCATGATAAAATCCTCCTTAAATTTTCCTCATTCAGGGCGGTGCGCTCTGCACGGGTCGCACACCGTCCGTTCATTTACTGTACACACTTTAGCAAAAATTTTTAGTCAGAACAAGGGCTTATGAAAAATGTCCTGTTTTTCAAAAAAATGTGAGAAACACTTTTGTGCATTTCTTACAAGCAGCGGTGCAGTTTGTTCAGCACACTGCCCAACGAGATGAATACAATGTAATATCTCTGGCACTTTTCAGGCTTCGCGGATGCGCTGGATGAGGCGGCTCTGCTCCTCAAAAGCCGCGTACATAGGCTCGACTGCCGCCCGGAAGCGGGCTTTCTCGGCGGCGGAGAGATTCGTCACCTCCACGCCCCATTCCCTCATATGCTTCTCGGCGCTGGCCTCCCGCTCCGCCCAGAGGCGGCGTTCGGTCAGAGCGCTCTCCTTTCCACAGGCGCGGATGATGTCCGGGAAGCGTTCGTCCAGCTCTGCCAGCTTTTCCATCGCGGCCTCGCTGGCCAGCTGCAGCTCCGGCACGCGGGCATGCTCATCCTTTAAGAAATAGGGAGCCACCTCGTAGTGGCCCATGGCCTCATAGCTGGGCCAGTTGTTTTCCGCGCCGTCTATCTCGGCGTTGTGCAGGGCTGCATAGACCCGGCTGTAGACCACCTGCGCGGGCTTTGCGCCGAGGTCCAGTATCATCTCGCTCATCATGTCCGACTCCTGCACCCGGAGCGTCAGCCCCGCGAGGTCCGCCAGCGTCTCCACCTTTTCGCGGGTGTAGAAGCTGCGGACGCCGGCGTCGAACCACGACAGGCTCACGAGGTCCATCGCGTCGAGGCCGGAGAGGAATTCATCGCCGATCTCACCGTCCAGCACCCGCCACATCTGGGGCGCGTCGGTATAGAGAAAAGGCAGCTGCAATACGCTCAGGGCCGGCTGATACTCGGCCAGCTGGCTCAGAGAGACGCGGGCAAAGTCGATGCCGCCGTACTGCATCTGCTCGATGACGCTCTGCTCGGCCCCCAGTTCCCCGCCGCTGTAGACCACGACTTTGACCCTCCCCTCCGTCCGCTCGGCCACGAGGTCGGCAAAGGCCAGAGCGGCCTGAGTGGTGGGATAGTCCTCGGGCTGGTTCTCGGCGTAGCGCAGGATGAGCTCCGGGCCGGTGTACTCTTCCGTCTTGCTGCAGCCCACAGCGCCCAGCGCCGTACAGGCGGCCAGCGCCAGCACACTGCGGCGGGAAATCATCCGCCCGCTCACAGTCCGGCCTCCGGGTCGGCCTTTGCCTTCTGGCCGGCCTGACGGCGGTACTGGGTGGGAGTCATGCCGGTGCGTTTCTTGAACGCCCGGGCGAAGTAGCTGGCGTCCTCGTAGCCCACCATCGACGCCACCTCCGCCGAGGAGCGGAAGGGGTCGGCCAGCAATTCCTTTGCCGCGTTGATGCGCAGCTCGGTGAGGCAGTCGAGGAAGTTCATCTTCTGATACTTCTTGAACTGCGCCGACAGGTAGGCCGGGCTGATGTGCAGGATCTCGCCCACGCTGTCCAGCGACAGATCGAACATATAATTATCCTCGAGGTAGCGGCGGACATGGGCCATGACGAGGGCCGTCTGGCTGTTCTCGCCCTCCTCGGGGGCGTCTTCCGCCTCTTCTTCGGTCTCCGTCTGCTCCGGCTGGGCGGCGGCCAGCTCTTCCAGCTTCCGCTCCGTCTCGATCTGCCGCATAGCCCGGCGCACCGAGGCTTCCAGCTCGTCGGGGTCCACCGGCTTGAGCAGATAGTCGCAGGCCCCCAGATGCACCGCCTCATGGGCATACTGGAACAGGCTGTAGGCCGTGACGAAGATGACCCGGCAGGAAGGCCGCTGGGCCAGCACGGCGCGGGCAGCGTCGAGGCCGCTCATGCCCGGCATCTCAATATCCATCAGGATGAGGTCTGCGCCCCACAGCACCGCCGTGTCGGCAGCTTTGCGGCCATTTTCCGCCACCTCCAGGACCACTTCCCGCTCAAAACGGCGCTGGACCAGCTCTGCAAGCGCCTCCCGCTCCAGCTTTTCGTCATCCGCGATCAACAGGCGTATCATCGTCCAAATCCTCCTCCAAAAGTTCTACAAGGGGCAGGTACATACTGATGGCCGTCCCCCGGCCCGGGTGAGAGCGGATGACCAGCCGCCCCCGTTTATCCAGAAGCCGCAGCCGTGCGGCCACGTTATAGACGCCGATATGCTCCCAGCGCTCCCCGGGCTGGGCCAGCGCGGCTTTCAGCTGGGCCAGCTGTTCGGGCTGGATGCCCACGCCGTTGTCGCAGACGCTGATATAGAGCAGCCCCTTATCCCGCAGCGGGTTGATGCGGATGCGCACCACGCCGCCCTCTTCCTTGGGCGAGATGCCGTGCTTGAAGGCATTCTCCACGATGGGCTGCAAGATGAAGGACGGCACCATCGTCTCCGTCAAATCGAGGGAGTCGGAGATGCGCCACACCATCTTCACACGGTCGCCGAAGCGGACGTGATAAATGGAGTAATACTCATCCACGATCCGCACTTCCCGGGCCAGCGGCACCTGCTCGTCGTTGCTCATCAGGCTGTAGCGCAGCAGGTGCGACAGAGCCGTGATGAGGGCCTGAGTGCGGTAGGCTTTTTCCTGTCCGGCGGTCTGTAAAATGACGTTCAGGGTGTTGAAAAGGAAATGGGGGTCGATCTGGCTGCGCAGCTGCTGCAAACGGCTGCGCTCCATCCGGTTCTGTAATTCCAGAGCTTCCGTTTTCTGGCGGTGGAGCTCCCGCTCCATCTCGTTTTTCTCCCGCAGGGTGGTCACCTGCTCGGCCATCGAATGCTTCATGTGGTTGAAGGCTTCGGTCAGCTGGGCCATTTCCGGCTGACGGGGCGCAGGCAGGTCGGGCGAGTCGAACTCGCCCCGGGTGACCTCCCGGGAGGCGCCGATCATCTGCTGCACCGGGGTCAGCAGCGTCAGCACCGAGAAGGCCATGACGCAGCCCAGCGCAAGGCAGAGCGCCACCACGACGGTCTGCACCCATTTCACCCGGTCGCTGAGGGCCGACACGGTGGTGTAAGTCCCCTGAGCGTCGGTGATAGCCGTGTTCAGCAGCTGCTGGGTATACTGGCGCAGATAGCCGCCGCAGGGTACGATCTTATTATAGTAGAGCTGGGCGGCTTTCGTGTCCTGACCGGCGGCCACCGCTTCTTCCAGCTGGTCCACCAGTGCGGTGTAGCTGTCGTAGGTAGTGGAAACGGCATTGTAGAGCAGATACTGCTCTTCACTCACAGTGCCAAGGTCGCTCTCGATGCGCCAGAGCCATGCGTTGGTGACGGAAAAGGCGCTGTGGAGCTCCTCTGTCAGCGCTTTGGCGTCGCCGTACTCCCAGCGGTAATCTTCCATGGCCGAAAGGCTCCGCTCCACACCGTTCTGGAAGCGGCTGATGGCGTTGAAGTTGCCCATCTGGTCGTCCAGTTCCCGCAGCACGGTGCCGGACTGGTAAAAGCTCAAGAATATCTGCCCCGCCAGCGCCAGAAAAAACGCTGCCAGGCAAAGACTGATCTGCCCTTTCAGGGTCATCCTGCGCCCCACGCACCCATCCTCCTTCTCTGTGATATTCTGCCGCGCATCTTCCGCCTTATCCGGCCTGTCCGCCGTCAGAGCGAAAGCTCCATAAACTTTCTTTTTCGTCCTATTTTAGCACATTTTAGGGCATCTGCGCAATATCATCCTTGATTGTTGGAAAATAATATGGTACTATGACCAAAAAGGAGGGTATTTTTATGTCTCAGCCGATCTCCATTTCCGTCCAGATGGATGCTGCATCCTTCCACGATTTTGCCGCCTTTGACCTGCTGCGCCACCACAAGGCGTGGCACCGGCCTCTGGTGTTCACGGCCATTTTGCTGGTGTCTGCCGGCTTCTGCCTGTCGCAGGTGGGCCAGAAAGACGGCGCAGCCCTGCTCACGGTGGTGCTGGCCGTGGTAGCGCTGGGCGTGCCGGCCGTCTACTTCTGGACGTTCTTCCACTCCCTGAGCCTCCAAATCAAAAAGATGGGCCTGCCCCGCCCCTTCTACCGGCTGCTGCTGGACGATGAAGGACTGTCGGTCTGGATGGCCGGCGAGCAGGACAAGCCTGAGGCGAGCCGCAAGTATGCGTGGCACGATATGCATCTGGCCTACCGCACCCCAAACGCCATTTACCTCTATGTCCAGCAGAATCAGGCCTATCTGCTGAACGACAGCCTCGACGCCGCATGGAGCCTGCTGCAAGCCTCCCTCCCGGCAGAGCGCCTGCATGATATGCGATAAGAACATCAAAAGCCCATCGCGCAGCTGTGCGATGGGCTTTTTTGCGTCAGCAAACAAAAACAGGCAGCGCCGTGGAAAGGAGGAGAAAGCGGCGCTGCCTGTGTATGAGAACTCCTAAACATTTGCGGCTGCTAGGAGGTTGTTGGTAGTCTGTCCGCCGCCGTGGCTATTGCCTCGCATAGGTGGGGGACAGTATTTTTTAGGGGCGCGGCACCCGCTGCGGGGCTGCGCATGAATCCTGCCTGCATGGCATTTATGGAAAGTCAAAAGCCGGAGATGGGGGATCTCGTTCTTGTCTTCCCGACTGCACCTTTATTGTACCGGATAAAAATGGAGTTTCTTTGAGTTAGTTTTGAACAATCTGCAAACAAGATGTGGAAAGTCGGAGAGCTTTCTTTTCCGTTCTGCTTGACATTCGGCACAGAACGATGTATTGTTAAGTTTATTGTGAAATACCTATGAAATTCCTGCATTTTTGAGGGAGGAGACACCTGTCTCTTATACACATCTCCGAGCCCACGAGACACTCGC
>ENA-OZRZ01000038-OZRZ01000038.1-human-gut-metagenome-genome-assembly--contig:-NODE-38-length-29840-cov-7.140541_pt1 | contig 29840 bp, 28 predicted proteins | sample MGYA00244118_ERZ653958 | MGnify/ENA primary metagenome ERZ653958 (study PRJEB26926, sample SAMN06164727) | human gut metagenome | biome: ENVO:00009003; feature: ENVO:2100002; material: ENVO:00002003... | reverse complement strand
GAGATTAGCGAGTGTCTCGTGGGCTCGGAGATGTGTATAAGAGACAGGCCATAGCAGCTGAGTGAGTCATACCAGTACAACCGATAGTCTCAACAAGAGCCTCCTGAATAACGCCTTCCTTGATGTTCAAAGAGAGCTTGCAAGCACCCTGCTGAGGAGCACACCAACCCACACCGTGAGTATAACCAGAGATGTCTTTGATCTCTTTTGCCTGAATCCATTTTCCCTCTTCAGGAATTGGAGCTGGTCCGTGGTTAGGACCCTTAGCGACAACGCACATGTTGTCTACTTCTTTAGAATAGATCATATTCGCTAAATTTTATATTAATGAATATTATAAGTATAAAGTTCTGTACTTAATTCATATTGTTTTGCTGAAACATCGGTGCCATCACCTCAATTCCGAGCACAAAAGTACAAAAAAAATCCGGAAAATACCTAAAATTGGGTATTCTTTTTAACTCTTTAACCTAATATTTAGATTTTTTCTTGGGTTTATGCACAATTTCATGTATCTTTGCAAACTGAAAATTGCAATTTTGTAGATTATGATCGAAGTAAAGATAAACGATGCCAAGCTTCAGCATGCTGCCGAGGCGGGCATGGATGAATTTGTAAAGGCTTTCGTGGACGCTATCCGCGAAGCGATTGGTGGTGAACTGACTGCCGAAACCATGGCGCAGCTCAACAGCGACCAGATTACTCTTCTGGCTTGGGATATCCTGCATGAGGAGATGATGGATGGCGGAATGGTTCAGCTCATACATAACGGTTACGGTGCTTTCCTCTGGAAGAACCCTACCGACAAGGCGTTTAAAAACTGGGGATTGACAGAACTCGCCAAACTCATCAAGAAGAGTCATTTCCTGTATAAAACAAACCATGAGGAAATTGAGCGCGACCTGACCGATGAGGAGTTTATGGCGCTCTACGAAAAATTTCCTGAGTTTGATGATTTTGACGATGAGTTCGTTGAGAACGAAGAAGAGTGGACCAGCAAGGTTGCCTTCTACATCGATGATCATATTGACAATTTCTGCGAAATTGTCAAAAGTTAATAGTTGATAGTTAATAGCGGTTTCGCCGTATAGCAGGCTTGCCCTATAAACTATAAACTTTAAGCTATAAACTTATAATACATTATTATATATATGAACAAGCAAGAACAGGAACTCCGTAAGAAGAGTCCGATACAGATACGCAACAAGAAGGCTTCGTTCGAGTACTTCTTCGTTGATACTTATACCGCAGGCATTGTGCTTACGGGAACAGAGATAAAGTCAATCCGTGGCGGAAAGGCTTCGCTGGTAGATTGTTATTGCGATTTCTATCAGGGCGAACTTTGGGTCAAGGGAATGAACATCTCTCCTTATTTTTATGGTTCTTTCAGCAATCATGAGGCTCGCCGCGACCGCAAGCTTCTTCTCACCAAGCGCGAATTGCGCCGTCTTGAAGAGGACAGCAAGCAGCCTGGTTTCACCATTGTTCCAACCCTCATATTTATCGATAATCACGGTAGAGCCAAGGTGGATATTGCCCTCTGTAAGGGAAAGAAGGAGTATGACAAGCGCCAGACTCTGAAAGAAAAGGAAGACAGAAGAGAGATGGATAGAGCAATCAAGCACTTTTAGACAATGAAGAATTTAAGAGAGATTGTAAAGGAGAAAATTCTGATTCTCGATGGTGCCATGGGTACTGAGATTCAGAAGTATAATCTTACAGAAGAAGACTTCAGAGGAGAGCGGTTCCGCGATTTGCCGGGTATGATGAAAGGCAACAATGACATGCTCAACATTACTCGTCCTGATGTGATATCTGATATTTACCGTCGCTACCTGGAGGCTGGTGCCGATATTATTACAGCGAATACTTTTTCGTGCCAGCGCATTTCGCAGGCTGATTATCACCTGGAGAACTGCGCCCGCGAAATGGCATTCGAGGGTGCCCGACTGGCACGTATCGAATGCGATAAGTTTTCTACGCCTGATAAACCACGCTTCGTTGCAGGAGATGTGGGACCAACCAACAAGACTTGCTCCATGAGTCCGGACGTCAGCAATCCTGCCGCCCGCGAGATTACCTACGATGAGCTTTTCACCGATGTATGCGAACAGGTGGACGGACTTATCGAAGGCGGTGCTGACGTGATTCTCATCGAAACCATCTTCGATACACTCAACTGCAAGGCGATGATAGATGCAGCGCTCACCATGATGAAGAAACATGGAGTAGAGTTGCCTGTCATGATCAGTCTTACGGTAAGTGATCTGGCGGGCAGAACGCTCAGCGGTCAGACTGTAGATGCTTTCCTTGCTTCGCTTTCTCCTTATCCTATCTTCTCTGTCGGCATGAACTGCGCCTTTGGTGCTCCTCAGATGAAACCTTTCATCGAGCACATGGCTCAGGTTGCACCTTATTATATTAGTGCGCATCCTAATGCCGGTTTGCCTAACGAGATGGGCGAATATGATGAAACAGCCGAATCGATGGCTCCGCAAATAGCCGAATTCATCGATGAGGGCATCGTGAACATCATAGGCGGATGCTGCGGTACTAGTCCTGAATTCATCGCACATTACGCCCGTATCGCTGAGGGTAAGAAGCCGCATCAAGTGGTGGAGAAACCTAAGTATATGTGGCTCTCGGGATTAGACCTTCTGCAGGTCGATGATTCCGTACATTTGCCGGTTGACGCCAGTCGGTTTGTTAACGTGGGCGAACGCTGTAACGTGGCTGGTAGCAGGAAGTTCCTGCGTTTGATTAACGAAAAAAAATATGAAGAAGCCATCGGTATTGCCAGAAAGCAAGTGGCTGATGGAGCAGCTGTCGTTGACGTGAATATGGACGATGGTTTGCTTGATGCGAAAGCCGAGATGGTTAACTTCCTGAATATGATTGCTGCCGAACCGGACATTGCGAAGGTTCCGGTGATGATCGACTCTTCCAAATGGGACGTCATCGTGGCTGGCTTGAAGTGCTGCCAGGGCAAGTGTATTGTCAATTCCATCAGTTTGAAGGAGGGCGAGGAAGTATTCCTTTCTCATGCCCGCGATGTGTTGCGCTATGGTGCAGCCGTTGTTGTGATGTGTTTTGATGAAGTAGGACAGGCTACCACTTTCGAGCGCCGCATCGAGATAGCAGAACGTGCTTATCATCTTCTGGTAGACAAGTTGGGCATGAATCCGCTCGATATCATCTTCGACCCGAACGTACTTGCCATAGCTACCGGTATGGAGGAGCATGATAATTATGCCGTTGAGTTCATCCGTGCAACGGAGTGGATTCATCAGAATCTGCCTGGCGCACATGTCAGCGGAGGTGTCAGTAACCTCTCGTTCTCATTCCGTGGCAATACTTATATCCGTGAGGCTATCCATTGTGTTTTCCTGCATCATGCCCAGCAGGTAGGTATGGACTTTGGTATTGTAAATACCAAAGCCAGAATGGATTACAATAAGATTCCTGAAGAACAGGTTCAGCTCATCGAGGATGTGGTGCTGAATAGGAGAAAAGGTGCAGCTGATGAACTCATCGAGCTTGCGGCAGAGATAAAAGCCCAGGCTGATGCTGCCAAGGCTGCAGCTAAGGCAGGCGGTGTTGCTCCCAAGAAACCGGCTGCTCCTGAATGGCGAAAGGAGAGTGTGGAAGAACGTTTGAAGTATGCGCTGCGCAAGGGAATCACCGATTTCCTGCAGCAGGATATTGACGAAGCACTTGCCAAATATCCTCATGCAGTAAACGTAATTGAGGGTCCTCTGATGGACGGCATGAACCTGGTAGGCGAACTTTTTGGAAAAGGCGAAATGTTCTTGCCGCAGGTTGTCAAGACGGCTCGCACGATGAAATCGGCAGTTTCTATCCTTCAGCCTCATATTGAGGCAGAAAAACAGGGTGGAGCAACAACTGCCGGCAAGATTCTGATGGCAACTGTGAAGGGCGATGTTCATGATATCGGAAAGAACATCGTCTGCGTGGTTATGTCATGTAACAATTACGAAATCATCGACTTAGGTGTGATGGTTCCAGCCGAACAGATTGTACAGAAAGCTATCGATGAAAAAGTAGATGCAATCGGTTTGAGCGGACTTATCACCCCTTCGCTTGAAGAAATGGTTCATGTGGCCCGAGAAATGCAGAAAGCTGGTTTGCGCATTCCTATCATGGTAGGTGGGGCAACGACGAGCGAACTGCATGTGGCTCTGAAGATTGCGCCTGAATATGACGGACCGGTTATCTGGGTGAAGGACGCATCGCTCAATGCCGGAATATGTGCCCGCTTCCTCAACGAGGCTGAATGCCCTAAGTTTGAGGCGGAACTGAGGGAACGCTACGAGAAACTTCGCCAGAACTATCACGAAGAGCAGGCTAAGATAGCCTCGCTCTCAGAGGCAAGAAAGAACAAACTCGAGCTGTTCTGACAAGATAAAGAATACAACGTTTTTAGGATAATTATATGATTAAAACTGTGATTTTTGATATGGGTGGTGTCATCATCACCCTCGACGAGAATGAGGCAGGCAAACGTTTCATTGAGTTGGGTATGAAGGAGTTTGCGGAGAAGATGGACCCTTATAAACAGGTTGGCTTAAACGGCCAGCTGGAAGAGGGCAAGATTTCCGAGGAGGAATACCGTCGGGAAGTGTGCAAGAAGATTGGCCGCGAGGTAACCTTCGAGGAACTGCAGCATTGCTGGCTGGGCTACATGAAGGAAATTCCAGAACGCAATCTGGTTACTCTCCGCAATCTTAAGAAGCAGGGCTACCGTGTAATCTTGCTCAGCAATACCAACCCTTATGTATCAGCCTGGGTAGACAGCGAGGCATTCTCTGCCGACGGTCATCCTATCGGCGATTATTTCGATGCGATGTATCGTTCTTATGAAGTAAAGTATATGAAGCCGGATGAGAATTTCTTCCGTTATGTCCTTTCTCAGGAGCAGATCATGCCAGAGGAGTGTCTGTTTATTGATGATGGTCCCCGTAACTGCTGTGCAGCCTCTGAACTGGGACTGTTTACTTATTGTCCACAGAATGGCGAAGACTGGTGCGATAAGATTTACGAGCATTTGAAGTAATTATTTGTGGTGATTATTTGCACTAAAATGCAAATAATTGCCATTTTATTTTGTGCTCTGCAATAAAAAATGTACTTTTGCAGTCGCAAATATTAAATACATAATACAATGATTAAGAAGAAAAGATGGCATTGCTTGCCAGGTCAGCCTCTTACAGAGCTCGACAAGCAGGTAATGTTTTGGGAAAACAAGGGTAAACTTGTTCCTACCCGTGACTTGATTAAAACTCCAGAACAGATAGAAGGCATCCGCAAGAGTGGTGTCGTAAACACCGGTTGTCTTGATGCGGTAGCCGAGATGATCCGTCCGGGAATCAACACCCAGGAGATTGATGATCTCTGCATGCAGTATTGCAAGGATCATAATGCCATTCCTGCGTGTCTCAATTACGAAGGCTATCCTAAGAGCGTTTGTACCTCTATCAACGAAGTGGTTTGCCATGGTATTCCTAAGGAAGAGGATGTGCTCGAAGAGGGCGATATCATCAATGTGGACATGACAACCATCGTTGATGGCTATTACGCTGACGCCAGCCGTATGTTCATCGTTGGCGGCAAGACTACTCCTGAAAAGGAGCAGCTGGTTCGCGTAGCCAAGGAATGCCTGGAAATCGGTATGGAGGTTGCCAAGCCATACTCGTTCGTAGGTGATATCGGTCATGCTATCGAGAAGCATTGCAAGAAGTATGGTTATGGTGTGGTTCGCGATCTTTGCGGTCATGGCGTAGGTTGCCAGTTCCATGAAGAGCCTGAGGTCCTTCACTATGGTCATAGAGGCACAGGCATGCTGCTCGTTCCGGGCATGGTGTTCACCATCGAGCCAATGATCAACATGGGCACCTGGCAGGTTTTCCTCGATGCCGACGATCCGTACGGATGGGAAGTAATCACCGGTGATGAGAAGCCATCTGCGCAGTGGGAGCACACGCTTGTGATGACAGAGACAGGTGTGGAGATTCTTACACACTAGTGTTAGTTAATAGTTGATAGTTTATAGTTAATAGGGCATTCTTGCTTGAGTCTCATGGATAAGGTGTTTTATGCTATAAACTATAAATTATAAATTATAAACTTTGATATAATGAAGGATATATATATATTAGGTATAGAGAGCAGCTGCGACGATACCTCTGCTGCAGTGCTCAAGAATGGTGTGCTGCTGAGCAATGTAACCGCCTCTCAGGAGGTTCACAAAGCTTATGGCGGTGTTGTTCCGGAGTTGGCTTCCCGTGCCCACCAGCAGAATGTGGTTCCTGTCGTTGACCAGGCCATCGCGCGTGCCGGCATCAAGAAGGAAGATCTTTCTGCCGTAGCCTTCACCCGTGGTCCGGGTCTGATGGGCTCGCTTCTCGTGGGTGTAAGTTTTGCCAAGGGATTCGCCCGTTCGCTCAATATTCCGATGATTGATGTAAACCATCTGCAGGGTCATGTGATGGCTCATTTCATCAAGGAAAGCGATGATGACCAGAGTGCACCTCCATTCCCGTTCATCTGTCTTCTCGTGAGCGGTGGAAATTCGCAGATTGTAAAGGTGAATGCCTACAACGATATGGAAGTGCTGGGACAGACCATCGATGATGCGGCTGGCGAGGCTATTGACAAGTGTGCCAAGGTGCTGGAGTGGGGCTATCCTGGTGGTCCTGTCGTAGATAAGTATGCACGCCAGGGCAATCCGAAGGCATTCAGTTTCTCTGAGCCTCATATTCCGGGTTTGAACTACAGTTTCTCCGGTTTCAAGACAAGTTTCCTCTACAGCCTGCGTAAATGGGTGGCTGCTGATCCTGATTTTGTTGAAAAGAACAAGTACGATCTGGCTGCCAGCATAGAGTTTACCATCGTTGATATTCTGATGAAAAAGCTCCGCATGGCTGTCAAGCAGACCGGCATCAAGCATGTGGCTGTAGCTGGAGGTGTGAGCGCCAATAATGGTTTGCGCAACGCTTTCCACGATCATGCCAAGCGCTTCGGCTGGACTATCTACATCCCTAAGTTCAGCTATACTACCGATAATGCGGCGATGATAGGCTGCGTGGGAACCTTCAAGTATCGTGATGGTGAGTTTGCAACCATCGACTTGCCAGCCTATAGTAAAGTAACATTTAAGTAATTAACAAAACAAGATGGAATTTGAAACAAAGATATTGAGCAAGGGCATCCAGGAGATGCTTTACAATAGTGACAAGACAGTAGGCACAGCAGAGAGCTGCACAGGCGGTCGTATCGCCGAGGCGCTGATTTCTGTGCCAGGTGCCAGCAATTACTTCAAGGGTGGTGTAATAAGCTACACCAACGAGGTAAAGGAGAATCTTTTGGGCGTGAGCCATGAGGTCCTGGAGGAGCAGACTGCCGTTTGCGAGGAAGTGGCAAGGGAGATGGTGCTTGGCACAATCAAGACCCTGAATGTAGACTTCGCCATTTCAGCAACGGGTGTGGCTGGTCCAACGGGTGGAACTCCAGCCATTCCTGTGGGCACAATCTATGTAGGTTATGGCGATAAGAACGATGTTCGCGTAGTAAAACTCACCGAAGATTTCGGACGCGACATCAACCTTGCAATTGCCACAAATACAGCGCTTAAAGGCATGCTCGAATTCTTGAAAGAACATGCTGAAGAACTTAAAAAAGAGGCTTAAATTGCTAATTTAAGGCTATCAAATATTAATAATCCTTAAAAGACGGCGTTCTTTTAGGGATTATTTTGTTATTACCAAATTATTTTGTAATTTTGCACTCTGTTTGGAATAGGTATCAATTAACGAATTACAAAATTAAAGATAGAAATGTCTAAGATTTGTCAAATTACAGGTAAGAAGGCACAGTTAGGTTGCAATGTGTCTCACTCAAAGCACCGTACAAAGAGAAGCTTTGATGTTAACCTCTTCAGCAAGAAATTCTACTATGTAGAAGAGGGTTGCTGGATCAGCCTCAAGATCAGTGCTGCTGGTCTTCGTCTTATTAATAAGGTAGGTCTCGATGCTGCTTTGAATCAGGCAGTAAAGAAGGGCTACGTAGATTGGAAGGACATTAAAGTTATAGGAGAATAAATATCATGGCAAAGAAAGCAAAAGGTAATAGAGTACAGGTTATCCTCGAGTGCACTGAACACAAGAACAGTGGTATGCCAGGTACAAGCCGTTACGTGACTACAAAGAATCGTAAGAACACTCCTGAGCGTCTTGAGTTGATGAAGTACAACCCAATCCTTAAGAAGATGACTCTTCACAAGGAGATTAAGTAAGCTTAGCTTACAAGTTTAATAATTTTATCAATTTAAATAGACTATGGCAAAGAAAGCGGTCGCTACCCTCCACGAAGGTAACATGGATGGTCGCGCATATACAAAGGTTATCAAGATGGTTAAGAGCCCTAAGACTGGTGCATACGTTTTCGATGAGAAGATGGTACCAAACGAGGCTGTTAAGGATTTCTTCAAGGATTAATTTCCTTGCAGATGATGCATCGTTGAATTTAGATTACATCAAAATTCAAATATAAAGATAAAGGTCGCTACCCAATTAGGGGAGCGACCTTTTTTTTCGTGTGTCGGTGCTGGGGGGTAACTCCCCACATCTATTCTATTAGCCGTAGCTTACTCCAGTCCATCGCCGCCGCCAGGAGCGGTAGTGCCGCTGTCGCCGCCGCTAGGGGTAGAGCCTCCGCTAGGGGTAGAGCTGCCGCCTCCGTCGTTGTCCTTGCCGTCGCCCGGCACAGAGCCCTCGTCGGTAGTGTTGCCGTAGGTGTCATACTCCTCTATGCGGCATTTCTTGCGCAGTTCAGCGTTGCTCCAAGTCTTGGTGTTACGCAGGATGAGGTGTACGCCCTCCACGCTCGCTGCCGATACCTTGTCCTTGGTAGCCTCGGCACGTGATGTCATACCGATGGAGAAGAGACCCAGGTCGGAGAGACGTACGCTCTTGCCATCGAGGATGAGCTCCTGCAGGCAGTCGAGCGTATCCATCAATACGCCGTGTACGGTGCCTCGGCTGTAAGGAGAGTTGTGCTCCGAGATGTGAGTTACAAACTCCTCGAAGTTCATCTCCCGGTCAGTTACAGCAGTTGCGTAATACATCTGCTTGTTCTTGTTAGGTCCGCTCTGAGGAGTGCGAGTTACTTTACGATACTTCAATGTTCCTTTTGTTGCCATAGTTCTTTTTGTTTTAAAGTGATTAATAATGAACTGTTACGCCCCCATGCATGATGTTACTCCGAGGGTAGTGCCGAGCGCCGTCAAGATTGTGAGTACAATCTGAAAAATCTGTTTCCAAGTTTCTTTCTTCATAATTTTCTAGTTTTTTTAGTGATTAATAATGTTCTTGATTACAGGTGCAAAGGTACTACATTTTTCCTACACCACCAAAAATCACCTTGCAGAGTTATGTGAAATTCCATTAACATTTCTGCCATATTGTGTTAAAGAAAATAACTCATCGTTTTGCGGGTCATAACTCATAGCTTTGTGATGAGATAGTCATAGTTTTAGGGGGCAATGAAAGTATGCATCTCGATACCGCTAAAAAATCGATTACAAATTACAATTTCAGTTATTACAGTTTTATTTTGACCCAATATCACGCTTTTAAAATGTAAGTATAGAAAAGTATATATAAATATATAAGTATATATATTTATATATAAATATTTGTAGTAACAGATTGTTACTACCTTCAAACCCTTATACCCCCCTCAGGAAAAAACTGTAATAACTGAAATTGTAATTACCGTAATACAAATAATCTTCAAAAATCCTTGGTTGTTTCAAAAACATTTCTACCTTTTATTGGTACAGTGACTCCCAATCATATACTATGTTGGTGGATTGTATTTTTCCTTGGGAGCTAGCAATTGTAACAAGGTTAGGTCTGCCATTTCAACTTCCGTTTTAATTTTGTCAATGACTTCTCTGTCGTGTTTATTAAATCTTTCTGATTGAGCAAGAGCATGGGCGAGTGTTGCCTCTGCATTTCTTAGCATTTGTAAGAACCATAGAAGGTTGTTTGATACTTCTGTCATGTTACTAACCATTTTTAATTTTAAATTTCAATAAATATAGCCGCGAAGTTATAGAGAAAAGTTCGTTTTTCCAAATGCCTTAAACTATATTATGTTATTCGCGCATATTTTAAAATTAGGTATAAGTGAGAATAAACGTCAGAATTATGCTTTTCATCATTTTATTCCCAAAAACTTTGGTGGTTTCAAAATAAAGTCGTATATTTGCGGTCGAAACGCAATGTTGCGGCTATGACCCATAAAATTATTAATGGTATGGCAAGATATATAGACCCACGTGTGGACTGGGCTTTCAAGCGTATTTTTGGGAGCGAGGACACTAAAGAGTGCTTGATAACATTCCTGAACGGATTGTTTGATGGAGAGTTGGTAATCAAGGATGTGACGTTTGGAAAAACGGAGAAACTTGGTTTGCGACCAGATGAGCGTGGTGTTATCTTTGATGTCTACTGCGTTACAGATAAAGGTAAGCATATCATTGTAGAGATGCAGAAGAAGGAGCAGGATTATTTTGCCGATAGAGCTTTGTATTACACTGCTCGTGCCATTGTAGAGCAAGGTATTAAAGGAGAGTGGGATTATCATTTAGCACCCGTCTACACCATTTGCTTTATGGATTTTAAGTCTGATAACCCAATGTTGGATGGATTCAGGACCGATTTAGTACTGACGGATTTGCGAACACGTCAGCGATTGTCGGACAGAATGAGAATAGTATATCTCCAGCTTCCCCTGTTCACAAAGCAGAGTGAGGAGTGTATGGATATATTTGATTGTTGGATTTATATTATTAAGAATATGAACATGTTTGAGCAAATGCCATTCCGAGAGAAATACCCAGTATTTCGCAAGCTAGCAGAGATTGGTGATCTCCGCAAACTTTCCCGTGAGGAACAGGAACTATACGATGAAGATATCAAGAATATGCGTGATATCTACGCCACAAGAATGTTTGATATACACAAGGAGAAAAAAGAGACGGCTCTTCGCCTCTTATGTATGGGCTTGACCTTGGAGCAAGTGGCTGCCGGCACTCAACTTCCTCTGGAAGAAGTGAGTAAACTAGCTAAGAGCCAAATCGATTAAGATGAAGAAATTATGAAAAAACATAGTATAAGTATATTTAAAATCACCCCCCCATAAGTGGGGTGATAATAGCTATTGTAGCTATCTTCTCTATAGTTCTTGCCAGTTGTAGCAAGGACGAAATCCTTAGTGATACCCATCCCGAAGTCAACATCACAGCCCAGCAGGGCGATACCCCTGCCGTGAGCTACTATGCCATTACCGACTCCACAGGCATCGGCTTCACCTCCCAGGGCATAGCGTATACCAACCAAAACAATCACACCACCCAGTGGCTGCTTAGCTACGCAGAGATAGCCGAGCGACTGGAGCTCCATATCCAAGACTATTCCCAGATTCGCATTACCCGAGACCATATCCTGAGCAATGGCCTCTGGCGCTTCGCTGTATCCTTTGATGCGCAAGCCGAAGTCGATTCTTACGCTATAGACGTAGACCCAGATACTGGCAAAATCATTTGGACGATTAGTACCACCGAAATGCCAGGTGGGGAGTTTACGCTGAGCATCAGCGTCAATGTGAAGCATTGATGCCTCCTATTTGTATTCATACACACACAAGATATATAAGAAAAAACAAATACTTTATGGCAACTACAGATATTAACATCAACCCTCGTACAGAGGAGTTGAAGACCGAGTTTAGCAACATGATTTGGAAGATGGCTACCAACCTGGTGCATGGAGGCAAGGTGAACCCTGTGCAGTTTATGGACTATACCCTGGGCGGTCTCTTCTACCGATTCATTTCCGAGAACATCACCGACTACTGCAACCAGCTGATGCGTGATGCTGGCGTGGAGAACGCCGACTATGCCCACATGAGCGATGAGATGGCAGAGAATGCCCGTGAGCAGATTATCAATGCCAAGGGTTTCTTTATCCTGCCATCGCAGCTCTTTATCAATGTGGCGAATGGGGCTAAGAACAATACTGAGCTCAACACCACGCTGAGTAATAACTTCCGTGCCATCGAAAATAGTGCCGTAGGAAAACCGAGCGAGAACGACGTGAAGGGACTCTTCAATAACTTCAATACCAACGACCAAGGTTTGGGTGCTACCGTTGCCGAGCGCAACGAGTTGCTTACTACACTCTTGGAGAGTATCCGAGACCTCAACTTTGACAAGTATATCGAGAGCGGCATCGACGTGTTCGGTCTTTGCTACGAGCACCTCATCAAGATGTACGCCCTCAATTCGGGTACCAAGGGAGGCGAGTTCTATACCCCTGGCGATGTAAGCTATCTCTTGGCGATGATTGCTGCGGCAGGACGCCAGAGTGTCAACAAGGTGTATGACCCTGCCTGTGGTTCAGGCTCTTTACTTTTGAACTTTATCCGTGTGGTGGGTGCCAAGAACGTAAAGGATGGTTTCTATGGTCAGGAAATCAACATGAAAACCTACAACCTCTGTCGTATGAACATGTTCTTGCACAATGTGAACTACGACCATTTCGACATTCAGAACGGCGATACCTTGAAGAATCCGCTGCATGAATGCGACGAGCCATTCGATGCCATCGTCTCCAACCCGCCATATTCCGTGCCTTGGGATGGTGATAGCGATGCCACGCTCATCAACGACCCTCGTTTTTCTCCTGCTGGCGTGCTCGCCCCAAGGAGCAAGGCAGACTTTGCCTTCACCATGCACATGCTCAGTTGGTTGAGTGCCGAAGGCACGGCTGCCATCGTAGAGTTCCCTGGCGTGTTGTATCGTAGCGGTGCGGAGCAGAAGATACGCAAGTACTTGGTAAGCAACAACTTTGTGGATACCATCATTCAGATGCCACAGAATCTTTTCTTTGGCACATCCATTGCCACTTGCCTCTTGATATTGAAGAAAAACAAGGCAGACAACCGAGTTTGTTTTATTGATGCCAGCAATGAGTTTATCCATGAAGGCAACAAGAATAAGCTTTCTGCCGAGAATATCTCCAAGATATATAATACCTACATGAATAAGGAAGAAATAGCTCACTTCTCTCATGTGGTTACCACAGCCGATATTGCCGAGGAGGATTACAACCTCTCTGTCTCTACCTACGTGGAGCAGGAGGATACTCGTGAGAAAATCGACATTACAGAGCTGAATACTCGTATCTCTGAGATTGTGGCGCGAGAAGAGCAGCTTAGAAAAGATATTGATGAGATAATATTGCAGTTGGAAGGAGGTGCAGCATGAAAAATCTTGAAACTTTGATTCAGGAGCTTTGCCCGGATGGAGTGGAGTTCGTTAAGTTGGGGGAGGTGTGTGAAATAAAACGAGGTATTCGAGTTGTCAAAAAGGATTTGCAAGAAACTGGAAAGATTCCAGTATATCAAAATAGCTTGGTTCCTCTAGGTTATAAGGATGAATTTAATTATCCTTCTAATGTTGCTTTTGTCATCAGTGCTGGTGCTGCAGGTGATGTAGGCTATAGCCAAGTTCCCTTTTGGGCTGCAGATGATTGTTTGACGATAACATGTCCTTCGAACATAGAAAACAAATATGTTTACTATTTTTTGAAGAATTATGAGTACAAATTAAAGTCAAAAGTAAGAAAAGCTAGTATTCCTCGATTATCTCGCAAAGTTGTTGATGACTTAGAAATCCCTCTTCCTCCTATCGAGGTGCAAACCGAGATAGTCCGCATCCTCGACAAGTTCACTTCGTTAGAAGCAGAACTAGAAGCGGAGCTAGATTGTCGCAAGCGACAATACGAGTACTATCGTGACAAGCTGCTCTCATTCGATAATGTGGGGGGGGCAAGAAGTAAAGTGGAAGAAAATAGGGGAATTTTGTGATACGCTTTCTGGCTTCCCATTTGACAGTTCCAAATTTCAAACAAGTGGTATAAAACTTATGAGAGGAAAGAATGTCAAAAGAGGATATTTTGATTTCAACGAGGATGATGACAGATATTGGGAGAGTCCTGATGGATTAGAAAAATATTTGCTACAAGATAAGGACATAATAATATCAATGGATGGTTCTTTGGTGGGAAAAAGTTTCGCTATGCTATCAAAAAAGCATCTACCCCTTTTACTTGTACAGCGAGTTGCGAGAGTTAGGGCAAAAAGTGTAAACCAAATTTACCTCTTTCATAATATAGCTCACAGATTTTCTGGTTATGTTGACAAGAAAAAAACAGGTGGTGCCATTCCTCATGTAAGTATGAAGGACATTCAGAACTTCTCAATTCCAGTTCCTTCCCTCCAAGAGCAAGAGCGAATAGCAACCATCCTCGACCGCTTCGAGTCCCTGACCACTTCCCTCCAGTCTGGTCTCCCTGCCGAAATCGCGGCACGCCGCCAGCAGTACGAGCACTACAGAGACAAGCTGCTTACCTTCAAGCGCAAGGGCGCAGCCTAACTTAACACTTAACATTGCAAATGAAAATGCAAAACGACATAGTTTCAGAGAACCCCCAGAGCACGGTGGTAGCCCAATACGAGCGTACCACCCCTCGTGCCGAGGCTTACCAAAGCGAGGCGGAACTGGAGCAGGGGATGATAGCCCAGCTACAGCGACAGGGCTACGAGTATGCCCATATCCACCACGAGGACGAGCTGATACAGAACCTTCGCCTCCAGTTGGAAAAGCTCAACGACTTCCACTTTTCCGACAACGAGTGGGAGCGATTCTTCAAGAGCGAGATAGCCAATGAGGGCAAAGGTATCACCGACAAGGCTGAGACCATACAGCGTGACAACGTGAAGAGTTTTACCCTGGACGATGGGACGGAGAAGAATATCTACCTCATCGACCAGCAAGATCCTCACCATAACTCCACCCAGGTAATCAATCAATACGAGGTAAGCGACGGCAAGCGACCAAACCGCTACGACGTGACCATCCTCGTGAACGGTCTGCCCTTGGTTCACATCGAACTGAAACGCCGTGGAGTGAGCCTGAAGGAAGCCTTCAACCAGATAAACCGCTACGGCAGGGAATCGTTCTGGGCAGGGTGCTCGCTCTATGAGTACGTACAAATCTTCGTCATCAGCAACGGCACGGAGACCAAGTACTATAGCAACACTACCCGAGACAGTCATATCCGGGAACAAGCCAAGCAGGGCAAGAAGCCACGGCAGAAGACCTGCAACTCGTTTGAGTTTACCAGCTACTGGGCAGATGCCAAGAACAAGGTGCTCGGCGATTTGGAGGACTTCACGGCTACCTTCCTTACCCGCCACTCCCTGCTGAACATCCTTACCAAGTTTTGTGTCTTCACCGACCAAAAGATTCTGATGGTGATGCGCCCATACCAGATAGCAGCCACCGAAAAACTGCTCAACCAGATAGAGATAGCCCACAACGCCAAGCTCTACGGCACACGAGACGCTGGCGGCTACGTATGGCACACCACAGGCTCGGGTAAGACCCTCACCTCCTTCAAGGCGGCACAGCTCGCTTCCAAACTGCCCTACATAGAAAAGGTATTGTTTGTGGTGGATAGAAAAGACCTCGACTACCAGACGATGAAGGAGTACGACCGATTCCAGAAGGGCGCTGCCAACGGCAACACCTCGACCAAGGAGCTGGAAAAGCAACTGAACAACAGCAAGAGCCGCATCATCATCACCACCATACAGAAGCTCGCCAATTTCATCAAGAAGAACCCCGATCACGACATCTACCGCAAGGAGGTGGTCATGATATTCGATGAGTGCCACCGCTCGCAGTTTGGCGACATGCACACCGCCATCACCAAGCGATTCAAGAAATACTACCTCTTCGGCTTCACCGGAACGCCAATCTTCGTGGAGAATATCTCCGCTTCGAGCAAGGGTACGCTGAAAACCACCGAAGACGTGTTTGGCAAGCGTCTGCACGCTTACACTATTGTGGATGCCATCAGAGACCACAACGTTTTGAAGTTCCGTGTGGCATACATCTCTACCATGAAGGAGAAGGAGAACGTGAAGGACGACCAGGTTTGGGGTATCGAGGAAGAGGAGGCGCTGAAGGACGACCGCCGCATCACTAATGTGTCACAATACATCTTGGACCACTTCGACCAGCAGACCAAGCGTGCCAGCAGCTATACCTTCAGCAGGCTCATCAATATAGAGGAAGTGGTGACCGACAAGAAGAAAAAGGTGGAAGAAGAGCGACAGAAGACACGACTCAGCGGATTCAACAGCATCTTAGCCGTGCAGAGCATCGACTTTGCCAAGCTCTACTACAACAAACTGAAAGAGCTACAGGCAGAGCAGCCCGAGAACAAGCGCCTCAAGATAGCCACCATCTTCAGCTATGCACCCAACGAGGAAGTAGCCGACGGCGAGGAAGATGAGGACAACGACTCCACCGACGGACTCGACCAGAGCAGCCGAGACTTTCTGGAGGCAGCCATCAAGGACTACAACCTGATGTTCAACACCGCCTACGATACCTCTTCGGAAAAGTTCCCCAACTATTACAAGGACGTGTCGCAGCGCATGAAGAACCGGGAGATAGATCTGCTGATAGTGGTCAACATGTTCCTGACAGGATTCGATGCCACCACGCTCAACACGCTGTGGGTGGATAAGAACCTGCGCTACCACGGATTACTGCAAGCCTACAGCCGCACCAACCGCATCCTGAACTCGGTAAAGACCTACGGCAACATCGTATGCTTCCGCAACCTGGAGGATGCCACCAACAAGTGCCTCGCCCTCTTCGGCGACCCTACCGCCAAGGGCGTGAGCATCCTGCGCCCATTCGAAGACTACTTCGATGGCTACGAAGAGGTGACGGAAGACGAGAACGGCGAGGAGAGACAGGAACACGTAAAAGGCTATACCGAATATCTCGAAGAGCTGAGAGAGTTGGCACAGCCAGACGAGATGCCGCTTACCGATGCGGACAAGAAGCGATTCATCAAGCTCTTCGGCGGCATCCTGAAGATAAGAAACCTGCTTACCAGTTTCGACCAGTTTGCCGAGCAAGACCCCCTCAGCGAGCGAGACCTGCAGGACTATACGAGCATCTACCTCTCGCTGAGAGACTGGGCAAAGGAGAACGCAGAGAGCGGCGACAAGACCAACATCAACGACGACATCGAGTTTGAGATGGAGCTGGTGAAGCAAGTGGAGGTGAACATCGACTACATCCTCTTCCTCGTGCAGCAGATGCAGGGCGACCGTGCCGACATCGCCGAGCTGACTATCCAAATCAACAAGGCAATCGACTCCAGCCCAGACTTGCGAGACAAGAAAGACCTCATCAACCGATTCATCGAGAGTCTGACTCCGGATAGCGAGGTTACCGACAAATGGAAGGAATACGTGGACGCAGAGAAGCGCAAGGAGTTTGAGCGCATCGTGAGCGAGGAGCACCTGAAGGAAGGCCCCGCCAAGGAGTTCATAGAGACCGCCTGGGAGCGAGGTTACGTGCCAGAGGGTGGTTTGGAGTTGAACGCCATCATGCCACCTATCAATCCATTCGACCCGAACGCCAACCGAGAGGGCAAGCTGCAAAAGGTACTTGGTAAGATCAAAGGCTTCTTCGGCAAGTTCTTCGAGATAGCAGGAGGAGAATTCTAGAAAGATAAACAACTAACAATAAATAACAAAAACAAACAGAACGCAAGCTCTGCCCAGCAGAATACTGCGCTCTCGCTGGGAGGGGCTTGTGTGTTGTTTGATAACCCATAGTATAATGAAGAAGAGTATAGATGAACTAAGTGATGAAGAATTCGTACAGCAACTTATAGCAAAACTGGAGAATCTGAAAGCCGAAGCAGATTTTGTATACAGCCCACCTCCTTTACCTGGAAAAGAAGAAAGATATTATGAAAGTTATATATCCTGGGCTGAGAATTTTATTGATGATTATGATGGCATCATGGCATGCGAAGCACCCCAACGTTCTCCAGAAACAGTAGAAGAACAGAAACATGATATACAATATCATCTACATAAGTTGATAGATGAGGTAATGAATGTGAATGATTATGATAGTGTTTTGGCGATTAGAACGCTCTTAGAGCATTTTAATCGTATGGATGAGCATATCATAGAAGAAGAATTGTCAAGAGTAGATGAACATCTATATTCACTTGATGAATACAGGAAATTCAAACAGGCGAAACTTCTAGATACAAAGAAAGTGACCGACGATCTGTTTGCTCATGCCATAGACCTTCTTATGTTGGAAATAGATAATAATGGTCGCTATATCTTTGAGAGTAAGTCTCATTGGATAGCCGTGTTTAGGGTGGCTGCTGATATGCATTTGATAGGTGATAATGACTATCAGGGGTTTGATAATTGGATTCATCGCATTCACCCTAAGCACCTCAGAATAGATTTCACGTCTAAAACCCTAAAGCCAATGACTACACACTGCTATTTTCAACCATTCGACAAATGGAAATTTCAGCCATTGAAGAATGAAACGAAACGTCCTTATGACAAGATGGTGACTGTAGTTGTTAGGCTTAAGAAACTGCTAGAATAGGTAAAAATACAAGAAAGTAGCGCTAAATTTTAACCTGAAAAATAACCTTATAACCTATAAAATAACCCAATGGTTATTAGCTTGGTAGCTTCCAAAATAAGCCTTATCTTTGCACCCGTAATCAGGCAAGTAAAGTCTGGTTGCGGGCGTTTTTTGTTTATAGGAATCCGGTACCGTTCCTGAAACTGAAATCTGGCGAATAACTCGCAGTCCAACCCATAAACATTATATATAAATATGGCAGGAAAAGCTTATGTATTTTATCATCCGCAGTATGGCGGATTGAGAGTGGTAAACAACGAAGAAGGATTGTTCTTTTGCATCGAGGACCTGGTTGCCATCACAGATATTGGCAGAGATAAACTGTTCCCAGTATTAGTCGACACGGAGGGGAAAGTGGTAAAAATGTGTGTGGAAACGGAAACAAAAAAGGTTCCGAAGGCTTTTAAACAACGTTTGTTTTTTGGTGAATTCTTTGGCAATGCTGACAAGGTGGAACGAAAAAGTAGAATAGCTTGGAGAAGTATGATATTCGTTGACTCTCAGGTGGTGAGAGACATGACGGTAGGCAGTTCGAAAGATCCTGAGCGTAAGTTGTTTTACAAGTGGGTCAAGGATTTTATCCAGCCTGTGATGGAGGACAAGCACAGATGTTGGCGTTATGAATGCGTTATGATGAAAAGAGTCTGTTATGACCCTCTGGAAAATCCGATGGACATCCGATATACTGCCGACGGCCTGTATATCAACGATATGAGAATCAACTGACATTATTAAACTTTTAAACAAGTTGTTACGATTATGAAACAAGCAACAAAGAAGCAGCTCCTCAACGCCCAGAAGGTGGACGGAGCCATCATCAGTGAGGAAAACGGTACCATCGCCTTCCGCAAGGCGCCATGGAACGATACCGAGGTTATCTGCGAACAGCCTAAGGTGATACCGGGCAGAATGGTATGCTCTGGCGAGAAGGGAGGAGATGAGTTCGACTTCAAGCCTTACGAGCGTACGGGCGAGAAGCTTTTCGAGGAAATCTTCAAGACCAAGCATGCCGTGGTGCGCACCACCAAGCGCACGGTGCAGGTGAACTATACTTTCAGCCGTGACCTGGACAAGCAGGACATGCTGCGCTACCTTAAGGTAGAGCACAAGGAACTGATTGCCGGATTCAAGGAGGCAGACATCAAGGGGAATTGATAATGAATCATTCAACATTCAAAAAAAATGGAACATATTATAGCATATAATCCGTACAAGAATGGCAATAAGGGGAGCGTAAGCTCCCAGCCACTCTCGGTCTACGACAAGACCATCGCTTATCCCTGGATGGCAGACCTGGTAGCTGCCATCCGTGGGGGTAACGATGAACTGAAGAAGCAGCTGCCTTTCCGCTGCGCTCACTACTACCAGTTCCGAGACAACAGACGCTCGCAGAAGAACGCCGTGCCCGAAAGCTTCCTCTTCCAGACCACCATCGATGTGGACGACAAGGAATATGTGGACAAGGCGATAGAGAAGGCACGAGAGCTGAACTGCAGCGACACCATCTGGAACGGAGCTCTGCTGCACCTGGAGTACTCAGCCCGCAAGAAGTTGCACATCGACATCCGCATGCCCGTCGGCATGACTATCGAGGAGACGCAACGAGCCTATTGCGAGGCACTGGGCGTGCCCTACGACGAGAGCTGTATCACGCCAGAACGCATGCTCTTCATCACCGACAAGGCGTCAGAAATCTATCGCTCGCCCCACTGGTACGAGGTGCTGCCACAGGAAGAGCTGAAGAAGCGCAGACAAGCCTACCTGGACCGTGAGCTTACCATCGACGGAAGAATCCAGCAAGGCACCCAGCCAAAACCACTCAACATTCAACATTCAAAACTCAACACTCAACAAAATGTTCAAGACCATCGACTTTCGGGCTCTGACAGCCATCACGCTGTTTCTTCTGGCTCTGCTATTCAGCCTGCCCAACCTTGTGATAGCAATGCTGCTCATGCTGGTAATCTCGGCTCTGCTGGAGGCTATCAGATTCCTGACGGATTACCAACCTCTGGTACCGCCAGCGAGAAGAGCCTGATAGCCTTCGACCTCTTCACGGAGTCGGCAGGACTGAAGAATGTGAATATCGATACCGAGGGCTCTCGCCACTCCTCACTTCTTGCCATCATGAGCGCAGGAGCGAGCAGGGTGATGAGCGAAGAGGAGCTGAGAAGAGTAGTGGCAGTGAAGATGCCTAGCTTCGCCCAAGAGCGTGACTGCCAGCAGCTGATCCATGACTTCTATGAGAAATATGGAGACAGTTCGAAGCCATTCTCTAGAGATGTGATCCGCATCAATGCGCAAGCAGAGAAGCAAGCGACTCTCTCAACTCCTAATTCCTCACTCCAAACTCCTAACTGTGAAGATGATTACCCCGCTCCGCCCGAGATGCCGAAGAAGCTGCCTAAGCTCGTGGAGCTCCTCGTGTCTCAGACACCGGATATCTATAAGCCTGCCGTAGCCCATGCCATCTTTCCTCCGCTAGCCACCCACCTCTGCCGCACCTATTTTAATTACATCGACAATGTGGAGCATGAGGCTACGCTAATGTGTTGTCTCTTAGCTGGTACGGGCGCAGGAAAGAACTGCGTGCAGATGCCTATCAACCTGATTATGGAAGACATCAGAAAACGAGACAAAGATAACCTGAAACGAGAGAAGGAGTGGAAGGATGAGGTGACAAGAAAAGGTGCTAACAAGGATAAGCGTAAGCGACCTGAAAACCTCGTGATCCAGGAGATAGACGCCGATATGACCAACCCTGCCTTCGTGATGCGTACCGCCGAGGCGCAGGAGCATTTCCTCTATACTGCTCTCAACGAGATAGACCAGTTTGATAACCTAAGGGGCATTGGCAACCAGCAGTTTCGTATCATGTGCCTCGCCTTCGACCCTGGTAATCAATATGGACAAACCCGAGTGGGCACGCAGAGTGTTACGGAGCGAGTAACCATCCGATTTAACTGGAATGCCTCGACCACCATCAACAAGGGTATCCGATATTTCTCCAAGGTATTGACCGATGGTCCTATCTCCAGAATCAACTTCTGTACTATCCCAGAGCGTGAGATAGGAGCCGAGATGCCTGTCTATGGCACATACGATGACACATTCAGAGAGAACTTAAAACCCTATATCGAGCATCTTAACATGGCTTCTGGTACTATCAATTGCCCTGAGGCTTTCGCCTTGGCACAGAAGCTGAAAGAGGAGAATGCCGACTTTGCCCGTATGAGCCAAGACAGGGTTTACGAGAACCTCTCGTTCAGAGCCAATGTCATTGCCTATCTGAAGGCTTGCGTGCTCTATGTGGCGAATGGTTGCCAATGGGAATCCGAGATAGAGGAGTTTGTGCGCTGGAGCGAGCAGTATGACCTGTACTGCAAGATGAGATTCTTCCGAGATGCTATCGTGAAGGCGGAGCAGGAGGGAGTGAAGTCGAGCAAAAGAGGGCCTTCCAATATGCTGCAACTTCTGCCAAATGAGTTCTCTTATCAGCAGGCTGAGCAGTTGAGAAGCGACTTGGGGCTGGATACCAAGGGCACCCGACGGATGATAGCCACCTGGGTGTTCAGAAAGTATATCGTGAAAGTGGAGGCAGGCGAACAAGGCGTTAATGCTGGTAATGACAAAGCTGATAACAGCCATTACAATTACGGTAATTACAGTTTTTATCGCAAGCTATGTTTTCTCAAAAAAGAATCTAAATAGAAACAATTATGGAAATCGTACTCAAAAGAATAGCTAAGCAGAATACTTACACCATAGGGCGTATGTATATCCTGAAGGACGAGGAGGTGGAGCGCAAGGTGAACTATACGCTCAATAAGGACCAGAAGCGCAGCTTCTGCCATGTGGTAGATGTGGGCAAACTGGACGGGGAGCACTACTTCTGCGATACCCTGGAGCCAACGTGGCGCAACCTGCTGGGCATCACCCTGTTGCCCCAAGAGGAGAATGTGCGTCTGGGGCGAGTGTCGGAGAAGAAGGCGCAGAAGATGAAGGGCAAGACTGCCATACCTGAGGGCACTTATCCCGTGCTCATCACCAAGTCGCCGAGATTCAAGCAGTGGCTGCCCCTGCTGCAGGGCGTTCCTGGCTTTGAGGGCATCCGCATCCATGCCGGTAACTACCCCGATGATACGCAGGGCTGCATCCTGCCGGGCGAAAACAAACTCCGAGGCATGGTGGTAAACTCTCGCATCTGGCTGCATCGCCTCGTCAATGCCATCACGGCGGCGAGAGACCGAGGCGAGAGCATCTGGATCACCATCGTTTGACACCTCTCACGGCCTGGCTCTCTAACGGATTCTCCGGCCAGAAATGCTTAGGGTAACGGCGCTTCAGTTCCTTGCGGACTTCGAAATAAGTGCCTTGCCAAAAACTTGCGAGATCCTGAGTAAGCTGAACGGGCTTGAAACCGGGAGATAACAACTCAAGCAGAAGGGGCTGTCTGCCAGCATCGACAGTGGGAGTTGATGTCATTCCGAAACACTCCTGAAGCCGCACACTCAGAACCGGGGCTTCGGCCCCCAAGCGATAATCGATGCGGATGTTGCTGCCCGATGGCACACGGATGTGGGTGGGAGCAAGGCGGTCTATCTCCTGCTGAAGATCATAAGGAAGAATGTTCCATAAGATTTCGCACAGGTTGAGTTTCTTCAGCTCTGTAACAGAAGTCTTCATCTTACCACCTTCTTCGAGATAGAATGGGAGCCACGCTCGGGCTGTTGTCAGGAGATGCTCTGTTGACAGGTCGGGAATCTCCAGTTCCGGATGCCATTCAGCTACTTGCGCCACGCGCTGTTGCAGACGATGAACCGATTCGTTCCAATCGAACATGCTGAGTCCGTCTTTTCTGGCAGCTTCGCAGATAATATTAGAAACAGTCTCTCGGCTGGCATTCTGTATCGGCTTGCTGTCTATGACGAGTGCTCCTATACGGGTTTCCTGCTGCATCTTCACCGCCAGCGCTTTACTGTCCCAGGAAATATTCTCGCAGGTTTGTGCCGGCAAGTTCTTCCAGTTGACGGGGGCTGAGAGAAATACTCTTCCTTTCCGTCCCTGCCCAGAATTGGATGATGAGGTTGAAGCGAGGTTGAGTGATGCGATGGCAAGCCATTCGTTTGCTGCCATGCTGTCGCACGGGTCGATGAAAATCGTGTTGCCATTCGACATCTTGAAGTTGCCCGTATGGTCGGTGGCATGGGCGATGCGCTCAGGGTAGGCTAGGGCGATGAGATGGCCTACTTCCTCAGCATCAATTGGCTCGTTGTCTTCCCTGATACGCAGCATCTTCCTGTATTCCTGGGCAATCTGAGCGATACGGTTCCAACGCCCCAGATTCTTCTTGCAGCGTGCGGAACGGAGGATAGAAAGGCGGAGCGTCATGTCTGAATCTTCATTTTCGCCCATCGGGTCTTTCTCTTCCAGCAGAGCAGCAATGTCGCAGGCCAGGGCTTGGCTCGCCGGAGAATCGCTGCTGATCATCATCTTGGCAATGCGCGGATGACAAGGAAGTTGAGCCATTCTGCTGCCTTCTGCGGTGATGCTGCCACTGAGAGCGTGAGTATCATGATCAGGAGTGAGGGCGTTGAGCGACATAAGAAGTTGCTGTGCCAATACAAGGTTGCCCTTGGGAGGAAGGGTGAGCCAAGGCAGCAGTTCCGGTTTGTTTTCCCCGAAAGCTGCAATGTCGAGAACCAGCGAAGAGAGATCTGCATCCAGTATTTCGGGCAGCCGTTGTTCTGGCATCAGATGTTCCGAGGTCTGTGTCCAAAGCCGGTAACATACGCCTGATGTGATTCTGCCCGCACGCCCCCTTCGTTGCGTAGCCATGTCCTGACTGATACGAACGGTTTCGAGATGGCTCAAGCCTGTACGGGCATCATAAACCAGTTTTCGGCAGAGTCCGGAATCCACAACGATTCTTACTCCTTCGATGGTGAGAGAAGTTTCGGCGATAGGAGTGGCCAGTACGATTTTCCGTTCACCCGGTTTGGAAGGAGCGATGGCGAGCCGCTGCTTTTCTGGCGAGAGGTTACCGTAGAGTGGATAGATTTCCGTTGAAGATAAGGCAGAGCGAAGCAGTTCTTCGCATTTCATGATTTCTCCCTGTCCCGGCAGAAAGGCAAGAATGTCACCTTCCTGGTTTCTGAAAGCCTGACAGATTGTGGCTGCCATTTCCTGCGCTACCTGATATCTGTCGATGTCGTGGTCTGCATAAATGGTTTCTATCGGAAACATTCTGCCTTTACTCTCGATAAGCGGAGCCTGAAGTGCCTGACAGATGATAGAAGCATCGATTGTTGCTGACATGATAATGAGCTTCAGGTCGGGGCGGATGATTTCCTGTGTTTGCCGGGCCAGCGCTAACGCCAGATCGGAATTGATGCTGCGCTCATGAAACTCATCAAAGATGAGGCACGAAACGCCTTCGAGTGTAGCATCATTGACCAGCATTCGGGTGAGAATGCCCTCGGTAAGGACTTCGATGCGTGTTTCATCCGAAACCTTGCTTTCGAATCTTACCCGATAGCCGATGGTTTTACCCACGGGCTCTCCCAGAATCTGCGCCATCCGTTCGGCAATCTGGCGAGCAGCCAGGCGGCGCGGTTCGAGCATCAGAATCTTACCCTGACTTTTAAGATGATCATGGATGAAGCCTTCCAATGCCTGATCACTCATGCCCCGCAGAATGGTGAGCGGGAGGAGGGTTGATTTACCGGCTCCAGGAGGAGCTGTAATAACAAGGTTAGCCGACTCCATCAATGCTTCATTGACAGAGTCGGCTATCTGGTAAGCTGGCAGATGACCAGCCTGCTGTTCTATTCTATCTAAGTTCATTTCTTCTTATTTCACAAACTTCAGATTTCTTTTATTTCACAAATTTCAGAATCTCTTTACTCTTTCTGCCCTTTTTGGCAGGAATCGGCATGAAGCCTTCTGTGAGTCCTGTTTTATCTGTCATGGTCTGGAAAACGGAGGCGGCATAGGAAGAGAGTTTCTTCTCTGCCAGTTCTTGCTTGATAGCATCCTCATCATAATCATCAGCATAGAGGAGAGTGTGTAAATCGTCAAGATATTTTTGCGGAATATTCTGATGCGGCATGCGGCTTTTTATCTGCATAATCTGTGCGATGATTGCCTGTTTGGTTTGGGCAGCGATGGCTTCTGCCTTTTGCTGCTCGAAGACTGCTAGCGTCTCCTCATCCGTCTCCTGCCAGTTTTGCATCATGGCTTCAGTGTTGGTAAGATGACTGTAGCCTGCATAGCGAATCAGGGCGATGCGCTTGTTCCAACCTTTCTTTTCCAGATAGTTTTTCTCCATAGGGGTAGTAGCTACTATGAGGTTGGCTTTGGCGTACATGGCTTTCTGATACATAGACTGTTGCAGTGAACGCTTCAAGTAAGGGTTCTTGCAGTTTCTCTCAGAAATATCGCCTAGTGGACAAACGATGTAGGGAATGTCCATCTGCTTTGCTTTCTTGGCTATCTGGGCTCCCTGCCATGTCCATGCTCCTATAACCAACACAATGTCGGCATCAACCAGACTGTTGGTGATGTCGAGCTGTTTATTCAAGGCTTCGATGTATGGAAGATACATCTTCAGCAACTTCTTATGGTTGGAAATGAACAAATATACTTTCATCGTTCTGTCGGTTATTTTTAACTGTTATTATTCTGATAGACTGTTACTTCCTTTTTGCCCTGTTTAGAGTTTATGAGAAGTGAAATCGTTTTTGTCAGCCCGCCAATAGCGCAATTTGGTAGCCAGATTTCTCCAGATAATTCCATATTCGAAGAATGGCAGTTTGAACATCGCTATTCCGTCATCAAAGTGTTTGATGGCCTTGTTGGCTATCAGCATTCTCACGATGAACAGCAGGAGGAAACTGAAACCTGCGCATCCTGTAAGAATCCAATTCTTCATGAGGATAGAGTAGGCTGCAACGGCCAGTGTTGCTATCAGGCTGAGATGTGGCATGAGATGGTCAAAGAACATGAGGGTTCGCATGGAACCGGCTCTTTCCAGACTCTTGCGTGAAGCCTGCAGATAGAGGTGGGCATTGTGCCAGCCCTTGTTCGATGGTGCTTCGCGGATGAGCCATGCATCGCAATCCAGTTCTGTAGCTGTATCGCCACAATGGGCATACTTGTTGACGAGAAAATCGTATTCGCCGCGAACATATTCCAGGTTGCCCTGATAGCCCTGTTCCTTCATGAAGTCGCTCTTGCGGAACGCTACGTTTGGCATGTGGCTGCGATAACCATAGGTCTGCTGGGCACGGCGCAAAACATAGTAAGCCTTGCGGATGCTGTCGAAACGGCGTACGCTCTTGGTTTCCTCATCAAGGGCTACATATCCCAATACCAGATGGTTTGGGTCCTGACATTGACGGACCATGGTTTGCAGCCACTTGTCGTTGCTTGGGCGACAATTAGGTTCTGTCAGAATAATCCATTCATGTTTGGCTGCCTTCACACCCAGTGTAATCTGCAATTTCTTGCGGCTCATGTAGCGTGAACTCTCAGGAATGTAAGTATAATACAGATGAGGGTTCTCGGCTGCTGTTCGCTTCAGAAAATCCTGTGTCTCGCCATCTGTACTCTGGCAGACTACGATTACCTGATAGTCGGCAGTGTACTGCTGACGCAGGAACATAGGGAGATTCCTCTCCAATTCAGCAAGATTATCGTGTGCGGTAATGAGTATACTGACAGGAGGTTGATTCTCTGCCGTTTCTGTTTTTTGAAAGCGCAACGAGCGCAGAAATGGATTTATCAGCGATCCGAGAACCGCCAATAAAACCACCACTGCGCCTGCTATTATAGTAGTTGTACTAATGATCATCATTTTCTTTTTCTCGTAATATAGAAAGCTAGAGAAAGGAGAATCCTATAAACTCTTAACTTTTAACTTTCAACTATATTAAAAGTCTTCTGTAATATACCCCTTTGGCAACTGGCGACAGTTATACTGGCTCGCCATAATCTCACCATAGGCTCCGGCTGAGCGGAGGGCGATGAGGTCGCCGCGATGGGCTTTGTTGATGTCGACAGCCTTGCCGAAGACATCGCTTGATTCGCAGATAGGACCTACTACGTCGTAAGTTTCTACAGGTTCATCGCTTGAGATGTTTTCAATCTTATGGTAAGCCTGATAGAGAGCAGGACGGATAAGGTCGGTCATTCCTGCATCCACAATGGCAAACTGTTTGGCTGTGCCCTGCTTGATGTAGAGTGTCTTGGTGATGAGAGAACCCATCTGACCCACTACAGCGCGACCCAACTCGAAGTGAAGCTTCTGACCATCGCGCAACTTCAGTTTCTTTGCGTATGTATCGAAATAATCCTTGAAATTAGGGATTGGCTGTCGGTTTGGATGATTATAGTCAATGCCCAATCCGCCTCCCACATTGATGTTCTTCACAACGATGTGATGTGCTTCAAGCTGGTTCTGAAGTTCGTTGATACGGTTGCAGAGTGCCTCGAAATCCCCCATGTCGAGGATCTGGCTTCCGATGTGGAAGTGCAGTCCGAGGAACTGGATGTTCTTCATCTTGGCAGCCTCTTCGATTACGGCTTCCATGTCGCGCATGGCAATTCCGAACTTGTTTTCTGCCAGACCTGTTGTGATGTTTGCATGCGTATGGGCGCCGACATCCGGATTGATGCGGAAACAAACCTGCGCAATCTTATTCTGTTTTTCAGCCAGTTCATTGATGATTTCCAACTCCGGAATACTCTCTACATTGAAGCAGAAGATGCCTTTCTCCAATCCGAGGTTGATTTCCCAATCGCTTTTGCCTACACCAGCGTAAACAATCTTGCTGGCTGGAAATCCGGCTTTGATGGCTGCCTGAATTTCTCCTCCGCTCACACAGTCGGCTCCTAAACCAGCCTGACAGATGATATTGAGCACCTTAGGGTTAGCATTTGCCTTTACGGCATAGTGCACTTCAAATCCCTCGTGCTTGCCAGCCTCTTCATTGATGGTTTTCAATGTCTGGCGCAACACATTGGTGTCGTAATAGTAGAACGGAGTCTGTATCTCCTGAAACTTATCTATCGGAAATGTACCTTTCATTTCACTTAATCTTAAATTAATACCTTATTATAGTTAAATCAGAATATCCAATTTATAGTAAATCAGAATATCCAACGAAGAGTGGATAGGAAGCATTACATACGAATTCTTCACTTTTCACTCTTCGTTTTCATTTGCATTACTTCTTCTCGAACAATACGTTGCTCAAGTTCTGTAATGCCTGCTTCTTATCTTTCTCTCTGATGAGGAATGAGATGTTGTAGTTAGAACCACCATAAGAAATCATGCGTACAGGAATGTTCTTCATCGCATCGGTAGCGATGGTCTCGAAGCCAACGTTGCTCCAGTCCAAATCACCTACAACGCAGATGATGCACATATCAGAATCTACAGTTACTGTACCATATTTCTTCAGCTCGTTTACGATGTCGTTAAGATGAGAATCATTATCAATACTCATGCTGACACCCACCTCTGAAGTAGCAATCATATCAATTGGAGTCTGATAGCTCTCGAAGATTTCGAATACCTTGCGTAGGAAACCTGTAGCGAGCAACATGCGGCTACTCTTGATTTTGATGGCTGTAATGTTGTCCTTGGCAGCAACAGCCTTGATCTTGCCGCGTACGATGACATTGTCGATGATTGTACCGTCGGCCTTAGGATCCATGGTGTTCTTCAAGCGTACAGGGATGCCTGCATACTTAGCTGGCTGAACACAGGTAGGGTGGAGAATCTTGGCACCGAAGTAAGCCAACTCTGCAGCCTCCTCGAAGTTCAACTGGCGTACTGCCTCAGTGTGCTCTACGACACGAGGGTCGTTGTTGTGCATTCCGTCGATATCGGTCCAGATCTGAATTTCGTCAGCTGGGAGAGCTGCACCGATAAGAGATGCGGTGTAGTCGCTACCGCCACGCTGCAGATTGTCAACCTCGCCGTATGCGTTGCGGCAGATGAATCCCTGAGTGATGTAAATCTGATAGCCCTGGTTCTGCTCCATGATAGCAGCCAACTTCTCCTTGATGTACTGAGGATCCGGTTCTGCGTTCTTGTCAGTGCGCATAAAGTCTAATGCACTGAGCAATACAGCCTTTACACCCCTGTCTCTTATACACATCTCCGAGCCCACGAGACACTCGCTAATCTCGT